>Ga0308417_1002240_pt1 | contig 12848 bp, 14 predicted proteins | sample HotsprSampleOS65_FD_203528 | JGI IMG/M metagenome (GOLD analysis project Ga0308417, IMG submission 203528) | Hot spring phototrophic mat microbial communities from Octopus Spring, Yellowstone National Park, Wyoming, United States - 20090730_OS65 ... | reverse complement strand
CGCGGTCGGCGTGGCGGAAGCGGGGCTCGAGCTCGCGCCGGAGGGCCTCGAGCTGCCGCGGGTCAACCCCCGGCGGATCCGCGGCCGGCTCCGTCTCCCCGCGCACGGCGACGCGGCTCACCCCCCACATCTTGAAAATGCGGATGTGCTCGGCGCCGATCGTCTTGCCGCGGGAGAGCAAAAGACGGCCGTTCACGTCCCGGACATCCTCGGCCAGGACCATCCCGGGCCGGACCTGCGCCAATCCCGTCATGCCGATCGCCTCCTCGACCCGCGCGGGGCGCGCGCGAGGGCGCAACACCCCCGGCGCGCCGGCCGCGGTTCCCTGAAGGCGTTATCGTCCCGCGGGGAGCGGAACTTGAGGTCGGGGAGGGAGCGCCGCGCGCGCAGGCGGGGCCCGCGGCGTGCCGGGAATCAGGGCGCGGTCTCGAGGGCGTGGAAGGCGCGGCGGATGTGCGCGATGCGCCGCCGGTTGACGCCCAGGTCCCAGAGGCCGACGCGGCACGCCGCGCGGAAGTGGATCACGCAGGCCTGCTCGTCGATCCGGAATTCGAGGTCGTCGACGAAGCCGAAGAGGCGCGAGCGGCACTCCGCGCGGATCGCGAGTTCCTCCACGGCCGTCACCCGCGTGCGCGGAAGCGCCCGCAGGACGGCGAGCAACCGCTCGCGGGCCGCCGGCGCCGGCCCCGTGAAGGCGATCGGGGCGAGCCGCCGGCCCGGCGGGGCCGAGGTGCTCGCGACGCCGCAGGGCGCCTTCGGGCAGGGCGGCAACGCCGGTGCGGGGGGCGGGGTGGGGCTCATGGATCGGCTTCCCCGGGGCCGCCCGGCTCCCGCAGGCGGGTGGCGACGACGACGTTCCCGGTGAGCGTGCGGTGGACCGGGCAGCGGTCGGCGATCGCGAGCATCCGCTCCCGCTGCCCGCGGTCGAGCGGCCCTTCGAGCTCGATGTCGCGCTCGATCCGGTCGAGAAACCCCTCCCGCAGCTCGCACTCCGCGCATTCGGCGGCGTGGATCTTCTTGTGGCGCAGGCGGACGGAGACGGCCTCGAGCGGCCAGCCCTTGCGGTCGGCGTACATGCGCAGCGTCATGGCCGTGCAGGCGCCCAGCGAGGCGACCAGGAGATCGAAGGGGCTCGGCCCCTGGTCGGTGCCGCCGAGCGCCACGGGCTCGTCGGCGATCAGGGAGTGCCGGTGGATGCGGATTTCGGTGAGCAGCCCGCCCGGGCCCGTGCGCGCCGTGATGGGCCGGGGGGCGGGCGACGGGGGCTCGGCCGGCAGGGCCTCCTCGGCGATGTAGCGCCGCGCCCAGGCGGCGATCACCGCGCCGGCGTAACGCGAGTCCGCCGGGTCGGAGAGCAGGTGGTCCGCCCCCGCGAGGGCGACGAAGCTCTTGGGGTGGCGGGCGGCCTCGAAGATGCGCGCCGCATGCGCGATGCCGACCGTCTCGTCCTGCGGGGAATGCAGGATGAGCAGCGCGCGGTTCAGCTCCCGGATCGTGCGCGCGGGATCGAGGCGCGCGAGGTCCTCGACGAATTTGCGGCGGAGGCGGAAGGGGCGGCCGCCGATTGTGACCTCGGCTTCCCCCCGGGCGGCGATCGCCGCGGCGGCGGGGCCGAGCAGCCGGAAGACGTCCCGCGGGTCGAAGGGGGCGGCCAGGGTCGCGACCGCGCGGCAGGAGGGGACGGCGGGGGCCGCCTGCAGCACCGCGGCCCCGCCCCAGGAGTGGCCGACGAGGAGCCGGGGGCCTTCATAGGCGGCTTCGAGAAAGCGGGCCGCGGCCTTCACGTCCTCGACGTTCGAGAGAAAACTCGTGGCGGCGAAATCGCCGCCGCTCTCGCCCAGCCCGGTGAAGTCGAAGCGCAGCACCGCGATCCCCTCCCGCGTGAGGGCCCGGCAGAGGTGGTGCGCCGCCTTGAGGTGTTTCGAGCAGGTGAAGCAGTGGGCGAAGAGGGCGTAGGCGACGGGCCGGCCGTCGAGCGGCAGATCGAGCAGTGCGGCCAGCCGCTGTCCCTCGGATCCGGGAAAATCGAGTCTCTCCAGTCGCATCGGTGCCTTCGCCTTTCTTCGCGCCTCCCCCCCGGCCGCACCCCTCAGGCCGCCGCCGCGAAACGGGGCCGCAGGCGGCCGGCGATCTCCTCGGGGTAGCCGACGCAGATGCTCTCCTCGTAGAGCCACCGCAGGGCGGTCGCATCCGGGGTCGCCAGCCGCGGGTTGTAGTAGATGCGCGGGGAGAAGACGAGGTGGAGCCGGAAGTGCTTCTCGCCCCCCCGCCCCGGGAAGAAACAGACGTTGAAGCTGCCGATCCCCATCTCCGCGTAGCCGGCGATCGCCGCCGCGAGGCCCGCGGCGATGTCGCGGCGGGCCGCCTCGTCGAGATCGAGCATCGTCGTGCGCCCCTCGACGACGCCGAGGACGTCCCCGGCGACGCCGGCCGGCGCGAAGGCCGCCAGCCACGCCACCCCGCCGATCCGGCCAAGGAAGCGGGATCCGCGGCCGGCCTCCTCGGCGACGAGTTCCTCCCAGTAGACGCCGCCCGTGCGGCGCCACCACGCCTCGGAGGCGGCGAGCTCCTCGCGCAGCCGGTTGGGCGCCGTCGAGCTGCAGAAGACCTGGAGGTGGGGGTGGATGAGCGAGCTGCCCGAGGCGGGGAGAAAGTTCCAGCTCAACAGGAAGTAGACCGCTTCGGGGTGGCCGCGGCGGAGCGCCCGCTCATAGAACTCCCCGGCGAGGGCGAGCCCGTCGGCGATGCGGCCGGCGGGGACGGCCCCGGGCGGGAAATGGTGCTCGGGCCCCATCGTGGCGACCGCGCCGAGGGCGTCGTAGGGGGCGAGGTTCGGGAAGAGCCACTGTTCGCCGCGGCGCATCCGGCCCTCGGCGATGAAGGCGGGCGGAAAGCAGGGGGTGTGGGTGAGGACCCGTTCCGGGCAGAAGGGGCACTCGGCGCGGGTCTGCTCCGCGAGGGCGGCCGCGTCCGGCAGGTCGAAGGCGAGCGGCCGGAAATGGCAGATCCGCGCACTGCGGCCGGTCAGCGGGTCCCGGCGGACTTCGACGGGGATCGACCGCGGCGCCATCGCCGCGAAGGGGTCGAGCAGCTCGGCCCGTTTTTCGTGGACCTCGAAGTTCATGGCGCGCATCCTTTCGCGTTCAGGAAAAGGGCTCGGTGAAGACGCGCGCCCGGGGAAAGCGCGCATCGATCACCTGCAGGGCTTGGGCGATCATCTCCCCCCGGCCGCAGAGGTAGAAGTCGTAGTCCCCCTCGGCAAGCTCCTCGCGCAGGGCGTCGGTCACGCGGCCGGGGCGGGTCCCCGCGGGCAGAGGCTGCGCCTGCCGCGAGAGGCAGCCGCGGTAGCGGGCGGCGCGGGGCTCGAGAAACTCGCGGTAGAAGAGCCCGCCGGCTCGCCCGGCGCCGTGGAAGAGGACGAAGCCGCGCACGCCGGAGGCGGCCATGGACCGAAAGGGGGCGATGCCGACCCCCGTGGCGGCGAAGACCGGCGTCCGCGGGGCGGGCGCGAAGACAAAATAGCCGTGCGGCCCCGACGCGGCGATCGCGGTGCCCGGGGGCGCCTCGCAGAGAAAGGGGCTGATGCTCCCCCCGGGGACGCGGCGGACGAGGATCCGGAGCACCCCCTCCCCCGGGCCCGAGGCGATCGTGTAGTCCCGCTCGACCCCCCCCTCCCGGATCCGCAGCTGTTGCCCCGGCAGGAAGCGGAAGCCCGGGGGCCGCTCCAGGTCGAGCTCGAAGACCTCCGGCGACAGGGAACGGCGGGCGAGCAGCCGGAGGGTCTGCCGGCCGGCGATCGGCGGGGCGGGCGCGTTCAGGCTTCCCGGCGCCATGGGGTTTCTTCGACCCCCGCGACCCGGTTCAGGGTCCGGGCCAGGACGAAGAAGTAATCCGAGAGGCGGTTGAGGTAGCGCAGGGCCTCGCGCCGCCAGGCGGGGGCCTCCCCGGGCGACCCGCGGCCGAGGCGCACCAGGCGGCGCTCGGCCCGGCGACACACGGTGCGGGCGAGATGGGCCCACGCCGCGGCCGGGCAGCCCCCCGGCAGCAGAAAGGAGCGCAATTCCGGCAGAGCGGCCTCCATGCGGCCGATCGCGCGCTCGAGCCGCGCGGTGCCCTCGGGGTCCAGGGGGGGGAGCAGCGCGGCGGAGGGCGCGGAGCCGTCCGCGGAGAGCCAGGCCCCGATCGGGAAGAGGTCGGACTGCACGGCGCGGAGCTCCGGCGCGCAGGACGCCGCCTCGGGGGGCAGGGCGGCGATCAGGCCGCCGATCACGGCGTTCAGCTCGTCCACGTCGCCGGAGGCCTCCAGCCGCTCGTCGTCCTTGAGGACGCGCTCGCCGCTGAAGAGGCTCGTTCTCCCGCCGTCCCCGCTGCCGGTTGCGACCTTCATCGTGCACCCCCCGGGACCCCGCGGCTTTCTGCCTAACGCATCCGGCGAGGGGGGTCAAGCCTGCGCCGGCCCGGCCTCGCCATCGTCCGCCAGGATCTGCCGCAGGACGGCGCCGTCGATGTTGCCGCCGCTCAGCAGGACGCCGACCCGCCCGCCCGGCGGCACGGACCCCTCGAGCAGGGCGGCGAGGCCGAGGGCGCCGGAGGGTTCGACGACGAGCTTGAGGCGCTCGACGAGCAGGCGCACGGCGCGGGCGATCGATTCCTCGCGGACGGTGGCCATGTCGGCCACGAAGGCGCGCACCAGGGGGAAGGTGTGGCGGCCGAGCGAAGGGGTGCGCGTGCCGTCGGCGATCGTCGGCGGGTGGTGCACGGTGTGCAGGACCCCCGTGCGGAAGGAGCGCGTGGCGTCGTCGGCGAGCGCGGGCTCGACCCCGATCACGGCGCAGGAGGCGGAGCGGCTGCGGACGGCGACGGCGCAGCCGCTCAGCAGCCCCCCGCCGCCGCAGGGGACCAGGAGGCGGTCGAGACCGCCCGTCTGCTCCCAGAATTCGAGGGCCGCGGTTCCCTGCCCGGCGATCACGTCGGGGTGGTCGAAGGGCGGGATGAGGACCGAGCCTTCCCGGGCCTGGATTTCGCGCGCGATTTCCTCGCGGCTGCGCTCGCGGGGGTCGTAGAGGATCACCCGCGCCCCGTAGCCCTCGGTCGCCCGGCGCTTGATGCGCGGGGCGTCGCCGGGCATGACGACGGTCGCGGCCACGCCGAGGATCCGGCTCACGAGGGCGACGGCCTGGGCGTGGTTTCCCGAGGAGAAGGTGATGACCCCGCGGGTGCGCTCCTCGGCCGTGAGGCGGGAGACGGCGTTGTAGGCGCCGCGGAATTTGAAGGCCCCGGTGCGCTGGAGGTTTTCCGCCTTGAAGAAGAGCTCGCAGCCGAACCGGGCGTTCAGCGTGCGCGAGGTGAAGACGGGGGTGCGGTGGGCGATGCCCGCGAGCCGGCGGGCTGCGTCCTCCACGCGGTTCGACCATGCGGCGAGATCGGGGGGCATCGGGCTCCTTTCCGGCCTGCGCTCACCAGGCCTCGGGCGGCAGGGGTTCCCAGGGGTAGCGGTCCTCGCGCACGCGGACCCAGACGAGACGGCCCGCTTCGCGCCACGGGTCGAGGACCAGCCCCTCGGCGAATGCGCCGCCGGCGGCGGTCACCACGACGCTGTTGTGCTCCCGGAGATCGCTGCCGCGGTGGGCGACCCCCCAGTGCAGCTCAAGCGTTCGCAGCCCGAGCGGTTGGAGGTGCCGGAGCAGGTCCTCGGTCCAGTGATAGCACAGACCGCGCTCGCGGGCGCCGACCTGGACGAGGAGGTTGTGCCAGCGGGCGGGCGGGGCGACCCGGTAGTCCGCGGCGAGCCTGCGGGAGACGGCGTGGGCGGTGAGGGCGAGCGCGCGCGCCTCGGCGCGGTCGACCCCCTCGCCGAGGGCGACCAGGGCGGCCTCGAGGCCGGCGATCCGCCGCTCCTCGGCCTCCTCCCCCGCCCCGCCCCGCAGGGCCGGCCCGGCGCAGGAGATGAGGAGCGGAAGGAGGCAGAGCCAACCGATGGGGCGGCGGGGCGGGTTCAGCATCGGACGCCGAGCTCCCCGAGGGCGGCCCGCGCCTGCTCCTCCCAGCCGCGTCGGGCGGCCGGGTTGGCGGGGCTGGGGTGGGGGAGAACGCCGAGGCGCACCCCCCGCCCCCCCAGGACGGCCCGCACGCGCGCCGCGGCGAAGCGGCCGACGCCGACGACCGCCTGCGGCGCAAGGAACGCGACGCTCCGGGCGAGCGCCCGGTCGCAGGCTTCGAAGAGCGGCAGGGCGGCCGCGGCCGGCAGCCGGTCGGGGGTGAGGTTGGCGCCCGCGCGGTCGAAGAAGAGGAGCGGGCAGTAGTTGAGGACGAAGAAGCGCCGGAAGAACTCCTCGGCCGGGCCGATCCGCGCGGCGAAGCCCCAGAGCCTCCGGCCGCTCGCCTCGCGGCGGGGGCAGGCGAACCCCGCGACGGGGCGTTTCGGGTGGAGGACCGGCGGCCGATCGACGGGGGCCGTGATCCCCATCCAGTCGCGCACGGCTTGAACCTCGCCGAAGGGGATCCCCGTCTGCGCCATGCCCCAGGGGCCGGGGTTCATGCCGACGAGGAGCACCTCCTTGGGGGGGGTCCCGTAGCGCCGGACGTAGCGGCGGTAGGGCGCGAAGGCGTAGCGGAGCGGGTTGTAGACGAAGGCCACGGGGTCGGGGAAGGATACCCCCTCGAGCTCGCGGGCGAGCCGGCGGGCGATCGACTCCAGCCGGTTGGGCCGCAGGGCGCCGCTCATGGCCGGACGGCCCCCACGCCGAGCAGGGCGAGGCCGGCGGCCTGCGCCAGGTGAAAGAGGCCGTTGTGGTCGAACTCCCAGACGAGGCGCACGCGGAGTCCGCGGGCCGCCTGCAGGGCCCCGGCGAGAAGGCTCGCCCCGCAGCCCGCGGCGAGCCACGGGCGGGCCGGGGCGGAGGCGCAACCGGCGTGGAGCACCGCCCCGGCCGCGAGGACGGCCGCCTGGAAGGCGAGCAGCACGGCGAACCCCCGCCGCCGGCCGCCGGCGGCGGACCCGAGAAGGCCCGCCCCCGCAAGGAGCGCGGCCTGGACGCCGGCCGGGAGCCCGCCCCCCGCGGCGCTCCAGAGCAGCAGGGCGAAGGCGGCCGCGGCCAGGGCGAGTGCCGCCGTCACCGCCCGCCACAGGCGCGCCCGGCTCGGGCCGGGGAGCCGCAGACCGTGGTAGGCCGCGCCCGCGAGTGCGGCGGCCGCCGCCGCGGCGAAGAGGATGGTCCAGAGGAGGCGTTCCCCCGGGTCCAGGCCAGGGGCGCCCCGGGCGGCCGCGGTGCAGGCGGCGGCGACGAGGGCGAGCAGGACGTCGGTTGCGGCGCTCGTGCGCTCGGTGGGGGAGTCGATCCAGCGCATGGCGGCGGATTCCCGGCCCGTCACCCCTCAGCGGCCCAGCGCGGCGAGCGCCTCCCGGGTGGCGCGCACGAGGTGGCCGAGATCGGTGCCGAGGCCGATCAGGCGGAACCCCCGGTCGATGTAGCGCCGCGCCGCCTGCGGGTCCGAGCAATAGATCCCGAGCGGCTTGCCCGCCTCCAGCACGGCCTCGCGGACCCGGTCGACGGCCCGGGCGACCTCGGGGTCCTCGACCTGGCCGGGCTTGCCCATGCTGGCGGAGAGGTCGTAGGGCCCGACGAAGACGGCGTCGACCCCGGGGACGCGCACGATCTCCCGGATGCGGGCCACGGCCTCGACGTGCTCGGCCTGGAGGATGACGGCGACCTGCCGGTTGGCCGCGGCCACGTATTCCCGGAACCCGAAGCCGTAGCGGTGGGCGCGGGCCCCGCCCATGCCCCGGGTGCCCTCGGGGGCGTAGCGGCAGGCGCGGGCCACGCGCTCGGCTTCCGCGGCCGTGCGCACGAGGGGGACCAGCACGCCGGCCGCGCCGATGTCGAGCGCCTTCTTGATCCAGACCTCCTCGAGCGAGGGGACCCGCACGACGCAGGGGCATCGCCCGCCCACGGCCTGGAGCATCCGCTGGGCGGTGAGGACGTCGTACGGCCCGTGCTCGGTGTCGAGGATCAGCCAGTCGAAGCCGGCCTCGGCGAAGATCTCGGCCGCCTCGGGGGAGGGCAGGCAGAGAAAGGCCCCGATCAGGGGCCGGCCCGACTGCAGGCGCGACGGGAGGTCCGCGCTCATGGTTCCGCATCCGGGCGGGCGGGGCGGCCCGCGAGCAGGCGCAGGAGCTCCTCGGCCTTCTCCGGGGCGAGCGTCCCCTTGTCGCGGCCGATCGGCACCGTGAGCCGGCCCAGCTCGCGGTAGAGCGGCACGATGTCCGGGGCCTGCCGCTCGAGCGCCGCGAGATGGCACCGGACGGTGGCGACGTCGCCGCGGGCGATCGGCCCGGTCAGGCAGCGGGGGTAGCCGACGGCCTCGATGTTGGCGAGCGTGCCGCGCAACAGCGGCAGGTAGGCCTTCACGGCGTCGGCAGGGGTCTTGCCGAAGCGGGTCCAGAGATCGGCTGCGATCTTCACGATCGTCGTGAAGTAGTTGCAGGCGATGGCCGCGGCGGCGTGGTAGAGCACCTTGTCCTCGGAGCTGAGCACGACGATGTCGCCCTGGAGCGCCCGGGCCATCTCCGTGAGCAGGCTGCGCACCGGTTCCTCGGCCTCGATGGCGAAGGTCGATCCGGGAAGGTGGGCGATCGCCTGTTCCGCGTCGGCGAAGCTCTGGCAGGGGTGGATCGAGCCGACGAGGGCCCCTTGGGCGCGCGCGGCCTCGAGCGACTGGACCGTGCTCGCGCCGCTGCAATGGAGCGCGATCTGGCCGGGCCGCCACCGCAGCGAGCCGCACAGGGGGGCGATCGCGTCGTCGGCGGTCGTGAGGAAAACCACCTCCGCGGCGTCGACCAGCTCCTGGGCCGAGGGGAAGCGCCGTGCGCCGGGCACGAGCGCGACGAAGCGCCGGGCGGGCTCGTCCTTCAGGTCGGCCACGCCGACCACGGCATAGCCCTGTTCCGCAAGGCGCACCCCGAAGGTCGTGCCCACGGGGCCGGCGCCGATGAATCCGATCCGTTTCCGGTTCATGCCGAAGGCTCCTCAAAGGAAAAGGGATTCAAAACCACGCTTGCCCCGGGTCGTGCAGGGCCTCGAGCGGCCGCAGGCGCAGCGTATCGGGTCGCGCGGGGTCGAGCAGGACGGCGTAGCGTTCGAAGATGCCGCCGAGCAGGATGTCCAAGCGGCGGGTGCGCTCGAGAAAGATCCCGTGACGGTCGAAGAGGATCGGGCCTGCGGGGTCGCGAACGAGGGTGACCGAGAAGAGCTGGGCCGGCCGCGGCAGAATCGCAAACCGGTCCCCGGGCCCAAACGGGGTGCCCTGGAGCAGGTCGCGATGGATGAAGATCCCGCGGCGCTCCTCCTCGTAGCAGGCGATGCGGCTTAACTCGGCGCTCGGTCCCATGGTCGCCTCAGAAGCCCACCGCCTGGCCGTCCTTGCGCGGGTCGGAGGCGGCGGCCCAGCCGGCCTCGACCCGGAAGACCGCCTGCCCGCCGCCGAACAGGACGCGCGAGGTCTCCAGGTGCACGCGGTGGCCGCGGCGCCGCAACCCCTCCAGCACCTCCGGCGGGGTCCCCGCCTCGAGCTGCACGCTGCCGTCGGCGGCGACGTGCCAGCGGGGGGCGTCGAGCGCCGCCTGGGGGTTCTGGCCGTAGGCGAAGAGGCGCACCATCATCTGCACGTGGCCCTGGGGCTGCATGTGGGCGCCCATGACGCCGAAGGCCATCACCGGCAGGCCGTCGCGGGTGACGAGCGCGGGGAGAATGGTGTGGAAGGGCCGTTTGCCCCCGGCCACGCAGTTGGGGTGCCCCGGCTCGAGGACGAAGCCCCGGCCGCGGTTGTGGAGGGCGATCCCGGTCCCGGGCACCACGACCCCCGAGCCGAAGCCGGTGTAGTTGGACTGGATGAAGGAGACCATCCGGCCCTCGGCGTCGGCCGCGGCGAGCGTGACCGTCCCCCCGGCGAGCGCCGCGGCCGGGGCCGCCGGCGCGGCCCGGTCCGGCCGGATCGCCGCGGCCTTGGCGGAGAGCCGCTCCGGGGCGAGCAGCGCCTCGGGCGCGACGCGCAGGTGATCGCGGTCGGCCACCTCCCGGAAGGCATCCGCGAAGGCCGCCTTCATCGCCTCGATCTGCAGGTGGATGCTTTCGGCGGAGTCGACGGGGTGGCGGCCGAAGTCGGTCCGCTCGAGGATGCCGAGTGCGATCAGGGCGGCGATCCCCTGGCCGTTCGGCGGGATCTCGTGGAGCCGGACGCCGCGGAAGTCGACGGCGAGGGGCTCGACCCACTCGGCGCGGTGGCCGGCGAGGTCGTCCGCGGTCAGGGCGCCGCCCTCGGCCGCGGCGCAGGCGGCGATGCGGCGGGCGATCTCTCCCCGGTAGAAGTCCTCCCCGCGGCTTGCGGCGATGGCGGCGAGGGTGTCGGCCTGCTCCGGGCAGCGGAAGCGCTCCCCCGGCCGCGGGGCGCGGTCCCCCGGGAAGAAGACGCGCCGGATCTCGCTTCCTGCGGGGTAGAGGGACAGCGCCTCCTGCCAGCGCCGGGCGGTGATGGGGGCGACGGGGAAGCCTTCGCGGGCGTATTCGATCGCCGGGGCGAAGAGCTCGGCGAAGGGGAGCCGCCCGTGGCTCCGGGAGAGTTCCGCCCAGGCGGCGACCGCCCCGGGCACGGTGACCGTGTCCCACCCGCCGGAGGGCATGGTGGGGCGTCCGGCGAAGCGCTCACGGCTCCAGGCCCGCGGCGAGCGGCCGGAGCTGTTCAGGCCCCGGAGGCCCCGGCCGTCCCAGAGCAGGGCGAAGGCGTCGCCGCCGATGCCGTTGCCGGTCGGTTCGACCACGGTCAGCGCGATGGCCGCGGCCAGGGCTCCGTCCACGGCGTTTCCGCCCCGCAAGAGCATCCGCAGGCCGGCCTGGGCGGCGAGCGGCTGCGAGGTCGCGACGACGTTTCGCGCCAGGACGGGCATGCGCTGCGAGGGGTAGGGAAAGCTCCAGGAAATCATCGCCGCCCTGCTTAGCCCGTTTCGGCGCAAGAATCAATCGCCGCGCGCCTGCCGGGAGCGGGGGGGGCGGGGCCCGCGGCGAAGAGGACGCGGCAGTCCGCCTGCGGCGGGGGGCCGGCCAGCCCGCATTTCCGCCCCGTCCAGCAGCCCTCGCAGCGGCCCGCGGCGAGGTGGGGGCAGCTCCGGCAGGAAAGCGCCTCCCAGGCCTGCGAGATCCGCGACAGGCAGCCCGCGGCGGTGATCTCCGCGAGGGAGCCCTCGCCGTTCGGAGCCTCGCAGCAGAGGGAGAAACCGCCCGCCGGGTCGAAGGAGGCGGCCGGCAGCCGGCCCGCGCCGCAGCCGCGCAGGGGCTCGGCCTGCTCGAAGCGCAGGGCCGCAAAGGGCAACCCCGCGAGGGTGTGGAAGAGCTCGATCAGGCGGCCGGCCGCGGGGACGAGGCCGCCCCGCGGCAGGCGGCGGACCCCGAGGCGGGGCCGCATCCCGCCCCGGCCGGCGAGGCGGCCGGGGTCGACCAGGGCGTCGAAGCGGTAGCCGACCGGGCGACCGGCGCCCGCGAGCTCCCGGTCGAGGGCGGTGAGCCAGGGCAGAAGCCTTGCGCGGTTCACCTCCGAGACGACCGACCGCACGCGCACGCGCACCCCGTCCGCCAGGGCCGTGTCGAGAAAGCGCCGCGCCCGGCGGTAGCTGCCGTCGCGCAGGGCATCGTGGATCGGCTCCGGCCCGTCGAGGCTCACCTCGAGCAGAAACCGGGGGTGGCGCCGCAGCTCCCGCGGGATCCGGGAGAGCGGCAGGCTTCCGCCGCTCACGACCTTCACCTCGTCGGCGCACGCGAGGCAGGCGTCGAGGATCGCGGGCAGGTCCTCCCGCAGCAGCGGCTCGCCGCCCTCGAGGCTGAGCCGCAGCCGCGGCACCTCCGCGGCCGCCGCCCGCACGAGCCCGACCCACGCGCCGGCCGGGAGCTCGGCGCAGGGCTCCCGGCAGACGCTGCAGAAGCGGCAGCGGAGCGGGCAGCGGTTGGTGAGCGCGAGATCCAGGAAGAGGCCCGGGAGGCCCGACGGCGGCATGGTTCAGGAACCGCCCCGCTGCTTGATTTCGCGCAGGGTGGACTGGATGAGGAGGTTCAGCCCCGGGGAGATGAGCGCCATGCGGTTGCGCGCGTCCCGCTGGGCGCGCTCGAAGATCTCGGGCTGCTTGCGGCGGATCGCCTGCCCGGCCTCCGAGGCGTAGAAATCGAGCAGGGCCGTGATTTCGGCGGCGGTGAAGGTGCTGCCGTAGAGGTGGATGTAGTACTCGCGGAAGGCCTCGAAGCGGCCCGCCTTTTCCAAGAAGGCGACCACCCGTTCCGTGAGCAGGCGGTCGGCGGCCTCGCTTTTCCCCTCGTACTCGTATTCCCGGAGCTGGTCGACCATCTCGCGGCGCTGGGCTTCGAGCGCGGTCTTCACCTGGGCGGCTTCGATCTCGTCGAGATAGCGCTCGATCAGCGCCCGGTGGGCCGGCTCGAGCGGCCGGCAGAGGTACCCCGGCACGCCGTCGGCGTCGGCCGTCACGAGGCGCCGCCCGTCCAGGGAGACGAGCCGGAAGCGGTTCTCGCGGCCCGGCGCGAGAAACTCCGGCCGGCTGGACTCCCTCACGACCAGCCGCAGGTGGCCGTTTTCGACCGACCAGAGGCCGCGGCTGAGGATCTCGAGATCGCGTTCGGGAAGCAGGATGCGCAGGCGGGATTCGAATTCGCCCCCGGGGTGATAGGTTTTCTGCTCGATTCCCATCACGTAGGCCTCGACCCAGGGGCCGGCGAGCATGCGGCGCCAGTCTTCATCGGAGGCCGGTCCGGCCGCCGCGGGGGTCGGGGCGCAAACGAAGAGACCCAGGGCGA
>Ga0308417_1002238_pt1 | contig 12851 bp, 11 predicted proteins | sample HotsprSampleOS65_FD_203528 | JGI IMG/M metagenome (GOLD analysis project Ga0308417, IMG submission 203528) | Hot spring phototrophic mat microbial communities from Octopus Spring, Yellowstone National Park, Wyoming, United States - 20090730_OS65 ... | reverse complement strand
GATTTAGACAAAGCCCTGAAAAAAGTTGAACACTACAAGCAACACCGCATTGCGCGTAGCGTTGCGTTGTTGGGCAATGCGGCAGAAATTTTACCCGAACTTGTGCGCCGAAACTTCGTCCCCGATATTCTCACCGACCAAACCTCTGCGCACGATGAGCTTTATGGCTATATTCCGATTCAAGAATCCAGCGATGAAGATTTGAACGACTTGCGTCAAAAACAGCCCGAAGTCTATCGCCGTCGCGCAATGGAATCTATCGCAACACACGTGCGTGCGATGCTCGAGCTTCAAAAAATGGGCGCAATTACATTTGATTACGGCAATAACATTCGCGGGCAAGCCGTCAAGATGGGCGTTGAAGATGCGTTTAACATCAAAGGCTTTGTGCCTGAATACATTCGTCCGCTCTTTTGCGAAGGCAAAGGTCCGTTTCGTTGGGTTGCGTTAAGCGGCGACGCGCAAGACATTTACGAGACCGATAAAGCCATCTTGAATCTCTTTCCAAAACATGAAGCGTTGAAGCGTTGGATTGAAAAGGCACAAACCCGCGTTGCTTTTCAGGGATTGCCTGCGCGCATTTGTTGGCTTGGCTACGGCGAGCGTGAAGAAGCTGGCTTGCTTTTTAATCAACTTGTTCGAGATGGCAAGGTCAAAGCCCCGATTGTGATTGGACGCGACCATTTGGATTGCGGCAGTGTCGCTTCACCTAACCGTGAAACCGAATCTATGCTTGATGGCTCTGACGCGATTGCCGATTGGCCTATTTTGAATGCGCTCATCAATTCGGTGAATGGTGCCAGTTGGACAAGCGTGCATCACGGTGGTGGTGTTGGCATTGGCTACTCGATTCACGCAGGCATGGTGATTGTGGCGGATGGCACAGCGGAAATGGAGAAACGCCTTTCGCGTGTGCTGACCAGCGACCCTGCTATGGGCGTCATTCGCCATGCGGACGCAGGATACGATGCGGCGATTGCTTTTGCGCAATCGCACAACATTCCGACATCGAGAACGCTTTGAGTTGCCGACAGTTCAGAAATAAAAGTTAAACCCTGCGGTAATTTCACTTGTTGCACTTTGGGTTAAGGCAAAGCCAGCTACGACGGAAAACCGTGTATTTCGCGAAAGTCCGATGTCAATTCCTGCAAAAAGGTTGATGGGCGTTGCGCTTGCGCCGCCTTCCATGATGTGGTCTCCGTCGATGCCGGTGATGAATCCAAATCCGCCGAGATTAAAATCTAAAATTCCGCCGAAGTCCAAGCCACTGCCAATGCCGCCCGCGTGTCCGCCAAAAAACGCATCAAAGCCAATGCTACGATTAGCAAAGAGCGTCATGCGAAGGTCGCCACCAAAGTAGGTGTCGTAAGGATTCTGTCCGAAGCCAATGTGTCCATTGAGCGCAATGCCGTTGCGTAAGCCGTAGGCAATCGTGGCGTGTCCGAGAAAGGTATCATTAACGAAGAGCAATCCGCCGCGCGTTGTAATTGCCACCTTGCCTTGTCGCGGTAAGTAGCGCATAAATGGCGATGGATTTCCCGCAATGAGCGTCTCTGAAAAAAGCACAAGAAAAAGTAAGGCGAGGTAGAAGCGTTGTTTCGTCATGCTGTTGAAAGGTTTTGTTGTTGAAGTGCATTGTGATTGCAAGATAATGAGAAAAAGAGAAACCGATGTGCGTCGAACAAAACTAATGTTGCGTTCCTACTGAAACTATTGATAACAGTTCAGGAAAAAGCAAGAGGATTGCAACGACCAACAGTTGAAGCGCAATAAATGGCACAACCCCGCGATAGACATCGCCCGTTGAAATTTCAGGCGGCGCAACACCTTTCAAGTAAAAAAGCGTGAAGCCAAACGGTGGCGTTAGGAAAGAAGTTTGCAAACACACGGTAATCAACATTCCAACCCAAATCAAATTAAACTCATACTTCACCAGCAACGGCATAATGACCGGCACGAAAATGAAAATGATTTCAATAAAATCAATGAACGCACCTGCAATGAAAATTCCGATAAGCACAAAGGCTAAAAAGAGTTCTGGACTCAAATTTGAACGCTCAATCAGATGCACAAGCACATCATCGCCGCCAATACCCCTGAACACTAAGCCAAACGCCGTTGCGCCAACCAAAATGATGAACACCATTGAGGTTAAGAACGTCGTTTGTTTGCAGACATCAACAATCACGTTCCAAGTCAATTTTTTTTCAAGTGCGGTGAGAATGGTTGCGGCGAGTGCGCCGACGGCGGCGGCTTCGGTGGGCGTGGCAATCCCCGCATAAATTGAACCTAACACAGCAACCACTAAAAACGCAGGCAACACAAACGCACGAAAGATGCGCACGAAGGCACCTTGTTGCCAAAAGTCTGCCAGTTCTTCGGCTTGAATCGGCGGTGCCTGTTCAGGCTTGAAGAACGCAATGATGTAAATGTAGATGAGATACGATGCAACTAATATCGCACTCGGCACAATCGCAGCGGCGAACATTTCACCGACCGAAACATTCATCACACTGCCGAGCAAAACCATCACCACGCTGGGCGGAATCAGTTGTCCTAAGGTGCCTGCGGCGGCAATCGTTCCCGTTGAAAGTCTCTTGCTGAACCCGCGTTTGAGCATGGTTGGCAAACTCAATAAACCCATCGTGGTAACGGTTGCACCGACAACGCCTGTTGTTGCCCCAAGCAATGCACCCACCACCACCACCGAAAGTGCTAATCCACCGCGCAATCGCCCAAGCAAGAGCGACATCGTATCGAGCAATCGCTCCGCAATGCCCGACTTTTCAAGCATTGCACCCATAAACACAAAGAGCGGAACAGCAATTAGCACATAGTTCGTCATAATCCCGAACACGCGCATCGGTAAAAGATTGAAGAACTCAAAGCCAAAGGCGAAGTATCCGAACACAATCGATAAGCCACCCAGCGTGAATGCCACCGGAAAGCCCATGAGCAAAAGCGCAATCAAGCACACAAACAGTAACAGCGTGAGCAGTTCAGGCGACATGCGTTGCACGCTCCTTTCCGCTAATTAAAAACAGGGCTTTCTCCAACAGCATCGCAATCCCTTGTAACAAAATCAACACTGCGCCAATCACAATCGCCGATTTGATAATCCAGCGATAAGGCAAGCCGCCTGTGTCAGGCGAACCTTCGCTTGTTTGAAACGCCACAAGCGCATAAGGCAACGCCGTAACAATCAGCGTGAGCGAGAACGGCATGAGCAACAATGCAACACCGATAATATCAAGCATGGCTTGAAGGCGTGGATTGGCTTTGGCATACAAAATATCGACGCGCACATGTTGGTCGTGCCGAAGTGTCCAGCCCGCGCCTATCAAAAAAACAAGTGAGAATAGATGCCACTCCAATTCATAAAACGCCGCACTCGAGTGCTTAAACGCATAACGCGCAACGACATCAACACAAATCAGCACTACAAGCAACACATTCAAGCCTGACACGGCTTTGCCAACATGCTCGTTCAGCAATGAAATAAGTTGAGAGATTGTTCTCATGGGTCATGGATAATTGTTTTGCGCAAACGCACTTCTTCGGTTGCCTATCGCAAAAATGCAAAAGAAAGTTGTATTGATTCGCCGAAGAATGTTGCGTTTCCGAAAAGCCGTCGTTGATAATCGACTAAGACAGCAAAGGTTGGCGAGAATTTGGCTTGCAAGCCGAGTAACACTTGACCGTAACGCTCATCGCCCATAATGTTGAGTGGGCGCGTGGCGGCAGGGCGCGGAATTTCGCCAATCCCAATCAGCGTGCTCAGTTTGCCTATCGATGCAATTCCCGAAAAGCCCACTCGGAATTGCACTTCTTCTGCGGCGGAAACGATAAGTTCCACTCGATACAACGCTTGATTTTTGTAATCCCCACCGCGCAAGCGATAGCCCGTATCAAAAAGCAAAGACGCAGGAATACGGTTGATGAAAAATGTGAGTTCGCCAAGCAAGCGTGCATCGTAGTCGAGCATTCCTGTGCCAAGCGCGACAGGCGCAAGAATATCTCCTGTCGGCAACTTCACGCCGAGTTGCGTCGCAAGCCGAAACGGAAATTTGAGTTCTTTTGGATTAAGGAGTTCATACCGCGCCCAAACCCACAAGTCCGTAAAGCCTGACGACGTAATGCTTTTGGCAAGAAATGTCGGAATGCCTTGCGGGAAATCGGTTTCGGTGTAGGTTGTGCTGATATTGCGATAGCCTAAGTAGCCAACTATTGTGAGTTTGCGCGAGTAGCCGTATTCGTAATGAAGCCCAATCACACGGTCAATGAAGCGTGCATCGGTAACAGGGAACGAGGTTTCATCGGTTGTGGCTACGCGGAAGAGGTCGCGGCGAAATCCTGCACTTGCAAACTCTTCTGACGCTTCAAAGTAGGACGTTGTAATCCAATAGACTGACTTTTGCGGTTGAAGCGGTTTGACAGACCAAAACACGCGTTCTTGTGCAAGATTCTTTTCAGAAAAAAACAGAAGTAGCGTAATAAAGAGGAACAATCGGCGACTCATTCGTGCGCAATTTTCACAAAGGTTTCAATCGGTTGAAGCACAAATATACAACAATCCCTTTACGCAGTTGCGCTCAATTTCGCCTCTTGATTTGTTTCGCCGACGCGCAGAATGAAAATTTCTTTGAGCGAAGGTTCAGCCAGTTCAAAGCGTGTGAGGTCGGTTTCATCACCAATAAGCGCAAGAATATCTTTGGGTTTTGTCTCGCCAAGCAGTTTGAGTTCAGCATACTTCGGCTGTCGGTCGCGCACTTCCGCTTTGCCTGTTGCGACGGCGGCATCAATAAAGGCATCGCTTCCATCAAATTCAATATGAAGCATATTTTTGCCGTAGGATTTTTTCACTTCGCGCACATTGCCGTCCAAGACTTTTTCGCCGTTGTTAATCAGGCAAATTGAATCGCAAATTTTTTCTACTTGCTCCATTCGATGTGTCGAGAAGAGAATGGTTTTGCCTGCCTTTTTCAGTTCGAGAATAATATCCATCACGAGTTCTGAATTGATGGGGTCTAATCCTGAAAAGGGTTCATCTAAAATGAGCAGTTCGGGGTCGTGAAGCACAACGGAAATAAACTGCACTTTTTGTTGCATACCTTTGGAAAGTTCTTCGACTTTTTTTTCAGCCCACGTGTCGATTTCAAATCGTTTGAGCCACATCGCCGATTTCTCTTTTGCTTCTGCTCTTGGCACGCCTTTGAGTTCGGCAAAATAAACGAGCGATTCGCTGACTTTCATTTTCTTATACAAGCCACGCTCTTCGGGCAAGTAGCCGATTTTAGATTGCAGTTCACTGCGCATTGGCTCACCGAGAAATTCAATCGTGCCGCTATCGGGAAGCGTAATGCCGCAAATCATTCGAATCGTCGAGGTCTTTCCTGCTCCGTTTGGTCCGAGTATGCCGTAAATTTCTCCACGATTTACCGAGAGCGAGAGATTTTTCACAGCAACTTTGCCGTCATAGACTTTTGAAACAGCGTTGAGTTTGAGCATGGCTGAATTGATAAGAACGTGTTTTGAAAAGATGTTGGCATGATGAACGGCGTTACGCCTGTTTTGCGAGAGAAGTTACAAAAGTGAAGAGACTTCGTGCGGGCATAAAAAAACGGAGCGTTTCCCTTGAAACGCTCCGCCTTACTACGAACTACAAAAAAGAGCAAGTCAATACTACAACTGCTCTTATACGGTTTTGAACTACAACCTTGATGGCACAAAGTTATCACTTCTCTGAATGATTTTCTTCTTTGCGATAAGATTTTGGCACGTCAAATAAAGACGATTTGAACGATTTGCGCACAATCTGTTTGGCTTCAATGCGTGCATTGCCCGCAGGTTCGTTTGCAATCACTTTGAGCGGAAATCCGTTCAGATTTTCTTTTTGCATAACTTCAACGGCGTTGGAACTCATGCCAATTAGTGCGCCAACATCGGCGAGTCGCGCCAAAAGCGTTGAATCCACAAGCGATTCCGCCGCCCACACTTCGAGCGTGCGTTTCGCACTTTTGAGTTTGAAGTGATGACACATCACATTTAACACTGGCTCCTTGCCGAATTTTTCCACTTCAAATTTTTCCAACTTCCCAATAGAAGCCGAAAGACGTCGCTGTTCTTGCAAGTCGATATCGCGATAAGTTTTTGTTTTTGGGTTGAGCTCAATCGCGTCAGTTCCATCACGCTTGATGAGCATCGTGAAGGTGTTTTGTCCCTTAACTTCCGCACGAATTCCTTTTGGCGAGAGCAAGAGTTCGAGTTCGCCTTGTTGTTTGTCAGAGTAAATCTGAAAGGTAATCGCGCCTTCAAATGATTGCGCTAAAAGCGATGAGGCACAGCAGAGAAGCGTAATGAGCAGTCTATTGCGTAATCGCATACAGCACGACGTTTGTTCCGAACTGCAAGGCTTCTTCGCGTTTTTCGGGCGGGTCGTTGTGGATTTCAGGATTTGCCCAACCATCGCTTGGATTAGATTCGTAGGTGTAGAGCAACACAAGCCGATTGTTGTAGAATAGTCCGAAAGTTTTTGGCGGCTGATTGTCGTGTTCATGTGTTTTTGGCACGCCATTCGGAAACTTGAAAAAGATATTGAAAATCGGGTGTGAATACGGAAGTTCGACTAAATCTGTTCCACTGAACAGCCGCTTCACTTCACGGCGAAAACTTTTGTCCATTCCGTAATCATCATCAACATAAATGAATCCGCCTGCTTTCAGGTAGTTGCGTAAGTTTTCAAGTTCGGCTTCGGTGAAGCGCACGTTGCCGTGTCCAGTCATAAAGACAAAGCGATACTGAAAAATGTTCGGGCTTGAGGCTTCAACGATTTCTTCTTTTTCGGGTGTCGCAATGCCTGTTTTTTCTTTGATGAATCGCATGAGGTTTGGCACGGCGGAAGGGTCGTTATACCAATCGCCGCCGCCACTGTATTTGAGCCGCGCACAGCGAAAGGCGGGCGGAAGTTTCTGCGCCTGCATCACGGCTTCGCCTATCAGAAGCAACACGATTGATACCCACGCAATTTTCAACGCCATTAAAGTCGTCTTCAAAGTAAGTTTGTTCGTGCTAAACAACACGATTTAAGAAAATCGCCTCGTACTTTCAAAGAAGAGATATGCGAAAGGCAAATTGTAAATACTACTTGTTACGGCTATCAGAGACCATTTAAGCCAATGGGCTTGCAATGCCGATGAAATCAGTTCATATACAGCCGTTCCAACAAACGCCGCTATTGCCGTTGCCAAAAGAAAATTGAAAAGTTTATCGAAGTCGTCAGGGTTTGAAAAAAATCCTGCAACGAATCCAGAAACGGTTTTGGAAAATGCGTCAAGTCCCATTGTGCCGTGAAGCAAATCCATGAAAAGTCCGATGAAGAACCCGGCGGTTGTGCCAAGACTTTGTCCTTCGCGTCGTGCAATCCAAACCGTGAGAAGCAACATCACATCAGGCGTTGCGCCGAAGATGAGCAGGCGGTCGAAGAGAAGTTTTTGAAGGAAGCCCAGCGCAAGTGCGCCGCCGATATACCAAACAATGCGCTGTCTCAACCGAGTTTGAAGGAGTTGTTATTACTGAAATTCTTTGTAGCGCGCCCGCAGTTGATTCTGCTCGACATTCGGCTTCGTTAAATCTACGAATACGTGTTCCAGCGTGCTGAAATCGACCGAGAGCCGAACGGTAACGCGCTGAAATAAATCGTTGTCGTTTGTTTCAGCATGCTCGACCGTTGCAACAGGAATGTTCGCATTGGCAAACGAACTGAACTCCGTTGTCAGAAGCCGCTCGCCGACTTCAATTTTTCGGCTTACAGGAATGTGCAACAGTTTCGCAATCGCAATATCTCCGCCTGTCCAATGCACCACGCCAAGCAAGCGCGTTTTTTCCGACACCACGCTCACCTTGAAATCTGAATTGATAACGGGCTGAATAATCGCAAAATGTGGCGATGTTAAAACCACTCTTCCTGCCAAGCCTTTATCGGTTAAAACTGCCATGCCAATATCCACGCCATCTTGTGAACCCGCATCAATCATAAAGAGATTGCGTTCAGGGTGAAAGGTTCTATCGACCACATGGGCGAAGTGAAGTGGGCGAGGCGTTTCGACTTTGCAGTTCAGAAGTGCGCGGAGTTTTTCATTTTCTACTTGTGCCGTTCTCATTCGGCTGACTTCGGCAGAAAGTTCGGCGTTTGTTGCAAGCAGTGCGGCGTTCTCATCAATCAATCCGAAGTATCGATTCCAAGTTTTCAGTGGCGTTTCAATCATGCCGAAGAGTTCAACGCTTGCGCCGCGAATCGCATGAAGCGCGGGCGTATCACGATTGACCAGCAGTCCCAAAGAAATCAAGCAAAAGACAACCAGCAGAATGTATTGCCGAAAATCATAAATGATGAAGTCGAGTAGTTGTCTCATTGTCAAAAGCCGAGCGGCTCTTTTTGCATTGACTTAAATTTCCACTGCGCAACGGTCGTTACTGCAAGCACCATCGCAAGCAACAGCACGCCTTGCGTTGAAGCCACACCGAACTCGCCTAATCGCAGTGATGAAAAAATCGCAACTGAAATCGGCATTGCGTCAGGCGAATATAACAAGACCGAACAAGGAAACTCACTAAACGCGCTGATAAAGGTGAAGAGAAATCCTGATGCAATCGCCGACAGCGCAATCGGCACTATCACGCGCAACACCACACGCACTGGCGACGCGCCTAATGTTGTTGCCACTTCCGAGAGCGACTTATCAAAATTCGCAAGCACACTCGATACGCTTCGCGTGATGTAGGGCAAATGCCGAATGAAATACGCCAGCGGCAATATCCACATTGTTCCAACCAATGTTTGCCCAAAGGCAAAGACTGACGGTTGATTAAATGTCGCAATCAAATTGATGCCCAATGCCGTTGCAGGAATCGCAAGTGGAAGCAAGAAGATGATACTCACTGCCGACCTCAACGCCATGTTTCGCGACGCAATCAAGACACCTGCCGTTATCCCAAAGAGCAAGTTCATGATGCTTGCCAAAAATGCCATCAAAAAACTATTCACAAACGGTTCATAAAAATTTGCGTCCTTGAACACGCGCAGATAGTTCGCAACACCAAACGCAGTTGGCAAGAGACTTCGTGATGAGGCAGGCGTTTCAGAAAACGACATAAGCACCAACATGGCAATCGGCAACACAACAAACAGCACCATGCCTATCAATGCTGTCGCCGCTCCAAATGAAAGACGCTTCATCGGCACGCTTCGCAACGCGCCGCGCTGTGCAAGTGCCATGCGAACATCGTTCAACTTTTCAAAAACGAACAGTAGCGATGATGATGTCAGAATCAGCAACACGGTCAGCCCGCTTGCAATCCCAAACTCACCACCGATTTTTTGGTTGTAAATCTCAACCGTGAGAAACGGCATTTTGCTTGCAAATAAAAGCGGTGCCGTAAATGATGCCATGCTCAACACAAATACAATCAAACTTGCTGAAAGTAACGCTGGGCGAATCAGCGGCAGAAGAATTTTCACAAACACCTTCGCTCGACTTGCGCCGAAAGTCCGCGCCGCTTCAACCAATGCATAATCAATTTTTGACAGCGACGCATAGACGAAAAGATAAAAATGCACGAAGAACGAGTAGATATGCACGAGTAGCACTGCCCACGCGCCTTCAAACGAGAACGGCAACGATGCTCCAAACAGTGCTTGAATCGCACGCGGCAACACGCCTGATTCGCTGTAAAGCAACTGAAACGCAAACACGCCCACCAGCGGCGGCAAGCCTATCGGCAACAAGAGAATCTGTGAAATGCCTTGCTTGAAGGGAAACGTGTATCGCCAAAACAAAAACGCCAATCCTGTTCCAACTGCGCCTGCGCCAATCACTGTGAGCGCAGACACCCACAGCGAATTGAGCATCGCCGCAAGGTAGCGCGGCATTGAGAAAATGCGTGCGTAATGCGCCAGCGTCAGTTCGCCTTGTGAAAAAAAACTTTCTTTCAGCGAGGCAAGCGATGGCACTAACACATAGCCGAAAAGCACCGAAAAGACAAGGAGATTCAGGCTGATGAGCGTTGTGCGAGAAAACACAAGCGTTGAAAATTTGTGTGGATTTGAAGCGTTGAGGTGCGGGTCGGAATCGAACCGACGAATAAGGGTTTTGCAGACCCTGGCCTTACCACTTGGCTACCGCACCTTGTTTCAATGAAGGGCGCAAAGATAATCAGCATCTCGACCTTTACCAAATCTCTCTGTTGTAAAGAAAAACGCCGATAAACAGTGTGTCTATCGGCGTGGGCTTCTCTTCCTAAAAAGCCATGCATTACTTGGCTTCGGCGGCATATCGCTCATGCACGAGTTCCCACTTCGCAGGTGAACGCCACAGGCTTGAAAGAATCAACTCGCGCATCAAGATAAACTCTTTCGGCAGTCGGTCATACAGTTTCTCGAAGAGTTCTTCGTGCGAAAGGATTTCTTGCTTCCACGCTTCGCGGTCGACTTCCATGAGTTTGTTGAACTGTTCCTTTGTCAAGTTTAATCCGCTGAGGTCAATATCGTCGTAGCGTGGCATCCAGCCGAGTGGCGATTCAATCGCCGAAGTTTTACCTCTCACGCGGTCGATAATCCATTTCAAGACACGCATATTTTCACCATAGCCTGGCCAGATGAATTTGCCGTTTTCATCTTTTCTAAACCAATTTACGCCGAAAATGCGCGGCGGATTTGGGAGCAGTCGTCCGATTTGAAGCCAGTGATTGAAGTAATCGCCCATGTGGTAACCGCAGAAAGGAAGCATCGCGAAGGGGTCGCGGCGCACTTGTCCGATTTTGCCAAATGCGGCGGCTGTCATTTCTGAACCAATCGTTGCCGCAAGATACACGCCGAAGTTCCAGTTAAAGGCTTGATAAACGAGCGGCACATTGCTCGCTCGCCGTCCACCAAAGATGAACGCCGAAATCGGCACGCCTTTCGGATTTTCCCAGTCTTTATCAATCACGGGGCATTGTGTTGCGGGAACGGTGAAGCGAGCATTCGGGTGTGCGGCGGTTCTGCCGGTTTCTTTGGCAAGTTGTGGCGTCCATTTTTGACCTTGCCAGTCTAAACATTCCGCGGGTGGTTCGCCGTCCATGCCTTCCCACCACACATCGCCATCAGGCGTGAGTGCGACGTTGGTGAAAATGGTGTTGGATTTAATGGCTTCCATCATGTTGGGATTTGTGGCGTAAGATGTGCCGGGCGCAACGCCGAAGAAGCCAGCTTCGGGGTTGATAGCGCGCAGTTCACCGTTTTCATCAGGCTTAATCCAAGCGATGTCGTCGCCTATCGTTGTAATTTTCCAACCGTTGAGTTCCTTTGGCGGAATGAGCATGGCGAAGTTCGTCTTACCGCACGCGCTTGGAAACGCCGCCGCAACATATGTTTTTTCTCCCTCTGGCGATTCCGCACCCATAATGAGCATGTGTTCAGCGAGCCAACCTTCATCGCGCCCCATCACCGATGCAATGCGAAGCGCAAAGCATTTTTTTCCAAGAAGTGCATTGCCACCGTAGCCCGAACCGTAAGACCAAATCAACCGCTCCTCAGGGAAATGCACGATGTATTTCTCTTTTGGATTGCATGGCCACGGCACATCTTTTTGTCCTTCCGCAAGCGGCGCACCAAGACTGTGCAAACACTTGACATACTCGCCATCTTCTCCTAAAATGTCCCACACCTTGCGTCCCATTCGCGTCATGATTTTCATATTCACAACCACGTAAGGCGAGTCGGTGAGTTCAATGCCAATTTGTGAAATCGGCGAGCCGAGCGGTCCCATGCTGAATGGAATCACATACAGCGTTCTGCCGCGCATTGAGCCGTCATAAAGCCGCGTCAGGGTTTGCTTCATTTCTTTGGGGTCGACCCAGTTGTTGGTCGGTCCTGCATCTTGTTTGCGAAGTGAGCAGATGAATGTTCTATCTTCAACACGCGCCACATCGCTGGGGTCAGACCACGCCAAAAACGAGTTCGGGCGTTTCTCTGGATTGAGCCGCTTAAATGTGCCTGTGCGAACCATCAATTCGCAAAGTTCATCGTATTCCTCTTGCGAACCGTCACAGAAACGCACATCGTTTGGCTTACAAAGTTCAACCACTTCGTTCAGCCACGCTTTGAATCCTTTGTTCCGCACGTAAGTCGGAACAGCGACATCTGTCATTACCTCCATCATACTTTGTTACTCCTTCTTTAATGTGTTTGTGTTATTTGAACCAAAACGAGTTGGGATATTTTTCGTGCAGTTGTTTGTCGAATCCCAACCAATGACCTGTCGGAAAGAACATAATTAAAATCGCCATTGCGGAAAGAATCACAATCCAGATGTTGTAGAACGCACCTGCCGCAAAGTTCAGAAGCATAAACAGTCCAAAGCCTGCATTCACGCGCGTGGTTACGCCAAGTATCAACGCCACACCAATAATCAATTCGCCGATGGTCACAATGAACGCAATCGGAATGTAAAGGGGAATCGCAAAATGCTCGAGGTAAGCGGCTTGAAACGAATCAGGCGGAATTTCAGAAAGCCGTTGCTGAAAGTGAACTTTCATCACATCGGTCCACATCCACCCTTTGACAAGTTTGTGCCAAAAGCCATAAATGAAGAAGACTGCAAAGAAATAGCGAATGGCGAGAATCGTGATGACGAACAGCGTGCGAAGGGGATGTTGCTGAAAGTATTGGAAACTCCAACGAAATGAATCGGGAAGCGGTTTGGTAAGGTTCATTTTTTACTCCTTTCTCAACTCTCAAATGTTTAGATGAAATGTTCAAAACTGCAAGAAGATACGCAATTTGCGGCGTTTCGTTCCAACGTTTTTCTTCATAA
>Ga0308417_1002236_pt1 | contig 12856 bp, 9 predicted proteins | sample HotsprSampleOS65_FD_203528 | JGI IMG/M metagenome (GOLD analysis project Ga0308417, IMG submission 203528) | Hot spring phototrophic mat microbial communities from Octopus Spring, Yellowstone National Park, Wyoming, United States - 20090730_OS65 ... | reverse complement strand
CGATTCGATATTCCATGATGGCGATCGCCACTAGTCTCGCCATCGCAGCGTGCAGCGTGCCCACGCCACCGGTCATTACTGAATCGCCGGGGGTGCCTGCTGCTACTGACACGACCGGAAAACCGGTTGCCCCGGCTGAGGCAACCATCACCATCGACGGCTCCAGCACGGTCTATCCCATTACCGATGAAGTCGTCAAAGAATATGCCTTTGAGCGCCAGGATCACCCAGAAGTCAAAATCGAGTTTTCGGGCACCTCAGCAGGCTTCCGCAGGTTCTGCGCGGGCGAAACGGATATTAGCAACGCCTCCCGCCCCATCAACCGGCGTGAAATGGAAGCCTGTAAGGCCGCGGGTGTCCGCTACTACGAGCTACCCGTTGCCTACGACGCACTAACCCTCGCAGTTCACCGAGACAACAACTGGGTCGATTCGCTGACCGTTGCAGAACTGAAAAAGATCTGGGAACCCAGTGCCGAAGGTCGGATCACGCGCTGGAACCAGGTGCGATCGACTTTTCCCGATCGCCCCCTCGAACTATATGGCGCGGGCAGCGACTCAGGCACCTTCGACTACTTCACCGAGGCAATCGTTGGTGAAACTGGAGCCAGCCGCAAAGACTACACCGCCAGCGAAGATGACTACGACCTAGTGCGCGGCGTTCGCAACAACCCCAATGCGCTGGGCTATTTTGGTCTGGCCTACTTTGAAGAGAGCCGCACGCTGCTGCGTGCTGTGCCTATTGACAGCGGTGCAGGCCCGGTGGAGCCTTCCGCAGAAGCAGTTCGCCAAGGGCTTTACCAACCCCTGGCGCGACCGCTCTTTATCTACGTCAACGCCGATTCTGTTGAGAAAAATCCCAAGCTCAAGGAGTTTGTTGAGTACTACCTCAACAACGGTCGATTCTTGTCCAAGGTTGTCGGCTATGTGCCTCTGCCCGATGAGATCTACAACATTGCGCTGACTCATTTCCAAACAGGTAAGGTAGGCACCGTATTTGCTGGAGAACTGCCCACAAATCTGAAGTTAGAAGACTTGCTGCAAAAAGAAGCCGCCTTCTAAGCAGCCATTGGCAACATGCGGGCACCGTTTTAGCCCCAGGGCTAGGCTGTGTCTGCTCAACTTTAAACCACACGCTCAAGCCTACTTTCGCAATTTTTCAGCCTCTAACCCCGCATGGCCATTCCACAAGCTTCCCCGATTAAAGTTGGCATCAATGGTTTTGGTCGAATTGGGCGACTGGCGCTGCGGGCAGCCTGGAGTTGGCCGGAACTGGAGTTTGTGCATATCAACGAGGTCAAGGGCGGGGCAGCGTGCGCGGCACACCTGCTGAAGTTTGACTCGGTGCATGGGCGCTGGGAGCCTGAGGTGGCAGCAGAAGGGGATAACCGAATTTGCATCGACGACCAATCCCTCAGCTTTAGCGAATTCAGCAGCCCCGGCGAAGTGCCCTGGGAAGACTACGGCGTGGATCTGGTGCTGGAATGCTCTGGAAAGTTTCGCACGGTGGAAACGCTGGAGCCATATTTCAAGCGCGGCGTGCAAACGGTGATCGTAGCGGCTCCAGTGAAAACGGGGGCGCTGAATGTGGTGATGGGCGTGAATGATCACCTCTACAATCCGGCTGAGCATCGCCTGCTCACCGCCGCCTCTTGCACAACGAACTGTCTCGCACCTGTAGTCAAGGTGATTCATGAAGGCATCGGCATCCGGCACGGCGTGATTACCACCGTCCACGACCACACCAACACGCAGACGATTGTGGACGCGCCCCACAAAGACCTGCGCCGTGCCCGTGCCACGGGGATGTCGCTGATTCCAACAACAACGGGTTCTGCAACGGCGATCGCCCTCATCTATCCCGAACTCAAGGGCAAGCTCAACGGCCTCGCCGTCCGCGTACCCCTGCTCAACGCTTCCCTCACTGACTGCGTGTTTGAGGTGGCCCGCCCGACTACCGTCGAGGAAGTCAATCAGCTCCTCAAAACCGCCTCCGAAACCGCCCCGCTCCAGGGCATCCTCGGCTACGAAGAGCGCCCCCTCGTCTCCATCGACTACAAAGACGACCCCCGCTCCAGCATCATCGACGCGCTCTCCACAATGGTCATCGACGACACCCAGGTAAAAATCCTGGCGTGGTATGACAACGAGTGGGGCTACGCGAACCGGATGGCGGAGCTGGCACGGAAGGTGGCCGTCTTGCAAGCATCACGGAGCAAGTGATGGAGTAATCGAGTAAACACCCCACCATCCCACTATCCCACCACCCCACCACCCATGACCGCCACCCAATCGGCAAATCTCAAAAACTACGCCCTCGTCACCCTGGCCTACTGGGGTTTTACGCTGACGGATGGGGCGCTGCGAATGCTGGTGCTGCTCTATTTCAACGAGATTGGCTACACGCCGCTAGAGATTGCGTTTTTGTTCTTGTTTTATGAAATCTTCGGCATTGTCACCAATTTTTTGGGCGGGTGGATTGGGTCACAACTGGGGCTAAAGGTGACGCTGTATGCGGGGATTGCGTTGCAAGTCGTGGCGCTAATGATGCTGTCGTGGCTCAACCGCGACTGGGCGCAGTGGTTCGCGGTGCTATATGTGATGGTGTCGCAGGCGCTGTCGGGCATCGCCAAAGACCTGACCAAGATGAGTTCTAAGAGCGCGATTCGGCTAGTGGTGCCGCAGGAGGCGCAGTCATCACTGTTCAAGTGGGTGGCAGTGCTGACGGGTTCCAAAAACGCGCTGAAGGGCGTGGGCTTTTTCTTGGGAGCGGCACTGCTGGCGGTGTTTGGCTTTGAGCGATCGCTCTTAATCATGGCCGCAGGTTTGGCGCTGATCTTGATGACGGGGTTTTTCCTGCCCAGCGGCATGGGCAAGATCAAATCCAAGGTCAAGTTTACGCAGCTTTTTTCCAAGAGCCGCGAGATCAACATTCTGTCGCTGGCGCGATTTTTCCTGTTTGGCTCGCGGGATGTGTGGTTTGTCGTGGGGCTTCCAGTTTTCTTGCGGAGCGTGTTGGGTTGGTCGTTCTTTCAGGCGGGCGGCTTTCTGGCCTGCTGGGTGATCGGCTACGGCATTATCCAATTCCTTGCGCCGACACTGCTGCGTCGCTTTAATGGGGGTCAACCGCCCCGCGCCGTAACGATTCAGTTCTGGACGCTGATTCTGACTGCGGTTCCAGCGGCGATCGCCCTCGGACTCACTACGAATCTTCCCCCCGATGCTGTGATCGTGATCGGTCTGATGATCTTTGGCATCATCTTTGCCTTCAACTCAGCGGTGCATTCCTACCTCGTACTGGCGTTCACCGATGATGACAAAGTGGCACTCAACGTCGGATTTTATTACATGGCAAATTCGGCGGGGCGGCTGGCGGGAACGGTGCTGTCAGGTCTGATCTACCAACTTTTTGGGCTGGTGGGTTGCCTCTGGGTGTCGAGCCTGTTTGTGCTGGCAGCCTGGCTGATCGAACTGCGGTTGCCTGATCCCAAGCCGATGCCTGCTGTCGCCTGGAAGGGCGGCGATGGAGATTGACCCTGCTTCAGAGCTGGTTTCATTCTGGAACCAGAGCTTTAGCTCTCTAATTCCCAAGATCTTACCTAAATCTGTTCTAGCTTCTGTTTGCAAGTTGTGATTTTTTATGTCCCTTGAACCTTCATCTTCTGATGCCAGATCAATGCAGCCTGGTGGTCGCCTTAGCGTCTTTGAGCGATACCTGACGCTGTGGGTGTTTCTGTGTATTCTGGCAGGCATTGCGCTGGGGCGATTGGCTCCTGGCGTGGCGATCGCCCTTGATCGTATGAGTGTCTATCAGGTTTCCATTCCCATTGCCATTTGCCTGTTCTTCATGATGTATCCCATCATGGTGAAGATTGACTTTTCGCAGGCAAAGCGAGCCGTGCTTGCGCCACGCCCCGTGCTGCTAACCCTGGTGATAAATTGGCTGATCAAACCGTTCACGATGGTGGTCTTTGCACAGTTCTTTTTGGGCTACCTCTTCCGTCCGCTGATCACTGGAACCGAGGTAGTCCGAGGCAGTGAGATTTCGCTGGCAAATTCCTACATTGCTGGCGCAATTTTGTTGGGCATTGCGCCCTGCACGGCGATGGTGCTGATGTGGGGCTATCTGTCTTTTGGTAATCAGGGCCTGACACTGGTGATGGTGGCGATCAATTCCCTCGCCATGCTGTTTTTGTACGCGCCATTGGGACGCTGGCTCTTGGCGGCAAATAACCTCTCAGTGCCCTGGGAAACGATTGTGCTGTCGGTGCTGATTTATGTGGGGCTGCCGCTGCTAGCAGGTGCGGTTTCGCGCACCTGGATCTTGCGAAACAAGGGTAAAGCCTGGTTTGAGGGCGTGTTTTTGCGCTATCTCAGTCCAGTGGCGGTGGTGGCGCTGCTGACGACGCTGGTGCTGCTGTTTGCGTTCAAAGGCGATCTGATCGTGCAAAATCCGCTGCACATTTTGCTGATTGCAGTGCCGCTATTTGTGCAGACAAACTTTATCTTTCTGATTTCCTATGTGGCGGCACAAAAGCTGGGGCTAGTTTACGAAGATGCGGCTCCGGCGGCGCTGATCGGCGCGAGTAACCATTTTGAAGTGGCGATCGCCACGGCCGTCACCCTGTTTGGCCTCAACTCTGGGGCCGCGTTGGCGACCGTCGTCGGCGTGCTGATTGAAGTTCCCGTCATGCTGATGCTGGTGGAGTTTTGCAAGCGCACGGCTTTCTGGTTTCCGCGCGAACCAGAAAAGGCGACGCTGCACGACCCCCGATGTATCCGAAACCTGCCATGAAGCCAACCCACACTTCTGAATCGCTGCCGATTAAAGTGGATTTTTTGACCACTGAGCAATTGCAGCAGCCTGGCCGGATTGGTTTGATGATTGCCCCCGGACGCTGCGACGAGGATGCCAAAGCCATCTGGCGGCGGGACTTGCAGGCAGATTTGCGGCGACTGAAGGAGCATTACAGCGTGAATCGGCTGGTGTGCTTGCTGGATGCGGCGGAGCGGGAGTTTCTGGGCATTTCCACGCTGCTGGAGGATGCGGCGGCGCTGGGCATGGCGACGGAAAATTTGCCGATTGAAGACGATGCGCTGCCCACGTCGCTCGACGAGTTTTCGGCGCTGGTGGATTGGGTGCTGGCGGCGGTGGCGGCGGGCGAAACGGTGGCGATTCACTGTCGAGGCGGCGGCGGGCGCACGGGTACACTGGCTGCGTCTTGCCTGGTGAAATTGGGCTATGACGCAGAGGCGGCGATCGCCACTGTACAAGCCGTGCGATCGGGAGCGCTGTCGGTGACGGCGCAGCGAGAGTTTGTGCGCCAGTTTGCCCAACTGCCAGGAAATACTGTGGGGGATGCTGCGGCTGCTTCCTGAGTTCTAGGTCAAGATCATGTCAGGCGATGAATTGCTCGTGGAGGGCGATCGCCTGACCGATTTCGCTCTGCAACCCTGCCCGATCCAGGCTGCATTTAAGGCTTAAAATGGAGGGTACTTTCCGTTCCCCATCCCTGCAAACCAAGACAAACAAGGAGTTGCGTTCGTGGAGTCCCGATACAACCCCGCCGAGATTGAGGAAAAGTGGCAAGCCGCCTGGGACGCGCAAGGGCTAGACCAAACGCTGGAAGACCCCAGCAAGCCCAAGTTTTACGCGCTGTCCATGTTTCCCTATCCGTCGGGCAACCTGCACATGGGCCATGTGCGGAACTACACGATTACCGACGTGATCGCCCGCGTGCAGCGGATGCGCGGCTATCGCGTGCTGCACCCAATGGGCTGGGATGCTTTTGGGCTGCCTGCGGAAAACGCGGCGATCGATCGCGGCATCGCCCCCGCCAAGTGGACCTATCAAAACATCGCCCAGATGCGGGCCCAGTTGAAGCGGCTGGGTCTGTCCTACGACTGGAGCCGCGAAGTCACCACTTGTTCGCCCGACTATTACAAATGGACGCAGTGGATTTTTCTGCAATTTCTCCAGGCGGGGCTAGCCTACCAAAAAGAAGCGGCGGTGAACTGGGACCCCATCGACCAAACCGTGCTGGCGAATGAGCAGGTCGATAGCGAGGGCAAATCCTGGCGATCCGGCGCAAAGGTGGAGCGTCGCCTGCTGAAGCAGTGGTTTCTCAAAATTACCGACTACGCCGAGCAGCTATTGCAAGATCTGAACCAGCTCGACGGCTGGCCGGAGCGCGTCCGCCTGATGCAGGAAAACTGGATCGGCAAGTCCACAGGCGCAGAGGTCGTGTTTCAAACGGCAGCCGGGGATGACCTGAAAGTTTACACGACGCGCCCGGATACCCTGTGGGGTGCGACCTTTATGGTGCTGTCGCCGGAGCATCCCTTGGTGGACAAGCTGACGACGGCGGAACAAGCAGTGGCGATCGCCGCCTACAAAGCCGCCGCCGCCAGCAAGAGCGAAATCGATCGCACGGCCGAAGACCGCGAGAAAACCGGCGTGTGGACGGGCAGCTACGCCATCAACCCGGTCAACGGCGAACAAATTCCCGTGTGGATTGCCGACTATGTGCTGATGGGCTATGGCACGGGCGCGATTATGGCAGTGCCCGCCCACGACCAGCGCGACTTTGAATTTGCCCGCAAGTTTGGGCTGAAGGTGAAAGTAGTGGTGAAGCCGGAGGGCGAGACGCTGGACGGCGACACGATGACGGCGGCCCACGCGGGCGACGGCGTGATGGTTCACTCTGGGCCACTGGACGGCATTCCCGCAGGTAAGGGCGCGGGGCAGAGCGTGGAAGCCGCTGTGAAATGGCTGGAGGAAAACGGCAAAGGCAAAGGCACCGTTAACTATCGCCTGCGCGACTGGCTGATTTCGCGCCAGCGCTATTGGGGCTGCCCGATTCCGGTGGTGCATTGCCCCAGCTGCGGCACGGTGCCAGTGCCCGACGACCAGTTACCCGTGCAACTGCCGGATCAGGTGGAGTTTTCGGGACGCGGGCCGTCGCCACTGGCGAAGCTGGAGGACTGGGTGAATGTGCCCTGCCCCACCTGCGGCGAACCTGCAAAGCGGGAAACCGACACGATGGACACGTTTATCTGTTCGTCGTGGTACTTCCTGCGCTATCCCGATGCGCGAAACGAGAGCGCAGCCTTTGACCCGGCTAAGACCAATGACTGGATGCCTGTCGATCAGTACGTCGGCGGCATTGAACACGCGATTTTGCACTTGCTTTACTCGCGGTTCTTTACCAAGGTATTGCGCGATCGCGGCTTGCTGAACTTCGACGAACCCTTCAAGCGGCTGCTGACCCAGGGCATGGTGCAGGCCGCCGCCTACAAAAACCCGGTGACGGGCAAGTACGTCGCTCCTGCGGATATTGCTGACCTGTCCGACCCGCGCGATCCGACCACGGGCGACAAGCTGGAGGTGGTGTTCGAGAAGATGTCGAAGTCGAAGTATAACGGCATCGACCCGAAGGACGTGCTGGAAAAGTACGGCGCAGACACCGCCCGCATGTTTATCCTGTTCAAAGCCCCCCCGGAGAAAGATCTGGAGTGGGATGATGCCGATGTGGAAGGGCAGTTCCGCTTTTTGAATCGCGTCTGGCGTTTGGTGACGGAGTTTCAGAAATCAGGGGTCAGGGGTCAAGAGTCAGGGGAACTGACCAAAGCAGAGAAAGACCTGCGGCGGGCGGTACATACAGCGATTAAGGAAATCACGGAAGATCTGGAGGGCGACTACCAGTTCAACACGGCGGTTTCGGAACTGATGAAGCTGAGCAACGCGCTGAGTGATGCCACCTGCAAAGATTCCCCGGTTTATGCCGAGGGCATTGAGACGCTGCTGGTGCTGCTAGCTCCCTTTGCGCCGCACATTGCTGAGGAGTTGTGGCATCAGTTGGGGCACACCGACTCTGTGCATCACCACGCCTGGCCCGTGGCTGACCCAGACGCGCTGGTGGTGGACGAAATTCCGCTGGTGATTCAGATCATGGGCAAGACGCGGGGCACAATTCAGGTGCCTGCGGGGGCTGACGAAGAGACACTGGAGAAGCTGGCGACCGAGTCGGAACTGGCGCAGCGCTATATCGAGGGCAAGACAGTGAAGAAGGTGATCGTCGTGCCCGGTAAGCTGGTGAATTTCGTCGTGCAGTGACCTTATGGGTTCTCCTTATGCTCCTCTGTCCCTCTTCGGTTACTGGCGGGTACAGGGAAGTTTTAGCCTGGGGCGAAAATCAGAATTGACATAAGCATTCTAGATATAAGCATTCTACGGACTGCCCCTGGCGATAAATTTCAGCCTGCCGATCTTGTGGATTCAGCAACTAGTCGAGCTGCACACCATTCTCCATGTATTCCTGCATTTTGGCGCGGAGGGTCTGTGAATGGGTGAGTGGGTGGGTGGGTGAGTGGGGGATGAGGTGCGCGGCGGAAAGGGAAGAGAGTTTTCTCTACCCATCATCGCCTCATGTCGATTCTCGATTTTGGATTTAGGATTTTGGATTGCCAGCCAGACGTTTTCAGGGCTTCTAGCAATTTCATTTGTAGCTCCACTTGGGAGAATTGATATCATCTGAAACTCTCGTCTAACAGACCAACACACCCACTCGCCATCCCACCCACTCGCCATCCCACCCACTCGCCATCCCACCCCCATAGAATAGAGGCATTGCCAAGTCGTCCTGCTGCTGAGTATTTTGCATGTACGCTGATTCTGACTTTGATTCGTTTTTTTCGCGCTCTGGAGATGATTTGGCTCGGTTCACTCCGGCGGAATTTGGGCGGCGGCTGAGTGATGCGGACTTGCCAGCAGCGGAGCGGGCGGAACTGCTGTGTCGGCTGGGCTGGTGGCAATTGCAGGATGGGCAACTTGAAGGGGCGATCGCCCAGTTTGACCAGGCGTTGCTGCTGCGGCCTGACTTGGGGGCGGCCTATCACGGGCGGGGTCGGGCATTGGATGCGCTGGGGCGATTCAAAGAAGCGCTGGCGAATTTTGACCAGGCGGTGAAGTTGGCCGCTAAACCACGAGCTATGCTGTGGCGCGATCGCGGCGGCACGCTCCGCAGTTTGGGGCGCTATGGCGAGGCGTTGAGCAGTTTTAGCAAGGCCCTGGAGCAGCAACCTCAGGATGCGCTGTCGATGAGTGCGAAGGGGTCGCTGCTGGCGGTGCTGCGGCGACAAAAGCCAGCGGCGATGCGGCTTTGCGATCGCGCGTTGCAGCTTGACCCCCACCTGCCAGAAGCGTGGAACAGCAAGGGCGTGGTGCATTCTGTGGCGGGGCAATATGCCGAGGCGCAGCAGTGCTACGAACGGGCGATCGCCCTCGACAGCAGACTAGACCGTGCCTGGAGCAACCGGGGCATTGCCCTGCTGCGGCAGGATCGTGTGCTAGAGGCGATCGCCAATTTTGAGCAGGCGCTGGCGATCGCTCCACATCGGCAGGAGGCTTGGAAAGCGTCGGCATGGGCGCATCACGGACGGGCGCTGATGAAACTGGGGCGCTATGAGCGGGCGATCGCCAGCTGCGACGAGGCGCTGCGGCTGCAACCGGGCTATGCACCCGCGGCGCTGAATCGGCTGCTGAGCCTGGGCATGGCAGGGCAGGGGTGGAGCCACCTGCGGCGGCGGGAAACGCGCTGTGAACTGTTGCGAAATGTAGGCGCAGTGCTAAATGCAGCCAAGCTGAGGTTGCTCATCGGGACGGCGGCAGTGCTGCTGCTGTCGCTGGGGCAGGGGCCAGCGGCAGCACTGCTGCGGCAGGGCGTGTCACTGTTGCTGTCGCTGGGGGTGCTGGGGCTGATTGGAGCCGACCTGTGGCGGCATCGGTCGCGGCTGGGCTTCGTCTGGCAGACCTACTTTGGCACCCACTGGCTCACCTATGGGCGAGCGCTGGGCATTGTGATAATGACCCTCACAACCTATGCCATTGCCGATGCAGTCGCCCCTCCCCTTTTGCGCCTGGGCTGGTCAGACTTGGTATTTGGACGACCCGGCAACGTGATGTTTCAACCATTCAACCTGATCAAAGACGCAGCCCCCAGTCCGCCGCCCATTCCAGATCTGCCCCCTGCGCCAATGCCAGGGTTAGAATCGCCCCCGCCCCTCCCCGCAGCCCCGTCTCACTTCAACTGGGCGACGCTGCTGATTCTGCTGTTTTGGCTGGCGCTGCTGCTGGGCATTCCCTTTTGGGCGCGGCTAGAGGAGCGGCTGTTTCGGCGCGGAGCCAACACCTGGCGGCAAATCGGCGTTCGCTCGACCTGGTTTGGGCTGGCGCACCTGCTGGCGGGCATTCCCCTCATCGGCGGGGTAGTGCTGATTTTGCCGGGGTTCCTGTTTGCCTGTCGCTACAAATACGTGCGCGATCGCCATTTGCGGCAAACGGGAAACGCCTTCCAGTCGGAAGAAGCGGGCGTGCGAGCTAGCACGGCTGACCATGCTGTCTATAATGCTATTCTGATCACGCTGGCGGCTGCGGTGTTGATTTTCCTGTAGGCAACCGCGTTTTGGTTCATCTATTGGGAGCGTCTTACGGGCATCAACTTTTCCTTAACACCGACCCAGGCTGTGCGAAGTTTCCAGAACTTACTGCTTTCCATTGCGGCAATCTGCTGGCGGGCGTTGTAGGTTTCACGCTGAGCGTCTTGGAGTTGCTGCTGGATGTCTTGAAGCTGGCGCTGGGCTTGGCGCAGTTGTGCGCTTTCGCTTTCTTGATAAGCAGGAGAGGCCTGAGTAGCCTGAAGGCGCTTGAGTTCCTCAGCATATCTCGCTTCAGCGGTTTGCCATGAGAAATACATGGACTGACCCTGTGCTTCTAGAAGCCTTGCCTTGTGTTCGAGAAATTCTTCATGAGACCAACGAGCTTGAAATTGACCCTGACACTTTGCAGTGGTCTTTAGGAACGCCGAGCAACCAAAGTTTCCGGAGAACTCTGCGAATCCTGCTTCAACAAATTCGTCAACAGCACGCCGTACACCCAACTCACCAGTCTCATTCTCTGGATTTGTGTAGTCATGACACAAAACAGGTGTGTTAGGAGACAAAATCCGAGAAAGGATGAGTAGGTCTTTCTTAACCCCTTCGTATCGATGATCTCCATCTACAAAGACCATTGTTGGCTTAACAGAAAACTCCGAAACAAACTTTTCTAAATCTCCATGAAATAAAAGCGAATATTTCTCTAGTCCAGCCGCTTTTATAGAGTTGTAAGAGCGCCATATGCCGTGAATATCTATCTCAATTCCAAAAAATTGGGGTGCCTCAGCACGTGCGGGATTTGCAAGTGCCCCCCGAATTTCTACAACGGCAGAACGTCCGCCAAACGTCCCAATCTCTAAAATCACATCCCCTGACTCATATGCCATTTCATAGAGCTTGAAAGAATCACCAGGAAGCTGCCAACCTGGGATATCTTTCGTCTGCTCAAAGATCTTTGAATGCTCGTCACACAGAAACATTGGTTCTGCAAAATTCATCACTCATCTACCCCCTTCATTGCGAGAATCCTAAAAGAAATTAGTCCAGCAAACCCATCACCTAAGACACTATGGAGCTTTTTCTTGCCCGGTGAGACACTTACGACACTTACTTTGTCGATAGGCAAGCATTCTATTGTCATGCTCGTGCCTCATAGCTTCAAAAAATGCTATAAGCTAATCCCCTACACTAAGGGGGGGCAGATGCTCGCTTTGAATCAAGTGCTAAGTCCTCAAAGGACTGTAAATACTGCACCCAACGCTCACCCTGAGCTTTCAGGCTGAATTCAGACTCTACAAGTTCACGTCCTGCTCTTCCATAGAGTAGACGTTCAGTTGGCTCTTGCCTAAAGAAGTTGATTTCCTCTGCCAGAGCAACTTCGCTCCTTTCATAGACAAGACGAGCGTTGATTCCGTGCCTGGCAATCTCTGGAATCCCTCCAACTGCAAAGGCAACTACTGGAACACCACAAGCTGATGCTTCACACATAGTTTGTCCAAAGGCCTCTTCGAGGGAGGTGTTAACGAAAACATCAGCAGCACTGTAAACCAATGGCATTTTTCTATAATCTCTTATTAATCCTGTGCTGTATACATTGGGCAATGTATTTGACTGTGCACCGAAGACTAGAAAGCATATATCTTTCTCGGCTTGAAACATAGAAACTAGCTTCTGGAAGATGTGACCACCTTTTCGATATTCTGTCAAATTAACTGCTCCACCCAGAATCACGAAACTATCTAGTGGAATGCCGAGCAATCGTCGAGCGCTCTCTTTGTTTATAGGACTAAACAAGCTCTCGTCCAGTCCGTAATAAACACAGTCTGCTTTTGTCACAGATGGCATACTATTCTTTAACTCATTCAGAAGCCATTTACTGTTAGTTGCAATGGGAATACCTCTCGATCCACAAAATAACTGTCGCCGTAGGAGCCATGCATCAAAAATTTGGTCGGGGGGCAGTGACGGGTATTGTTCCCAGGTTGGGCAGTTTTGATTACAGCCAGTTCTATGCATGCTACAGCCTTGTGTATACGCACATCTTCCAGTAAACCAGTAGCAATCGTGCATATAAACAACTAGCCTATGCGGAAGAGCTTTCAGAGCCAAAAGCATTTCCAATGGCCATCTAGCGCCATGAATATTTCCAACTATGACAACATCAGGATTGCTCTGTCGTATTTTATGAACCAGTGTATCGGTAATCCTCTGCGAGGAAATACCACAGTCCGTTCGCAAATATGGCAGACTTTCAATGCCCAGCCACCTTCCTTTCATGTAGGGGAAAAAGAAGGGAAAAACCTTATTTGTTTCTCCAGCGCTCCAGCAGATTGCCGAAACATCCCAACCCATTTTTAGAAATGATTGAATCTGTCGAAGATGAGCTATCCCAGCACCGTACTGAAATCCAAAATCATTGAGAA
>Ga0308417_1002233_pt1 | contig 12858 bp, 7 predicted proteins | sample HotsprSampleOS65_FD_203528 | JGI IMG/M metagenome (GOLD analysis project Ga0308417, IMG submission 203528) | Hot spring phototrophic mat microbial communities from Octopus Spring, Yellowstone National Park, Wyoming, United States - 20090730_OS65 ... | reverse complement strand
TCACGAAGCGAACGCGGCGACTGACCCTGACAACATTTACCTGTGGCGGATGAGCCCTCGGCGGCTCGATGCCGAGGCGCTGCGGGATGCCATGCTTGCTGTTTCAGGCGAGCTGGATCCAAAGCCAACGCTCGGCTCCCCCGTGAGTCGATCTGAAGGCCCCGTGCAAGCCTTCCTCCTGCGTTCCTTCGGTGGTCTGGACAAGCTGGCGGAAACCCGGCACCGGTCCGTGTATTTGCCGATCCTGCGGGATAATCTTCCCGAAGTGCTCGACATCTTCGACTTCGCCGAGCCGTCTCTGGTGACCGGTATCCGCGATGACACATCCGTACCCGGTCAGGGGCTGTACCTGCTGAATAACCCGCAGGTGATGAAGCTTGCCGAGAAAACTGCCGAGCGGTTGTTGCGTGATTATCTCTCAACTTCCGAACGGATCGATGCTGGCTTCCGACTGGCATTCGGCCGACCCGCGACTCCTCCAGAAGCAGCGGCGGCTGAGTCCTTTATGCAACGCTTCCGCTCCAGCGAAAAGCATAAATATCGCCGATCCCAGGATCTGGATCGAGCAGCCTGGTCTGCGTTCGCCCAGGCGCTTTTTGCCGCGGCCGAGTTCCGCTACCTCGACTGACCGGCACCATTTGACACGCTGTCTGACCGTCGCGGAAACCGTGATCTACCGACCGGGGTTTCTGAGCAGAGCAAAGTGAACGTTACCCCGTGATTGCCGAATTGGACAGATTGAATGGTATCAGGTTCTCGACTTCGAAAATTGCTGGCCCATTCAAATCCTCTTGATCGTACCATTTGAGGAACTTGACGATGAACCTCCAGGCTAATCCGGAACGGAGCTTCTCCCGCCGAGCTGCCCTGAAAGCGACCGGGTGCGGGTTCGGCTACCTCGCCTTTGCCGGGATCGCCGCCGCCGAGCGGTCCCGAACCGCTTCCGATCCCTTGGCGGCGAAAGCCCCACATTTCCCCGCTCGAGCCAAGCGGGTGATCTTCTTGTGCATGGCGGGCGGCCCAAGTCATGTCGATACCTTCGACTACAAGCCGAAACTCACGGCCGATTCGGGGAAAACGGCCCCGATCCGTGGTCGATTCGGGGCAAAACTCCTTGGCTCGCCCTGGAAATTTTCGCAGCACGGTCAGTCAGGACTGTGGCTCTCGGAGTTGTTTCCGGAACTGGCGAAGCATGCCGACGAGCTTTGCCTGCTCAACGGGATGCATACGAACTTACCAGCCCACCCTCAGGCGTTTTTACAACTGCATACAGGCAGCTTCCAGTTTGTCCGACCGAGCCTCGGGGCCTGGGTCCTTTACGGCCTCGGGACCGAAAATCAAAACCTGCCCGGCTTTGTCAGTCTGAACCCACCGAGTATTTATGGCGGTGCACAAAACTACGGGAGTGCCTTCCTACCTGCCATTTATCAGGGGACGAAGATCGGCAACGAGACCGGCTTTTTCGCGGGCCGGTTCAATCGTGGCGGCAGTACGATGAAAGTGGCCAACATCACCAACCCGAAACTGGGTCGCGACAGCCAGCGGGCTCAACTCGATTTCATCCAGACGCTCAATCGGGAACACCTGGAGAAAGATGGCGTCAATCCGCAAATCGAAGGCGTGATTCAGTCGTATGAACTGGCCTTCCGGATGCAGACTGACCTGCCGAAATTACTCGATTTATCCAGCGAATCAAAAGCAAGCCTGGAACTGTATGGAGTCGGTGAAGCAGCCACCGACACTTTCGGTCGGCAGTGCCTGCTGGCAAGGCGGATGGTCGAAGCCGGCGTCCGCTTCGTCGAACTGAGCTACGGCAACTGGGATCAGCACCGGAACCTGCGAGCGGATCTGCACCGCCACGCCACCGCGATCGACAAACCGATTGCCGGCTTGCTCAGCGACTTGAAACGCCGAGGAATGCTTCACGACACTTTGATCGTCTGGTCGGGCGAATTCGGCCGCACCCCGTATGCTCAGGGGGACGACGGCCGTGACCACAACAACAAGGGTTACACGGCGTTTCTGGCTGGTGGCGGGGTCAAGGGTGGTCTCGCTTACGGCCGCACCGATGACTACGGCTCCGAGGCAGTCGAAGGCAAGGTGCATGTTCACGACCTTCACGCAACCCTGCTGCATTTGCTCGGGCTCGATCACGAAAAACTGACCTTCAACTACGCCGGCCGCGATTTTCGACTGACCGATGTTCACGGGAACGTGGTCAAGGAAATCCTGACGTAATCAAGTCAGTAACACCACCAGCCACTGCTCCTCCCCGAGTGGTGGCTCAGACCAGAGTTCACAAGCCAGGGTTTAAGAGGATTTCAGGTCAAACCGGTTCCAGAATCTGCAGTGTAACACCTTGGACAAGCCCGCTCACCCGCCGCCGGTACTCCATCACGTGCGGAGCTTGCAGATGTGTTTGCAGCGCTGCTAGGCTCGCCCACTTCTCGATCACCATCACGACATCAGGCCGGACTGGGCTTTGCACCACAATCCCGGTCGGCACATCAACCGCGGCTCCATACTCCAAGCACCCGGATTCAGCACGGACTTGCGGCACCACCCAAGCAAACTGTTCCAGAAAGTCGGCCCGCTTACCTTCCACCACTTGGATCGTCGCCAGAACATGAATCATGGGAATTCTCCTACTAGCATTGCTGGGTGAAATAGGTTATTCTTAGAGATGCTGCTGTATATCAGGTTTCCTGCCGCCGACACACAGCCCTGCCTCTCGATTCTTTTCGGAGCCGTCCGATGTTGCGAGATTTCATCCTTTCAATCGGATATTGGCCGCTGCCGTGGTTGCTCGCCGTTTTTTTTCTGTCAACAACCGGTAGGTCCGATGCCGCGCCTGGTCCCGATTATTTGAAAACCATCAAACCGATCCTGGCCGCCCGCTGTTATTCATGCCACGGAGCCTTGCAACAGAAAGCCGGGCTCCGAGTCGACACCGCCGCGGCCATCCGCGAAAGCGGCATCATCGTGCCGGGAAAAAGCAAGGAAAGTAGCTTGATGATGCACATCAGCGGCGAAGCCGGTTATGAGCGGATGCCACCCCCCAGCGAAGGCGAAGCGTTGACCGGCGAGCAACGGCAATTGTTGGAACAGTGGATCGATGCCGGCGCACATGGCCCAGCAACCGAAGAACCCGATCCTGATCCTCGGGAACACTGGGCGTTCCGTGCTCCCGTACGCCCGCAGGTGCCACAACAGCCAGGTTCCTCGGCCGCGATCAATCCCATCGATGCCTTTCTTGCCCAGAAACGGGCCGAACATCACCTCACGCCGACGCGACCGGCCGAGCCACGACTTCTGCTCCGCCGGGTCTACCTCGATCTGATCGGCATTCCGCCCACCGAAGCCGAGATGACAGCCTTCCTCGCTGACGCTGCCCCCGACGCTTATGAAAAAGTCGTCGATCGCCTTCTGGCCTCGCCGCAATACGGAGAACGCTGGGGCCGCCATTTCATGGACATCTGGCGTTATTCCGATTGGTGGGGGCTCGGCGATCAGGTCCGCAACAGTCAAAAGCATATCTGGCACTGGCGAGACTGGATCATTGAAAGTCTGAATAACGACCTCGGCTACGATGAAATGCTTCGCCTGATGCTCGCCGCCGATGAACTACGGCCGAATGATCTTCAAGCACTTCGTGCAACCGGCTTTCTTGCCCGGCAATACTTTCTGTTTAATCGTACGACCTGGCTCGACGGTTTGCTGGAGCACAGCGGCAAAGCGTTTCTTGGCTTAACGATCAACTGCGCCAAATGCCACGATCATAAATACGATCCGATTTCACAAACCGATTATTACCGGCTGCGTGCCTTCTTTGAACCGTATCAAATCCGCCATGAGATGCTGCCCGGCGAACCGAATATCGAGAAAAACGCCATCCCCCGTGCTTATGACTGCAACTTAAATGAGCCGACGTACAAGCATTTCCGAGGTGATGACCGGCAGCCACTGAAAGGCAACGTGATTGCCCCCGGTCTGCCAGGTTTGCTGGCTTTCCGGGAACTGTCGATTCAAGAGGTCGTCCTTCCCCGCGAAGCACATTCCCCGCACCTTCGCCAGCATGTGATTCAAAACTACCTGGCTGCGGCCATGCCCCGGGGGGAACTGGCTGTTCGCGCGGTGCGAGCTCGGGCCACGGCCGATCGCCTGAAGCTGGATGGCAGTCCCGAACAATTCCTGCAGGCGGCCCGCAGCGCCGCGAAACTGGAAAAAGAACTGGCACTCGCAGATGCAGAAGCGACGCTTCAACGGGCCGAAGCGGAGTTGAACGCTGCCCCCGAAGCGAAGCGTGCCGATGCCCTCAAGAAACGCGATGCCGCCAAGGCCGCCGTGGATGCCGCACAAAAAGCTCTCGGCAATCCCGGAGAAAAATATACCCCACTACGAGGGGCGATCAAATCGCAGCAAGACCCGACCGAACCCATCGCCGCGGCCCAGGCAGCAACCTTCCCAAAAATCAGCACCGGACGCCGCACCGCATTCGCGAACTGGCTGACGGATCGGCAAAACCCGCTCACGGCCCGGGTTCTTGTCAATCACCTCTGGCTGCGACATTTTGGCCAGCCCCTGGTGGCGACAATCTTTGACTTCGGACGCAAAGGTGCCAAGCCGACCCACCCGGAACTGCTCGATTGGCTCGCCGTGGAATTCATGGACCACGGCTGGTCGATGAAGCATCTCCACCGCTTGATGGTCACCTCCCAGACTTATCGACTGGCATCGACAAACGCCGGGGCGGAAGAACAACACCGCCGCGACCCGGAAAATCGCTGGCTGTGGCGGCAAAATCCGCAGCGGCTCGACGCCCAGGCGATTCGCGACAGTCTGCTCCACCTGGCCGGGCTACTCGACCTCACTCCGGGTGGGCCATCGATCCCCCTGTCCCAGCAAGATACGTCGCGGCGGAGAAGCCTGTATTTCGTTCATTCTCACAACGATCATCACAAGTTTCTCTCCCAGTTTGATGACGCCAATGTCCTCGAATGCTACCGCCGCGATGTCAGTATTGTCCCGCAACAAGCCCTGACCCTAGCGAATAGTGGATTTGCCCTGCAGATGGCCGAAGCGATTACACGACAACTCGAGTCTTCCGGCTCTTCACCGGCAAGCGACAGCGACGATCAGGCCTTTATCACCCGCGTTTTCCGACTGCTGCTGGCCTGCGACCCGACCGAGGCAGAACGATCGGCCTGCTCGGCGGCACTGGCGGAATGGCGAACACTGTTGGCCGCCCAGAAACACCCTCACCCCGCAAGCAAAGCTCGACTGAACCTCGTCGCCGCGATCCTCAATCACAATGACTTCATCACTGTCCGCTAAGGAGCAAGCAGTGCAGATACCCTGCATCACCGAGCAAAATGTGACGGCCGTCGTTGTCCGGAGTGCGACAAAACCCCATTCATCGAATTTTTCAGGAGTCATCGACCATGCACCGCCGCGCTTTTCTTGCTGATCTCGGGATGGGATTCACCGGCTTAGCCCTAGCCGCCATGCTCCACCGGGACGCGCTCGCCAGCAGTGAAGCCCCCTGGTCCCCTCCCGACGGGAACCCGCATTTTCCACCGAAGGCCAAATCCGTGATTTGGCTGTTTATGAACGGGGGTGTCAGTCATCTGGAAACATTTGATCCGAAACCGGCGCTGACGAAGTATGCCGGGAAAACCATCGCGGAAACCCCGTACGCCGATGCGCAAAATCCGGAAAAACTCAAGCTGGCCCGGGTTACGGTGATCAACGACGCCAACGGTCAGCAACGGAACAAGCTCTTCGCCACCCAGGTCGGCTTCAAAAAATACGGCCAGTGTGGCATGGAAATTTCCGATTGGTTGCCGCATATCGGCAGTTGTGCTGACGATCTCGCACTTGTTCGCTCGATGTATACGACCGACGATAATCATGGAGCGCAAACGCAGTTCCACACCGGTCGGCATATGCTCGACGGCGAATTCCCCACCCTTGGTGCCTGGGTGCATTATGGCCTCGGCACTCTGAATCAAAATTTGCCGCAGTTCATCAGCATGGGACGCCGGGAATACTGGAACTTGAAAGATGGCCACTACCTCGGGCCGGAACACGACGCGGTACCGTTGCGGGTCGATCCCCGAAATCCCCTGGATTACGGCAAACCGGAAGGCCCGATGACCATCGAAGAACAACGGGTGGGATTTGATCTGATCGGCAAGTTGAACACACTCCGCGGCGTCGAATACCCCCACGATCCCGCGCTCGCCGCCCGCATTAAAAGCTACGAACTCGCTTACCGCATGCAACGATCGTTGCCCGAGGTGCTTGACTTCTCTCAAGAAACCGCGGAAACGAAGGCGCTCTACGGCATCGACCGCCCGGAAACCCGCGCCTTCGGCGAGCAAATGTTGGCCTGCCGACGCCTCGTTGAACGGGGTGTCCGCTTCATCCAGGTCCAACACGGGGCTGGCGGGGCCGGCGTCTGGGACGCTCACGGCGGCTTAAAGCAAAACCACGAACGGAATTGCCTCGCCGTCGATAAACCGATCGCCGGCTTGCTCAAAGATTTGAAACGGACCGGGCTCTTGAAAGAAACCATCGTGGTTTTTGCCACCGAGTTCGGACGCACCCCAGGAACTCAAGGCAGCGACGGCCGCGACCACCACATCTACGGTTTCAGTGTCTGGATGGCCGGCGGCGGTATCAAAGGCGGCACTATCCACGGCAAAACCGACGAGATTGGCTTTCATGCCGTCGAAGATCGCCATTATGTGACCGACATTCATGCCACGATTTTGAAGTTGCTCGGTCTCGATTCCCGCAAGCTGGAAGTGCCCGGCCGCAAACGACTCGAAATTGACCACGGCAAGCCGATTGACGCGATCATCGCATAATCCACCCCGACACTACTCGAAGAACTGCCCGACACGCACCGAAAAACCAGGCAAAATGTCGGGTAAAGTCAACGCTTCTTCCGCCTCCACGACTTCCTGCCGCCGGTCCGAACGGTACACCGTTGCCGACCGGGTCGGCGGATCAAGCACGAGCACCACCGTCACCCCCGCCTGCAAAGACTCTGCGACTTTCTCTAGAAGATCGATCCAACGCTCCGATGGCGAACGAACCTCGACGATCAAATCCGGAGGCACGGTCAAAGGACCGCTCGTCAGCGCGTCTCGCGGCAGCCGCTCGTACCGAACAAACAAGACATCCGCTCCCCGGGCCGTGTCCGGGTCCCGGGCCACCACCACCGTGGTGTCGTTGATCATGACATGACCGAGCGATTGTTCTTCGATGAATTGCCCGAACAAAAGGGCAACTCGGTAGCAAATTTTCCCGTGTGCCGAGCCGAGCATCGGTGTCTCCACGACCACGCCACGGACGAGGTCGGCACGGCGGTCGCCGAAGCGTTCGACAAATTCCTCGGCGGTCAGCCGGGGCGTGACCGCCGCTCCATTGCCCGGGCTCGTCGTCGTCGGATTCGCCGCTGTGCTCATAAAACCTCCGGGTGAGACCCGGCATCCGATCCTTTCGGGACAATTTTCGTTATCATTATAGTGTTTGTCCTCCACCCTCCCGGAATCTTGCCGATGCGTTTCCCGCTTTTACTCTTTGCCCTGTTTCCCACGGTCATCTTCGCCTTGCCGCCTACCGGGCCGATCCCTCCGGAACCAGAACCAGAGTTGCCGGATGGCACCGCCGCCGCGGAAAGAATGATCCCGACCTTCAAGCTGCCAGCCGGGATGAAGGTCGAACTCTTCGCCGCCGAGCCGAAACTCGGCTCGCCCGTGGCGATCGCGTTGGACGAGAAAAACCGTGTCTTCGTCGCCGAGGAGTACCGGTTCAATCGCGGTACACAAGAGAACCGCGACAATGTTGCGCTCAAGACACTCTTTTTCCTCGAAGATGATTTGCAGATTCAGACACTCGCGGATCGGCTCAGGGTCTTTGAGAAGTGGAAGCATAAATTCCCCGGGGGGATGGACTGGTTCAGCAAACATGCCGATCAGATTCGGCTACTTCAGGACACGACCGGTGACGGCAAGGCGGACAAGAGCACCGTCTTCGCTGGCGGCTTCAACCACCCGCTGGATGGTCTCGGAGCCGGGGTCATGGCGACGAACGGCGATGTCTACTACACTTGCATTCCGAACCTCTGGCGGCTCCGCGATACCGACGGCGACGGCGTCGCCGACCACCGTGAAGCATTGCTCACCGGCTTCGGCGTTAACCTCGCCTTCCTCGGCCACGACCTGCACGGCCTCATCTGGGGGCCCGACGGCAAGCTCTACTTCTCCGTCGGCGACCGCGGCTTCAACGTGACCACGAAAGAGGGCACGCACCTCGTCGGCCCCCGAACCGGCGCGGTGTTCCGCTGCGACCCGGACGGCGCGAACCTGGAGGTCGTCCACCGTGGCTTGCGGAACCCGCAGGAACTGGCCTTTGATCAGTTCGGCAACCTGTTTGCCGACGACAACAACTGCGATAAAGGCGACGATGGCCGGCTCGTCTACATCGTCGAGGGCGGCGACAGCGGCTGGAACATGGCGTATCAGACGATTCCCGCACCGTACGTCGCCGGGCCGTGGTTCGCTGAAAGGATGTGGCACGATTACCACCCTGGCCAGCCGGCTTGGATCGTCCCGCGGGTCGGCAAGATCGGCACCGGCCCCAGCGGCTTCCTGTTCACTAGCGGCACCAGCCTGCCCGACCGCTACAGAAATTCGTTCCTGATGTGCAATTACACCGGCAACGGCGGCCTCGAATCGTTCAAGGTAAAGCCGAAGGGGGCCGGGTTCGAGATCGACGACTACCACGATTTCCTCAAGCCGATCCGTGCCACCGACGCGGAGTTCGGCTACGACGGCAAGCTGTACATCAGCGACTTCGTCAACCTCGACTGGACTGGTAAAAGCCTCGGCGGGCGGATCTACACCGTGTTCGACTCGGGCAAAATCACCAGCACGGAAGTGCTCGAGACGAAGAAACTGTTCGCGGAGGGGTTCGGGAAGCTGAGTGACGATCGACTCTTACAACTTCTCGGTCATGCTGATCAGCGGGTGCGGTTGCGGGCGCAGTTCACGCTGGCGGAGCGAGCCCGACAGCAGCCGAAGATTCGTGGGATGCTTACACGTCTGGCCCATGATCTGCAAGCAGATCGATTCGCACGACTTCATGCCATCTGGGCGATTGGCCAGTCAGGTTCAGCGATTACGATTTCGCTGCTGCAAAAAGACCCGGATCCTGAGATTCGCGCTCAAGTTGCAAACGTTCAGGGCTGGCAACCGACGCCAGCAAGTTCCACCGCGGCTCCGCTTCTTGAATGGAGTTTGGCGAACGATCCATCGCCGCGAGTCAAGTTTTTCGCGGCACAAACGCTCGGCAAGATGCAATCCAAATCGGCGATCCCGGCACTGTTTGAGGTACTCGCCGCGAATGCCGACGCCGACCCTTTCTTGCGGCATGCCTGTGTCACTGCTTTGGCTCGGATCGGCGACGCCGAGGCAGTGCAGGCGAAGGCATCCGACCCCGCCGCGGCTGTGCGGATGGCCGTCGTCCTCGTCCAGCGAAAGCTTGGTGACAAGCGCGTGTCACAATTCCTCACCGACGCCGACCCGTTTGTCCGGACCGAGGCGGCACGGGCAGTGCACGATCTGCCGCTGGAAAGTGAGTACCCCGCTCTCGCCCGGCTGTTGCCGACGCTTGGCAAGCAACCGGCTCCGGACCTCGATCCGCTTGTCCGCCGAGCGATCTCGGCGGCGTTCCGCCTCGGTGGGGCGGAGAACGCCAAGGCCGTGCTCGGTGTGGTCACGAATCCGAATTTCTCGATGCCAGTTCGTACCGAAGCTCTGGCAGCCCTGCGGGACTGGAGCGAGCCGCCGCCGCGGGACCGCGTGACCGGCTTCTGGCGGCCGCTGGCCAAGCGGGACAGTGCCGAACTCCGCTCGGTCGTCGAGGCGGAGCTTCCCACACTGCTGGCAAAAACCTCCGGCAAACTGCAAGTGGAGGTGATCGGCTTGATTCTCAAACTCGGATTGAAGGCCGATGAAGCGACCTTTGCCGGCTGGGTGGCCGACCCGAAGGTGGATAGCAATACCCGGGTCGCGGCCCTCCGGTTTCTGGCCGAACGCCGCTCACCCGGCCTGGAACAGGCACTGGCCCAGGCACTTGCGGACGCTTCTCCGCGGCTCCGGGCCGAGGCTCGCGACCTGCTAGTAACGCACGATCCGCAACGCGGGGCAAAACTCGTGGCGGATGTCGCGTGTTCCACGGGTGCCACGGTCCTGGAACGGCAGCGGGCGATCGCAACACTCACCCGCTTGCCCCATCCGCTCGCCGCTAACGCACTCGATGCTTTGGCTGAGTCGCTGGCAAACGGTCAATTGCCCCCGGAACTGCACCTGGATGTGCAAGAGGCCCTGAAAGCCGCGCCGAGCCCGAAACGGAATCGCTTGCTGACTCAGTTTGAATCGCGATTGCCTACCGATCTGGTCGGGCGGTTCCAGATCAGCCTGGTCGGCGGCGATGCTGAACGCGGCCGGGACATCTTCTTCGGCCACACGGCGGCCCAGTGTGTCCGCTATCACCGAGTTCAGGGGGTCGGCGGTGTGGCAGGGCCCGATCTGACCGAAGTGGCGAAACGGAATCCCGACAAGACCCGCGAATATCTGCTCGAATCCTTGACCCAGCCGAGTGCGAAAATTGCTCCCGGATATGCCGGGATTGCTGTCACCACGATCGACGGTCAAGTAATCGCGGGGACGTTGCTGGCCGATGATGCCAGCGGTGTCACGGTCAAGACATCGGAGGGCAAAACCGTGCGGATTCCTGCAGACGACATCGACGCCCGAACCACGCCACAATCGCCGATGCCCGCCATCGACCGGACCCTGACTCCGCGGGAAATGCGCGATCTGATCGAGTTCCTCGCGAGCTTGAAATAGAGCCTGTGCCATTCGGTCACCGCGATCGAGCGTGTGGCTGGTCCGAGATTGTCGCTATCGCTTGCCAGCCGCAGACCCGGCCGGCCTTACTGCGCAGGTAGGCGGACACCGAGTTGCTCGGCCGTTTTCTTCAGCAATTCCCAGGTGCCCTCGGGAATGGGGATGCCGGCTTGGAGGCGGTGTTGTTTGGTTAACCGTTCAGGGTCGCCGGGGATTGTGATCGGTCGTGATGGATCGGCGGGGGGACAACTCCGGACATATTCTGTCAGCCGCGTCGTTTCTTTCAAGAAATGCTCGAGTCCAGCGAACAGGGCGGGCTCGAACAGGACCATCAGCATCGTATTTCCGACCCCAGCCAGGGGTGAATCGGGATGGCTACACAGTCCCCCGGACAAGCCGCCCGCCAGGAGATCGAGGAGCAAGCCGAGGCCGAAGCCTTTGTACGCTTGCGGACCACCGAAGGGAAGAATCGTCCCCCGTGGTTCGGTATATAGCACGGAAGGATCGGTCGTCGGTTGTCCTGCCGCGTTCAACAACCAGCCTTCGGGTGTCGGTTCGCCTTTCTGGTAGTACGAGCGGACTTTTCCTTCCGCCGCGGCACTGGTGCCAAAGTCCAGGACCACGGGGGCAACGGCGGTCGGTACGCCCAGGCAGATCGGATTCGTGCTGATCCGGCCTTCCGTACCGCCCGGGGGAGCAACCCGGCGACCCGCACCGTGGCTGTTCACGGTAGCGAAGAGCGCAAGCTGCTCGGCGGCGGCTCGCTCGGCATATTCTCCGAGTCGGCCGGTGTGGCCGCTGTGCCGCAGCGTCCCCGCGGCGATGCCATGCCTTTTCGCCTTCGGCAGCAGTTGATCGAGCAGCCGATGCGTTTGCACTTGCCCCAGCCCCCAACCCGCATCAGCCGCCAGCACCACCGCCGTTTCTCGAATCACTTCGAGTGGAACACCCGGTCGATACTTTCCTTCTTGGATAAATCCGACATACTGAGGGGCACGGAGAATGCCGTGAGAATCGTGACCACACAAATTCGCATCCACCAGGCTGTGAGCGACAATCGCGGCTTCCTCGGCCGGGACCCCCGCCGCTTCAAATACCTGGCGAGCAAAGGTCGATAGGGTTTCAGCGGAGAACGTCGGCATCGGGTCATCCTCGAAAATCCGAGACATCAACTTCTCGGAAGCGTATTCCACGCCGCGGAAGTGACTAGAGCCCCACCCTCGGAATTACCCAGTGGTCAACGGAGAAACGGATGAGCTTTGCCATCAGCACCTTCCACGGTCAGGCGGGGAATCAATCCGGCACGGTTTATCGCCTGGGCGATCCCGCGGGACGTTGTCGGGCGGAAATCTGGCCTTTTTGCGGCTTTAACTGCTTGCGTTGGCAAGTCCAGACTGCGGAAGGTCGGCTCGGCGATTTGCTCTATACCGCCCCAGACTGGGCCACGAACCCGGTACCGACCCGCAGCGGTCATCCGGTCTTGTTCCCTTTCCCCAACCGACTGCGTGCCGGCCGATTCACCGCCAACGGCCGCGTGCTTCAGTTGCCGTTAAATGATTCGTCTCAAAACCACGCGATCCACGGCTTTACGCCACGAAATTCCTGGAGAGTGCTTAAGACTTCCACGGGTTCGGAATCGGCGACGATTTCCGGGCAGTTCCGTCTCCGCCAGGATCGCCCCGATCTCGCCGAGTTGTGGCCAGGTGACGGGGCAATTACCCTGACTTACATGTTGTCCCCGTCGGCATTGCAAGTCGAAGCCGTGATTGAGAATTTCGGAACCGAGCCGCTTCCCTTCGGCCTCGGTTATCACCCGTATTTTCAAATTCCGACCGCACCGGGTGCCGCCGTTGATGAATTGATCCTTCAGACGAAGGCATCGAGACTCTGGACACTGCAGGACAACATCCCCGACGGAAATTCGTTGCCTGTTCCA
>Ga0308417_1002231_pt1 | contig 12861 bp, 12 predicted proteins | sample HotsprSampleOS65_FD_203528 | JGI IMG/M metagenome (GOLD analysis project Ga0308417, IMG submission 203528) | Hot spring phototrophic mat microbial communities from Octopus Spring, Yellowstone National Park, Wyoming, United States - 20090730_OS65 ... | reverse complement strand
TAGCAGCTCCGTCCGTCTCATCAGGCACCTCCTTAGCACCTGATGAAAACCGGACAAATCTCGTGCTACAAGTCCGGACAGTTTATTTGCTCTCTACACGGCCTGATCGGTAGGGTTGGCATCGAGTCGGTGGCGTTGTTAGACTGCATACAAAAAGCACAGTGGATCGTGAAGGAGACAACATGAGACCCATCGCTCTGGGCGCCTGGGCCCTCTGCCTGGCCCTGCCCGCGCTTGCCGCAGGACTGCCGGAGGATGCCGCCGTCGACCCCGCGGCGGCCATCAAGACCCTGAGCCCCAAGGTGGTGGTCAACAGCGGCCGCCTGGAATGGGAGCCTTACCGGCGTGACCTCACTGCCTGGCCCACGCTGAGCCATCTCGACCGGCGCAGCACGATCCGGCCGCAGCAGGCCGCCTACAGCGAACCTCTCAATGGCGACGCGGCCCGCGGCAGGGCGATCGCCATGGATCCCGCCAGGGGCAATTGCATCGCCTGCCATACCCTGCCGGGCGAAGACTGGCCCGGCTCGGTCGGCCTCCTACTCCTCGGCTACAAACGGCAGGGTCATACCAATGCCTATGTCTATCAGCAGATCTACGACCGCCGCGTGCTCAATCCGAACACCGTGATGCCGCCGTTCGGCGCCTTCGGCGTATTGAGCGACCAGGACATTCGCGACCTGGTCGCCTATGTGCAAAGCCTGGACTAAGGGGGCTAGGGCATGCAGCGTCGCGCCCTACTGCTGTCCACCCTGTGCGCCGGTCTGGCCTTGGCCCAGGACAGCGGCGTCTACCGCGACATGGACTTGCCGGTCGAGAAGTATGAGCCGCATGTCAAAGGGGATATGACCCTGTCCGCCACCTATCCGCTCTGGAAAGACCGGAACCGGCTGGATTGGCGGCTGGCGGGCAATCCGGAGGAGAACTGGAAGCTCAACTGGAAGTTCATGGACCCGCCTTTCAACAACACCATCCATGGCGGTCACTTCGCCCTCGACCGGGGCGAGCGCCTGTACAAGTCCCTGAACCGCGACGGTCGCTTCGCCGCGTGTCTGGGGGCGACCAAGGGCAGGCTCAAGGGCTTGCGTACCCGGTATCCGATGTATCGCCAGGACCTCGGCCAGGTGGCGGGCCTGGAGGCGGTGATCGAACACTGCGCCAGCGCTCAGGGCGTGGTGCTGCAGCACGGCAGCTACGACAACAGCGCCGTCTCCCTCTACGTGGCCAGGTTTAGCCAGGGCATGCCCATGCGCATCGATGTGTCCAAGGGCCCCATGCGTGAAGCCTTCGAGCGCGGGCGACAGCTCTTCCACACCAAGGCGGGCCGGCTCAACTTCGCCTGTTCCTCCTGTCACACCCGCAATGTGGGCCAGCAGGTCCGCGGCAGCGCCATCACCACGCCCTATGGCGACGTGGTCCATTACCCGGTCTACCGCACCCAGTACCAGCTGCAGTCCCTGCATCTGCGCATGATAGAGTGCAATCTGGACGCCGGCGTACAGCCCCTATTGCCCGGCAGTCAGGCCTATACCGATTTGGAGGTCTTCCTGAGCGCACTTAGCAATGGCTACCCCGTGAGCGTGCCGGCCGAGCGCAACTGATACAGAGTGTTCAGCCGGCTCGGGCGGCGGGCGGTTTGGCGCGCGCACGGCGGCGCCTGAGGTAGGCGAGGAGATAGAGCCGCCAGCCCAGCTGCACGGCGGCGTAGCCAGCGGCGGCAAGGATCAGGGCGAGGATCAACAGGCCCAGCGCAAAGCTCTCCCCCATGCCCATGAGCCATTGCCACAATTGGGGCAGGAGCTGGCCCCAGTCGCCGCCCAACCAATCGAACTCGAAGGGCTTGACTTCAGCCGGTTTCTCGCCGGTGATGAAGGCACCGATACCGTAGGTCACGACGATGATGCCCGGCCAGGTGAAAGGGTTGGACAACAAGGTGGTGGCCACGGCCACGGGCAGGTTGACCCGAAAGACGATGGCCAGGATGGCGGCGGTGAGCATCTGCAGCGGGCCCGGTATCAGGCCGCCAAACAGGCCGGCGGCCACCCCGCCGGCCACGGAGTGGCGGTTCAGGTGCCATAGGTTGGGGTGTTTGAGCAAGGGTGCGAGACGGCGCAAATGCTTGTGATTGCGCACGCTGTCGTGGTCAGGCAGGAACTTGCGGAGATATTTGCGGGGCATCCCAGTGGGAGGATCGGGTGCGGACCCGGTGAATTCTAATTGATCCGCTTCGCAATACTCGCCTTTGCCCTGGGGGCGGCCTGGTTGCAGACCCGGCCCGTCCTGCCAGACGCGACATCGCTGGGGCTCGCCCTGCCCCTGTTGCTGTTGGCGATCTGGTTGTATGGCATAGGTGCAGCGCCGTGGCTGCGCCGCGGCCTGGTCTGGCTGCTGGCCTTCGTGCTGGGCTTTTTCTATGCCGCCTGGCGCGCGGAGCTGCGCCTGGCCGAAGACCTGCCGCAGACCTGGGAGGGGCGACAGGTCACGTTGACCGGCCGGGTAGTGGACCTACCCGAGGCCACGGCACGTGGCTGGCGCGCACGCATCGACATCGCCGACGTCCACACGCCGGGCGCCGTCCTGCCCCGCCGCGCCATGCTCGCCCAGCATGTCTTCCAGGGCGAGCCGCCGCCCGCGCCGCGCGCCGGGGCCTGTCTGCGCATGCGCGCCAAGCTGTTCGCACCGCATGCCCAGATCAACCCGCACGGTTTCGATTACGAGGCCTGGCTACTGGAACGGGGCATACGCGCGACCGGTTATCTGACGGCACCACCGCAGGTCAGCGAGGGCTGCGACGGCGCCTTGCGCGCCTTTCTCGACACTCAGCGCGATCGCATCCGGGCCCATCTGCTGCGCTCGCTCGCCGACAGGCCCTATGCCGGTGTGGTCATCGCCCTGGCCATCGGCGACCAGAACGCCATCCCCTCCGCGCAGTGGACACTCTTCCGCCACACCGGCGTGACGCATCTGATGAGCATCTCGGGGCTGCATGTGACGCTGTTCTCCAGCCTGGTCTATCTGCTCATCAGCCGGCTGTGGCGGCGATCGCCGCGCTTGTGCCTCTATCTGCCCGCGCGCAAGGCGGGCCTCGGCCTGGGACTACTGGCCGCCGCCGCCTATGTCGCCCTGGCCGGTTTCGGCATCCCTGCTCAGCGCACCCTGTACATGCTGGCAGCGGTGGTGGTCTGCCTATGGGGCGGCTGGCTCACCTCACCCACACGGATTTTGGCGGTTGCCCTGCTGGTAGTGGTGCTAATCGATCCCTGGGCGGCCCTGGCGCCAGGGTTTTGGCTGTCGTTCGGGGCGGTGGCGGCGCTCATGTATGCCGGCAGCGGTCGCCTCAGACCGCCGCCTTGGTGGTTTGCCTGGATCAAGGCGCAATGGGCGGTGACGCTGGCACTGACCCCGGCGCTGCTGGCGCTGTTTCACGAGGTCTCGCTGGTGTCGCCGCTGGCCAATGCCTTCGCCATCCCGCTAGTGAGCGGGCTAGCGGTGCCGCTCACGCTGCTCGCCGCGGCCATCCCCTGGGACGGCCTGGCCCTGGCGGCACACGCCGTGATCCACATCACCCTGAGCGGCCTCGTCTGGCTGGACGGTTTGCCCCAGCCGGTCTGGCAGGGCGCCCACGCAAGCCCCATGGCCGTCGTCCTGGCCCTGCTGGGCGCGGCCTTGCTGCTCCTGCCGGCAGGCGTATCAGGGCGCTGGCTGGGGGCCATCCTGTTTCTGCCGCTCATCTTCCCGCGCTTGGAGCAGCCTGTGGCGGGCGAGTTCTGGGTCCACGTGCTGGACGTGGGGCAGGGACAAGCCGTCGTTGTACGTACTGCGCAGCACGTGCTGGCCTATGATGCCGGTCCCCTGTATGCATCTGGCGAGGATGCCGGCGCCCGCATCGTTGCTCCATTTCTCCACGCCCACGGCCTGCGGCAGTTGGATGCCCTGATCATCAGTCATGACGATGCCGATCACGCCGGCGGCGCCCTCGCGCTGGCCCACAGCCACCGACCTGCTGTCCTGTATGCCCCCATGGCTGGACTTGCACCCGAAGCCACAAGTCCTCATGCCCGAGCCCTGCTCGCCAAGGTCTCGCCGGCGCGACCCTGTGTGGCCGGTGACACCTGGCATTGGGATGACGTCGAATTCCAAATCTTGCACCCCCCGGCACGGCACTATCGCAACCCTAACTACCGTGACAACGACCGCAGCTGTGTGCTCAAGGTCACAGGCCGGGGCGGCAGCATGTTGTTCACCGGAGACATCGAGCGGCTGGGAGAGCTCTCGCTGCTCGAACGGCTGCCCAAGGCACTGCGCGCCGACGTGCTGCTGGCTGCCCACCACGGTAGCCGTTCCTCATCGATGCCGGAATTGTTGGATGCTGTGGGCGCCGGCCGGGTGGTCATTTCGGTCGGCCACCGCAATCGTTTCGGCCATCCGGCGCCGGAGGTGTTGGACCGTTATCATGTGCGCGGCATGCGGGTGTTGCGCACCGATCGGCATGGCGCGGTCACTTTGCGCTTCTCGTCAGGCAAGCTGGCGGTCGTCCTGGCGCGTACCGAACAGCGCCGATATTGGCATCGTTTCATGCCTGAAAATTAAGGAAACACAGAAAACTCCCACCGCGCGGGGAGAGGTGTGGTGAAAAGTAAAAGTTTTCGTAATATCTCTCCACGGCCCTCACCCGCAAGGGAGCGGGAGAATATATCGGCGCTTCCCCAAGGCAGCGGGAGCTCGATCGGCGTTTCCTAGGCAGTCGCCCGCCAAGATGGGCTGGCATCAGCCTACCCCCGGTATGACCTGCTTGGTCACCGCCACGGCGACGATATAGGCGAACACGCCCAGGGCGGCGACGAAGGCCTTGACCCGGACGGCCTTGGTCCGGCCGCGTTTGAGGGCCAGGGTGCCCAGGCCGATGTAGGTCAGCAGGCCGATGATCTTGGCGATCAGCCAGGGCTGTTCCAGCGGATCGATCCCGCCCACTATTAGCAGGCCGATTGCGGCGGCGAGCAGCAGCGTGTCGTTGACATGCGGCACGATCTTGACCCAACGCTGCTGTAGCCGCGGCGAGTCGAGCAGCATCCAGACGCCGCGCAGCAGGAACAGCGCCAGGGTGACGTAGACCGTGCCGATGTGGAGCAGGCGCAACAGGGTATAGTCCATGGCGGTCTCTCTAGCGTGCTCAAGGCTCCTCGCGTAGCCCCTTGCAGTAATTGATGAGCCCGTTGGTGGAGGCGTCGTGGCCGCGCGCCGGCTCGCCGGACTTGATCTCCGGCAGGATGGTGCGCGCCAGTTGCTTGCCCAGCTCCACGCCCCACTGGTCGAAGGCGTTGATGTCCCAGATCACGCTTTGCACGAAGACCTTGTGCTCGTACAGGGCGATGATGCGCCCGAGGGTGCGCGGTGTGAGCCGGTGGTAGAGCAGGGTGTTGCTGGGGCGGTTGCCTGGGAACACCTTGTGCGGTGTCAGACGCGCGATCTCCTTTTTCTTCAGCCCTTGGGCCTTGAGCTCGGCGCGCACCTCCGTCGCCGTCTTGCCGCGCATCAGGGCCTCGGACTGGGCAAAGCAGTTGGCCAGCAGCATCTCGTGTTGGTCGTCGAGGGGGTTGTGCGACTCGGCGGCCACCAGGAAGTCGCAAGGCACGAGGTGGGTGCCCTGGTGGATGAGCTGATAGAAGGCGTGCTGGCCGTTGGTGCCGGGCTCGCCGAACAGGATGGGGCCGGTGGCCACCCGCACCGGCCGCCCCTCCCGCGTGACGCGCTTGCCGTTGGACTCCATGTCCAACTGCTGCAGGTAGGCCGGCAAACGGGCCAGATACTGGTCATAGGGCAGCACGGCGTGGGCCTGGGCATCCCAGAAATCGATGTACCAGATGCCAAGCAGGGCCAGGATCACCGGCATGTTGGCAGCGGCAGGGGCAGAGCGGAAATGCAGGTCCATGTCGTGCGCACCGGTGAGCAGTTCGTCGAAGTGCTCCATGCCCAGGTACAGGGCGATGGGTAGCCCGATGGCCGACCAGAGGGAATAGCGACCGCCCACCCAATCCCAAAACTCGAACATGTTGTCCGCATCGATACCGAACGCCTCCACCTCGGCCCGGTTGGTGGACACCGCCACGAAGTGGCGCGCCACCGCACGCCCGTCCTTGGCCTGGTTGAGCAGCCAGGCCCGCGCCGCCTGCGCGTTGGCCAGGGTCTCCTGGGTGGTGAAGGTCTTCGAGGCGACGATGAACAGGGTGGTCTCGGGGTTTAAGCGCTTGAGCGTCTCCATGATGTGGGTGGGATCCACGTTGGAGACGAAGTGGGCATGGATGCCGGGCCGGGCGTAAGGGGTGAGGGCCTGGCAGACCATGGCCGGCCCCAGGTCGGAGCCACCGATGCCGATGTTGACGATGTCGCTGATGGGCTTGCCGCTGTAACCCTTCCAGCGGCGCGTGTGCACCTTCTCGACGAAGTGGCGCATCTTGTCGAGCACGCGGCGCACGTCCGGCATGACATTGTGGCCGTCCACCATGAGGCTCAGATCGGCCGGCGCGCGCAGGGCCGTGTGCAGCACGGCCCGATCCTCGGTCAGATTGATGTGCCGGCCCGAGAACATGGCCTCGCGCGCCTCCTTCAGCTCTGCGGCCTTGGCCAGGCGCAGCAGCAGCTTCATGGTCTCGGGGGTGATCAGGTTCTTCGAATAATCGAGCAGCAGATCGTTGAGTCGCAGCGAGAAACGCTCGAAGCGCCGCTTGTCCTGACGGAACAGGTCGCGCAGGTGCAGCTTCTTCCATTCCTTGCGATGGCTGTGCAATGCCTGCCAGGCGGCATCCAGTTCGGGCCGTTTCATGCGGGTTCCTCGTTATGGGCGCGGGAATCGATCATTATACCGCCGCGTTCAAGGCCGCCGCGCCGAGATCAGCAGATTGCGCGGGGTGAGCGTGGGCGCGCAGAAGGCACCCAGGCCGACACGGTAGCCGTGCGCTTCGAGGTAGACGGCCATGTCCGTCACCAGCCACAGCTCCAGCGGCCGGCGAAAGGCCAGCCGCACCAATTCCAGCCGACGCACCCGTGCCGCCGCCTGCACGCCGAGCGCCTCGAGCCGTTGCCAGTCCGTATGCTGGGGCAGGTGCAACCCTTCACGCGCGGCCAGACGCCGGCACCAGGTCTCGAACCCGGCGGCAAGCCAGCGCAGGGGTACCGGTTTCAGCGGGTGATAAGGCCTGCCCGTGACCTTCCGCGCCAGGGTCTGGAAGGCGAGCTTCCAGGCCATGGCCGTGCGGCTCGCCTGGCGCGCGCGCGCCGAGGCGGTCAGGGTGTCGGTCACGGCCAGGCGCAGGTCGTCCCGCGTCAATTCCAGTCTGCCGCCCGACAGGGGGCGATGGCCGACCTCGGCCGTGCGGTAGTAGCAGCAGGGCGCCAGATCGATGGCAGGGCACGACTGCTCGACCGCCCCGATGAGCAGGTGGCGGTGTAGGTCACCACAGGCGTGCAGGGCCACTGCATGACGGCCGTTCAGGTGGTGGGCGCTGGCAGGGTTCAGGGCATCGGCACACACGAAGCGCTGGTCTGCATGGCCATGTCGGGCCAGGTCCATGCCGGCTATGCACAACGCCGGGTCGAGCTCCAGGCTCATGACTGGCACCCCCCAGGCCGCGGCCAGCAGGCGGCCCAGATGGCCCTTGCCGGCGCACCATTCCAGCACCGGGGCGAGGGGTCTGCCCAGGGCGCTGGCATAGGCCTCGATCTGCGCCTGCTTGCGGCCTGGGATGCCCCGGCAGAGCTGGGCGGCCGTGGCGGGCAGCCCATGCGTGGGGCAAGGCGGCACCTCAATGAGGGGGAGTAAGCCGATGAGGTCTGGAAAATGGTCGGCCAGCCAGCGCACCAGCCCAGGGGTGTCCGCCGCGCGCGCCTCCAAGGCCGCCTGGTCAACCGCCAGGGCCTCCCGCGCCAGGGCTGGATGCTCGCGGCACCAGGCCGGTTCGGGCTCGCGATAGGGCTGCGGCTGCCAGAGGAACCGGTAGTCGAGCAGCAGCGCCTCCAGGGCGGCCTTGCGTTCACTGTGTCTCATGCGGCCGGCAGATGCACTTCGAAGCGGGTCAGACCCGGCTCGGAGCGGACCCTCACCTTGCCGCCATGGGCCTCGACGATGGACTTGACGATGGCCAGTCCCAGCCCCGTGTGCTCGGCGCTGCCTTGGCGCGCCGGGTCCACGCGGTAGAAGCGCTCGAACAGGCGCGGCAGGTGCTCGGTCGGGATGGCCGGGCCGGGGTTCTCGACAGAGACGAGGACCTCGCCCTCGCTCTGGTCCAGTCTCACCTGTACCGCCCCGTCCCGCTCCGTATGGCGGATGGCGTTGCCTAGCAGGTTGGCCAGCGCCCGCTGCAGCATGAGCCGGTCCCCAGCCACCCTCGCCTCGCCCGTCACGCTCAGCGACACCCCGGCCTCCTCGGACAGGGCCTCGTAGAATTCGACCAGCCGCCGCGCCTCCAGGCCCAGGTCCACCGTTTCGCGGTGGGGGACGATGAGCCGGTTGTCCGCCTTGGCCAGGAACAGCATGTCCTCGATCATGCGCGCTAGACGCTCGTATTCCTCCAGGGCGGATTCCAGGGCCTCGCGATAGGCGGACGCGTCGCGGCTGCGAGCGAGGACCACCTGGGTCTGCGTCATCAGGTTCGACACGGGGGTGCGCAGTTCGTGCGCGAGATCGGCGGAGAAGTCGGCCAGGCGGCGGAAGGCATCCTCCAGCCGGTCGAGCATCTGATTGAAGGCGGCGGCCAGCTCCGCCAGTTCCGGCGGCAAACCCTCGTTGGGCAATCTCGCCGTGAGACGGCTGGCCGAGATGGAGGCGGCGGTGGCCCCCATCGAGCGCAGCGGCGCCAGGGCGCGGGCGGTCACCGCCCAGCCCAAGGCGGCGGTCACGATCGCCGCCAGCAGCATGGCCAGGGCCAGGGTGCGGCGATACAGGGCCATGAATTCGGCATGGTGACGGATGTCCAGGGCGACCGCCACTGTGTAGGGGCCCCCAGGCGTGGCGCGGTCGGACACACGTTCGGCCAGCCCCCGATAGGGCCGACCGTCTGCCGTCCAGGTGATGAGGCTGCGCTCGTGCCGCCGTGCCATCGTCAGCAGGGGGTGCGGGAAGGTCTCGGTGCGGCTGGCGAACCAGATGCGCCCCGCGCCGTCCAGAACCGCCAGGGCCAGGCCGTGGTGCCCGACCAGGGCGTCGTCGAGCTGCTGCGGCAGGGCGTCCAGGGTGCCGGCAGCACGCGCCTTGGCCAGGAGGTTGCCGACCAGCTCGATCTTGCCGGCCAGGAGGTGCCGGTCCATGTCGCGGAAATGCCTATCCACGGCGCGGTCGAGCACGAGACCGAGCAGCCCGAGCACCGCCGCGACGACGAGGGCGAAGAGTAACGCGATGCGATCGGTCAGGCTAAGCGGCTTCATGCGTCCAGCACATAGCCCATGCCGCGCACGGTGCGGATGAGCTTCGGCTCGAAGCCCTCGTCGATCTTGGCGCGCAGCCGTCGCACCGCCACGTCGATGACGTTGGTGTCGGAGTCGAAGTTCATGTCCCAGACCTGGGAGGCGATCAGGGCGCGCGGCAGCACCTCGCCACGTCGGCGCAGGAACAGCTCCAACAGGGCGAATTCCTTGGCGGTGAGGTCGATGCGCTGGCCGCTGCGATAGACCCGGCGGCGCACCGGATCGAGCTCCAGGTCTGCCGCCCTCAAGATGGCGGCCGCTGCCTGGGGTTGGCCGCGGCGCAACAGGCTGCGCACGCGCGCCAGCAGCTCGGCGAAGGCGAAAGGCTTGACCAGGTAATCGTCGGCCCCCAGCTCCAGGCCCTGGACGCGGTCCTCCACCCGGTCGCGCGCGGTCAGGAACAGCACCGGCAGCCCCCGCCCGGCCGCGCGCAGGGCCTTGAGCACCTGCCAGCCGTCCATGCCCGGCAGCATGACGTCCAGGATGGCCAGGTCGTAGTCCTCGGTGAGCCCTAGGTGCAGACCGTCAGGGCCGGTACGTGCCAGATCGACCACGAAGCCCGCCTCGCTGAGGCCCTGTTTCAGGTACTCGCCAGTCTTGGGTTCGTCTTCAACGATGAGGAGCTTCACGTTTGTGCGGGCTACACCTCAGCTTGTCGTGTACGTCGTGTCAGCGACGCTTGAACCCAGATTTGCCATCTGGGCGCGCGCGCCAGTGACCAATCCGAGTTGGCCTGACTCGGCTGGCCGTTCCTGGGTAGGGGCTGGCACGCTCGTAGCTTTGTATCAGACGGATGTAGGCGGCGGCGCAGACAAAGAAGGTCAGCGACAGGCCGAGGGCGAACGCCGCAAGCGTGGCGGAGGGTGTGGGGTCGCTCAGCATGCGTACCAATGCCTCCAGGACATAGAGCCAGATCAGCAGGCTGGCCCAGCGGTAGGTGTAGAGCCGGCCGTGCAGGATGCCGGGTAGCGGCAGCAGCAGCGGCAACACCTTCAGCACCAGCCAGGAGCCGCCCGGCCGCAGGGGGGCGAGCCAGAGCTCCCAGGCGAGTCCGAGCAGGATCAGGGCGACGAGACTTGCCGCAGCGCACCAGAGCGCCCGGTACAGGCCGCGCCGGGCTGCCTCGGACGTCTTGCCCGCCCCCGCGGCGGGGGCATCTTTCAGGCGCGGCATTGCCTGGCGAGATCGACCAGGGCGGCGCGTGCCTGCTGGGCGTCGCTGATCGTCATGGGAAAGTCGAAACGCAGGAGGCGATCATCCGCCCTTACATCGAAGCCATCGGGGTCGATGCCGATCATCTCCGCCCGTTCGACCTCGATCCCGTGGACATGGCGGCAGTAGGCGATGAGGTTGTGCACGTGATCGGCGTTCATGTGCGCCAGGATGTCCGTCTCTTGGCCAGCCAGGGGGCCTTCCGGCAGCAGGTAGGCCTCGGGTTCGATCCAGTGGATGCGGCCGAAGCCACCGATGTAGCGGATGCGCTTGGGCTCGATCACCCAGAAGGCGAAGTCGTGCATGGCGTAATAGCCCTCGGCCTGGGGGTGGTAGCGTAGATAGCGCGGCCCGAGCGCGTCTTTTTCGGGCAGCCGTTCGGCCCGGCCGACGAGGGTGACGCGGCCGGCGACCTGCATGTCCGGGCTGAAGGGCTGCACGATGAGCGAGCAGCGCGGGTCGGCCTGCAGATTGCGGGTGTGTTCCGCCAGGTCGGAGATGAGGATCACCGGCCGGCCGGCATGGTCGAGGACATAGGGCGCGACCGAACCGAAGGGATGGCCCTCGACGCGCTGCGACAGGGTCGAGAGCACGCCTTGCGTCTGCCCGCGGGTGAGGCGACGGGCCTCGGCGCCGAGCGTACTCATGCGGCCAACTTGGCGGCGACCTCGGCCAGCCGCTTGCCCAGGGCAAAGGCCAGCCTGCGTTCTTCTTCGGTGATCGGCTCCTTGCCCGCGGCGCCGGCGAAGTGGCTCGCCCCATAGGGGGTGCCGCCGGAGCGCGTGGCGCTCAGTTCAGGCAGACTGTAGGGGAGCCCCACGATCAGCATGCCGTGGTGCATGAGCGGCAGCATCATGGACAGCAGGGTGCTCTCCTGCCCGCCATGCAGGCTGGCCGTGGAGGTGAAGACGCAGGCCGGCTTGTCGGCCAGCGCCCCATTGAGCCAGATGCCCGAGGTGCCGTCCCAGAAATACTTCATGGCCGCGGCCATGTTGCCGAAACGCGTGGGCGAGCCGAGCGCCAGGCCGACGCATTCCTCCAGGTCGCGCAGGGTGGCATAGGGGGCGCCGGTGTCGGGCACTGGCCGTGCCGTCCCCTCGATCTCGGCGGCTACCTTGGGCACGGTGCGCAGGCGTGCGGCCATGCCCGGCACCGCATCGACGCCATGTGCGACATGGCGCGCGAGCTCGCGCACGGAGCCATGCAGGCTGTAGTAGAGGACCAGGATCTCTTTCATGATGTCGGGGCGAGTGACGACGGCACTATCCTACCGGATGGCCGCTGACGTGGCGACTGCGGGGGCTTTGCTGCAAAATCCGGGTTTTGATCCGTTCCTTACAAGATGAACCTGCACGAATTTCATGCCAAGGCGATCCTCAGGGAGTATGGCATCGCAGTTCCGCGCGGAATGGTCATCGAGGATCCGCAGCAGTGCGCCGCCGCTGCGGGCGCGCTGGGCGAGGGGCCCTGGGTGGTCAAGGCGCAGGTGCACGCCGGCGGGCGTGGCAAGGCCGGGGGAGTGCGGCTGTGCCACTCGATCGATGAGCTGGCCGCGGCGGCGCGGGCCCTGTTGGGCAGTCGGCTCGTCACTTATCAGAACGCCCCGGATGGCCAGCCGGTGCAGCGTCTGCTGGTGGAAGAGTCCCTGCCCATCGCCCGCGAGCTCTACCTCTCGCTGACCATCGACCGTGCGGCGGAGCGGGTGGGCATCGTCGCCTCCGCTGCCGGCGGCGTGGACATCGAGACGGTGGCGGCGAGCGCGCCGGAGAAGGTGTTGCGCGAGAGCGTGCACCCGGCCGTCGGCCTGATGGACTACCAGGGCCGCAACCTGGCCTATGGCCTGGGTCTCGAAGGGGGGCAGGTGGCGGCCCTCACCCAGCTCGTCAAGGCGCTGTATCGCCTGTTCGTCGCCAAAGACCTGGCCCTGCTGGAGGTGAACCCCCTAGTGCTCACCACAGACGGCCGGCTGCTGCCGCTGGACTGCAAGATGAGCGTGGACGACAACGCGTTGTGGCGGCAGAAGGCGCTTGCGGCGATGCTGGATACGAGCCAGCTCGACCCCAAGGAGGCGGAGGCGCACGCCCACAACGTCAACTACATCGCGCTCGACGGCGACATCGGCTGCATGGTCAACGGGGCGGGGCTAGCCATGGCGACCATGGACCTGATCCAGCTCGCCGGCGGCCGGCCGGC
>Ga0308417_1002229_pt1 | contig 12863 bp, 14 predicted proteins | sample HotsprSampleOS65_FD_203528 | JGI IMG/M metagenome (GOLD analysis project Ga0308417, IMG submission 203528) | Hot spring phototrophic mat microbial communities from Octopus Spring, Yellowstone National Park, Wyoming, United States - 20090730_OS65 ... | reverse complement strand
AGTTGCTCGATCTCTACGTCTGCCTGCGTCCGGTTCGCTATTTCCAGGGGGTCCCCTCGCCGGTCAAGGCACCGGAGAAGGTGGACATGGTCATCTTCCGCGAGAACACCGAAGACATCTACGCCGGCGTGGAATGGGAGGCCGGCAGCGCCGGGGCGCAAAAGGTCATCCAGTTCCTGCAGCAGGAAATGGGGGTGAACAAGATCCGCTTTCCCGCCACCTCGGCCATCGGCATCAAACCGGTGTCGATCGAGGGCTCGGAGCGCCTCATCCGCAAGGCCATCCAATATGCCATCGACAACGGCCGCAAGTCGGTGACCCTGGTGCACAAGGGCAACATCATGAAGTTCACCGAGGGGGGCTTCAAGAAATGGGGCTATGAACTGGCGGCACGCGAGTTCGGCGCCACCCCCATCGACGCGGGTCCGTGGCTACGGCTGCCGCCCGAACAAGGGGGGATCGTCATCAAGGACGTCATCGCCGACGCCTTCCTACAGCAGATCCTATTGCGTCCCGAGGAGTACGACGTGATCGCCACCCTGAACCTCAATGGCGACTACATCTCCGATGCCCTGGCGGCGGAGGTGGGGGGGATCGGCATCGCGCCGGGCGCCAACCTCTCCGACACCGTGGCGATGTTCGAGGCCACCCACGGCACGGCGCCCAAATATGCCGGCCAGGACGCTGTCAACCCTGGGTCTCTCATCCTCTCCGGCGAGATGATGCTGCGGCACATGGGCTGGACCGAGGCGGCGGACCTGGTCATCCGGGGGATGGAAGGCGCGATTCGCGCCAAGACCGTGACCTACGATTTCGCTCGCCTGATGCAAGGCGCCACACAGGTGAGCTGTTCGGCCTTTGGCGCCGAGATCGTCCGCTGGATGGATCAGGCCGGGTAGCCTGTCTGTTTTCCGGGATGGGTTGGCTGATTACGCAGCAGATCGATCAGCTCGTCCGCAATGGGGCCCAAGTCCTCCCGCTGCTGTTCCAAGCCAGCCAAGAGTTGGGCCAGATCCCCCTGCAGCAATGGGAGGGGATCTGGATCACGCCCGGACGATCCCGTCTTGTTCATGGTGCCCTCCTGCACCGACGCCCTGATAGACGTATAGCACAGGCGGGTAGAGATGACCACGATGCTCGCTGGCCTCGCCCCTTAGGGCGAGGCCAGCGAGAGGAAACCATGACCAGGGCCCGATAGGGCCCGCTCTGAATCGTCGCGAGGAAGCGCCACCCTTCAGGGCGGGGCGACACACAGTCCGGACTTGCGTCCGGACTGGTCAGATGGGGTCAGATCGGGGGTCAGATCGTTTGGATGTTGGCGGCCTGTTTGCCCTTCGGGCCTTCCGCCACGTCGAAGGAGACGCGTTGCCCTTCCTTGAGCGACTTGAAGCCCTTCATGTTGATGGCGGAGAAATGGGCGAACACGTCCTCGCCGCCGCCGTCCGGGGTGATGAAGCCGAAGCCCTTAGAGTCGTTGAACCACTTCACGGTACCAGTAGCCATGCAAAACACTCCTTACTCGAACAGATACAAGCACTGCTTGGCCACAAGCCCACACTGCGGTACGACTCGAACCAAACGTGCGCTTTTTACGCGCCTTGTGGCTCAGCGTCAACACGTCTTGAAAAAAAAAGTCGAGTCATCACAATAAGGGATGTCCGCAACCCACACGGCAGTCATGGCAGTCAGACACCTCGACGAGCAGGTCGTCGAATCCGAACGCGTCGTCTCCTCAGAGCCGCCGCTGTACAAGGTGTTGCTGCTCAACGACGACTACACGCCGATGGAGTTCGTGGTCCAGGTGCTGCAGCGTTTTTTCGGGATGGACCGAGAACGCGCCACCGTTGTCATGCTCAAAGTGCATAATGAGGGGGTGGGGATCGCTGGGGTGTACCCGCGCGACATTGCCCAGACCAAGGTGTACCAGGTGCTGGAGTTTGCCCGCAGCCATCAGCATCCCCTTCAATGCATCATGGAGGAAAACCGATGATTGCCCAGGAGTTGGAAGTCAGCCTGCACATGGCGTTCATGGAGGCACGCCAGAAGCGACATGAGTTCATCACGGTCGAACATCTGCTGCTGGCCATGCTGGACAATCCATCCGCGGCAGACGTGCTCAGGGCCTGTGCGGCCAATCTCGATGAGCTGCGCCACAAGCTTACCGATTTCATCGACAAGCACACGCCCAAGGTGGCCGGTGACGGCGAAGCGGACACCCAGCCGACGCTCGGCTTTCAGCGGGTGATCCAGCGCGCCATCCTGCACGTGCAGTCCTCCGGCAAGAAGGAGGTCACGGGCGCCAACGTCCTGGTGGCGATCTTCGGCGAGAAGGATTCGCATGCCCTGCACTTCCTGACCCAGCAGGGCATCACCCGGCTCGACGTGGTCAACTACATCTCCCACGGCATCACCAAGACCCCCCAGGAGAACACCGCATCCGGACGCGCCGAGCCGAGCGGACAGGAGCAGGAGGGGGAGGCGAGCAACGCCTCCGCCCTCGATGCCTATGCCGTGAACCTCAATGCCCAGGCCCTGGCAGGTCGCATCGACCCGCTCATCGGTCGCGAAAAGGAACTGGAGCGGGTCATCCAGACGCTGTGCCGTCGGCGCAAGAACAACCCCCTGCTGGTGGGCGAGGCCGGGGTGGGCAAGACCGCGATTGCGGAGGGCCTGGCGCGTCGCGTGGTCGAGGGCGATGTCCCGGAGATACTCGCCGGCGCGACTGTGTATGCGCTGGACATGGGCGCCCTGCTCGCTGGGACCAAGTACCGGGGCGATTTCGAGCAGCGCTTGAAGGCCGTGCTCAAGCAGCTTTCTGGCAATCCCAAGGCCATCCTGTTCATCGACGAGATCCACACCCTGATCGGGGCGGGCGCTGCCTCGGGCGGGACACTGGACGCCTCGAATCTGTTGAAGCCCGCCTTGTCGAGTGGGCAATTGCGCTGTATCGGCGCCACCACCTACAACGAATTCCGCGGCGTGTTCGAGAAGGATCATGCCCTGTCGCGGCGCTTCCAGAAGATCGATGTGGTGGAGCCCAGCGTGGAGGAGACCGTGGCCATCCTGCGCGGCCTCAAATCCCGCTTCGAGGCGCATCACGGCGTGCGTTACACCCAGTCCGCCCTGACCACCGCGGCGGAGTTGTCGGCGCGCTTCATCAATGACCGTCACCTCCCGGACAAGGCGATCGATGTGATCGACGAGGCCGGTGCGGCACAGCGCATCCAGCCCAAGTCCAAACAGAAGAAGGTGATCACGAACAAGGAGATCGAGGACATCGTCGCCAAGATCGCCCGCATCCCGGCCAAGACCGTGGCGGTGGACGAACGCAATGCCCTCAAGAATCTCGACCGCGATCTGAAGTCGGTGGTCTTCGGTCAGGACCAGGCCATCGACGCCCTGGCCGCCGCCATCAAGATGTCCCGCTCCGGCCTGGGCAATCCGAACAAGCCCATCGGCAGCTTTCTGTTCTCCGGCCCGACTGGCGTGGGCAAGACCGAGGTGGCCCGGCAACTGGCCTACACCCTTGGCGTGGAGCTGATCCGCTTCGACATGTCCGAGTACATGGAGCGGCACGCCGTCTCGCGCCTGATCGGCGCACCGCCGGGCTATGTCGGCTTCGAGCAGGGGGGCCTGCTCACCGAGGCCATCACCAAACACCCCTATGCCGTGCTCTTGCTCGACGAGATCGAGAAGGCCCATCCGGACATCTTCAACATCCTGCTGCAGGTCATGGATCACGGCACGCTCACCGACAACAACGGTCGCAAGGCGGATTTCCGCAACGTCGTCATCATCATGACCACCAATGCCGGCGCCGAGGCCCTCAACAAGTCGGGCATAGGCTTCACCGTGGCTGAGCGCAAGGGCGACGAGATGGCGGAGATCAAACGCATGTTCAGCCCGGAGTTCCGCAACCGGCTGGATGCCATCATCTCCTTCGCCCCGCTGGATCGAGAGGTCATCCTCAAGGTGGTGGACAAGTTCCTCATGCAACTGGAGGATCAGCTCCAGGCCAAGAAGGTCGAGGCCCACTTCACCGATGCCCTGCGCGCCTTCCTGGCCAAGGAAGGGTTCGACCCGCTCATGGGGGCTCGCCCCATGGCGCGACTGATCCAGGACACCATCCGCAAGGCCCTGGCCGACGAACTGCTGTTCGGCCGGCTCGCCAACGGTGGCGAGGTCACGGTGGACGTGGACGCGGACGGCAAGATCCGGCTCAGCTTCGACGAGGCGCTGCAACCGGCCTAACAGGCGTAAGTGCGCCGTCAGGCGCGATCATCCCGCGACGGTAAACAGCCGGAAAAAATTCTCCGTGCTCGCCTGCGCCACCGCCTCCACAGTCACCCCTTTCACCCGCGCGATCTCCTCCGCCACGTGCCTGACGAAGGCGGGCTCGTTGCGCTTGCCCCGGTGCGGCACTGGGGCCAGATAGGGCGCATCCGTCTCCACCAACAGACGATCGAGCGGAACCGCGCTGGCCACCTCGCGCAGCTCGGTGGCGTTCTTGAAGGTGACGATACCTGAAAAGGAGATATAGAAACCCATGGCCATGGCCCGTTCGGCCACGTCCAGGCTTTCGGTGAAGCAGTGCATCACCCCGCCCACCGCCTGGGCCCCCTCCTCCGCCAGGATGTCCAGGGTATCCTCCGCGGCATTGCGGGTGTGGACGATGATGGGTTTGCCTGTGGCACGGGCCGCCCGGATGTGGGTACGAAAACGCGCCCGCTGCCAGGGCACCGCCTGGCGCGGGCTGCGGTAGTAGTCCAGCCCCGTCTCGCCGATGGCGACGACCTTGGGGTGTTCCGCCAGCCGCACCAGCTCCTCGACATCGGGTTCACGCGCATCCTCCCGATCCGGGTGCACACCGACCGAGGCAAACAGGTTTGTATGGCGCTCGGCCAGGCTCAATACGAGCGGAAAACGTTCCAGACTCACCGACACGCAGAGCGCATGGCCCACCCCGTTGCGGCTCATGTTCTCCAGCAAAGGGGCCACACCCTCGGGGTAGTCCGGGAAATCGATGTGACAGTGGGAATCCACCAGCATGGGCCAGAGACAGGGTGGGGAAAAGCGCGATCAGATGGTGTGGGTCGGCCGGTTCGACTTCATGGCATTGCCGAGGATGCTCTCGATCTTGTTGCGCGCCGCCCGACCGCTGTCGCTGTCCTCGAACTGCACACCGATACCCTGTTGACGATTGCCCTGCGCACCCGGTGGCGTGATCCACACCACCTTGCCGGAGAGCGAGAGCTTGCCCGGTTCGTCCATCAGGGAGAGCAGCATGAAGACCTGGTCGCCCATCTGGTAGCTGCGGTTGGTGGGGATGAACAAACCGCCGCCCTTCACGAAGGGCATGTACGCCGCATACAGGGCACTGCGCTCCCGGATGGTGAGTGACAGGACACCGGGTCGGGCCGGATGTTTGGCGATCTTGCCGTCTTCGCTCATGGTTTATCCTCCAAAGCGGCGTAGCGCAGCAGCCACGATTCTAGCAGCAGCTGGGCATTGAGCGGATGCTGCAGGCGGCGCCCAGCGCCGAGCAGCTCGTGATAGAGGCCCCACAGGCGCGCTGGATCGACGGCTGCGGCCCTTGTCCTCAGCTGCACCGCGTATTGTGGAAAATAGCGCACCGTCGCGCCGGCGCGGCAGGCGATGAGATCGCAGGCCCAACGCAGCAGCCAGCCCCAGACGTCAGCCAGGCTTTGCTGCATGGCCAGGGCGAGTTCGCACCAATCCTGCCTCTCGGGTGTGGCCAAGGCCGCGAGCAGGCGCTCTCTTTGCGCCAACCTCTGCGCATCGGCATACTCGAGGGCAAGCAGCGGGGCGCCGCCCGCTTCCCGCAACAGTGCCTCGGCATCGGTGAGTCCTTGCCCGGCCAGCCAGTCAATGGCAACCTGCCGCTCGGGTCTGGGCACCGCTAGCTTGTGGCAGCGTGACACTACCGTCGGCAGCAATCGGCGCGGCTGGTGGCTGACCAGGATCAGCATCACGCGTGGCGGGGGCTCTTCCAGGGTTTTCAGCAAGGCATTGGCGGCGGCGGTGTTCATCGCCTCCGCTGGCTGGATCAGCACGACCCGCCAGCCGCCCTGATGCGACGACAAGGCCAGCGCATCCGTGGCCTGCCGGACATCGTCCACGGTGATGAGCCGCCGGCCCCGTTTGGTTTTGTCGCTCTCGCCCTCCTCCACCTGCGGCTCCACGATGCGGAGGTCGGGGTGTCCGCCCTGGGCAAGCCAATGACAGGATGGACACCGACCGCAGGCATGGCCGCCGTGCGGCTGCTCGCACAACAGCCATTCGGCCAGGGACAGGGCCAGCCCGTGTTTGCCCACGCCACGCATGCCATGCAGTAGCAAGGCATGCGGCAGACGCGCTGGATCCCGTGTAAGTCTATCCCAAAGGGGGCGATTCCAGGGGTGGATGTTCACAGCAAAGGCTCCAGGATGCGCAGCAATTGCCTGCGCACACCTTCAACTGACTGGTTGGCATCGATGACCTTGATGCGCTGTGGATGCTGGTTGGCCCGGCGCAGATAGGCCTGTCTCACCCGATCGTGGAACTCGGCTCGTTCCTGCTCGAATCGGTCCGGTTCGCGCACGGCCCGGCGCCTGGCCTCGGCCACCTCACTCGTCACATCGAACAGCAAGGTCAGGTCGGGCTGCAGACCGGACTGCACCCAGGTCTCCAGCGTCGCCAGGCGGGCCTCCGGTAGCCCTCGGCCGCCGCATTGATAGGCGAAGCTGGCATCGGTGAAGCGATCCGAGATGACCACCTCGCCGGCTGCCAAGGCAGGCTGGATGACCTGGGCCAGGTGTTCGCGGCGGGCAGCGAACATCAGCAAGGCCTCCGTCTCCGCATGCATGGGCAGACTCAGCAACAGTTCGCGCAGCCGCTCGCCCAGCGGCGTGCCGCCGGGTTCGCGGGTCGTGCGCACCGTCCGGCCGCGGGCGCGGAACTGCTCGCTCAACCATTCGAGGTGCGTGCTCTTGCCGGCGCCATCGACGCCCTCGAGGGTGATGAACAGGCCCCTGTTCATGGTCGGTACCTCTGATAGCGGGCAACCGCCCGGTTGTGCTCCTCCAAGCTGTTGGAGAAATGGTGGCTGCCATCGCCCTTGGCCACGAAATACAGCGCACGACTTGCTTCAGGATGGATCGCCGCGCGGATGGATGCCGCGCCCGGCAGGGCGATGGGGGTGGGGGGAAGTCCGGCACGGGTATAGGTATTGTAGGGCGTGTCCGTGAGCAGATCGGCCTTGCGCAGATTGCCGTCGAAGCGCTCCCCCATGCCGTAGATCACCGTGGGATCGGTCTGCAGCCGCATACCCAGGCGCAGGCGATTGAGAAACACGGCCGCGATGAGCGGCCGCTCCTCCGGCACTCCCGTTTCCTTCTCGATCAGAGAGGCCATGATCAACACCTCATAGGGTGAGCTGTAGGGCAGCCCCGGCGGACGCTCCCGCCAGGCCGCTTGCAATACCTGCTGCATCCGATGATAGGCCCTGAGGAACAAGGCCTTGTCGGAACTGCCCTGATCGAAATAGTAGGTGTCTGGAAAGAAAAGCCCCTCGGGATGCGCCGCCTCGATACCCAGGGCCGCCAGCAGCTCTTGATCGCTCATCCCCTTCGTATCGTTGCGCAAGCTGGGGTGTTGTTCCAAGGCCTCGCGCATCTGACGGAAGGTCCAGCCCTCGACGATGGTGATCCTCGCCAGCCACGTCTCGCCCTGTGTGAGTTTGCGCAACACCTCCCATGGCGAAGCCGACGCTGCGAAAAGATAGCCGCCGGCCTTGATCTGCCCGGCCTTGCCGGTCAGTCTGCCCAGTGCGCTGAAGGCAAAGGCATGCTCGATGACACCGTGGCGCTGTAATTGGGCGGCCACGTCTTTCAGGCTGCTGCCCCGCTCGATGTGCAACTCGACCGGAAAGGGTCCGCGGCCCGTCGGGCTGATGGCATACCAGACGAACCAAGCCGCCACGGCGAGGACGAGCAGCAGTGACCATGACAGCAGGGCCTTAGGGAAACGCTGAAGAAATCGGCGAGCGGGATGAAGCGCAAGGCGCACGGGGCGCAGCGACCGAGACATATCAAATAAGATAGGCGAGGGAGCGAGCACCGCGCAACGCTGCGATTCGCCCGCGCAGCCATTTATTCAGCGTTTCCTCAGGCATCCAGAAGGGTCCGCAAATCACCGCTTACACAGGGCGTTTCCCACGTTCGCCCGCCGAGCCGGGCCACGCGCCAGATCTTGATCAGGCTGTTGGTCAACATGACTTCGTCCGCTGCCATGAGTTGGTCGAGATGGATATCGGCCTCGCGCACCGCCAGCTTTAAGCGGCTGGCAAGCCGCATCAGGCGCGCACGGGCGACACCCGACACCCCGCAGCGGTCCAGACGAGGGGTGAGCAAGGCGTCGTCAAGGTAAATGAATACGTTGCTGCTGACACCGCCGATGACGCGGTCTGCCCCATCCAACATCAGGCCCTCGTCGATGGTGGGGTCGGACCACTCCATCGCGGCGAGGACATTCTCCAGGCGATTCAAGTGTTTGGTGCCTGCCAGCCGGGGTTGTTCCGACAGCCTCAGACGGCACAGGTGCAGATGGGCACCCCGTGCGGCCACCGTTTCGATGTGGGCGGGCCAGACTGTGGCGGTAACCAGGCGGGTAGGCACAGCCTGCGCAGGAGGCCTGTAACCACGCATGGCCGGCCCCCTGGTGAGCACGAGTTTGAGCACGCATTCGGCGGGCGTCGAGGCCAACAGCGTAGCAACATCCCTCTGCCAATCCTCCGCCGGCGGGGCCGGAATCCCCAGCCGTTCGGCATCGGCGGCGAGTTTGGCGAGGTGCTCGGACCACCACAGAGGTTGACCGGCACGCACGTGAAGGGTGCGAAAAACGCCATCGCCATACATCAAGCCGCGGTCGGTGACGGAGATGGCGGCGGCCGGTTGCCCGTTGACCAGCGTCCGCAAGAGGTGGGTCATGGCACGGCCGGACGGCCTGTATGAGCCCTTCAGACGCGACGGAAGATCAGTGTTCCGTTCGTGCCGCCAAAGCCGAAGGAATTGGACAGGGCGATCTCGATACGTGCGTCACGTGCCGTGTTGGGCACATAGTCCAGATCGCATTCCGGATCGGGCTCGTGCAGATTGATGGTCGGTGGCACGGCGCCGCGCGCGATGCTCAGGGCGGTAAACACGGCCTCCACCCCGCCGGCCGCGCCCAGAAGGTGGCCAGTCATGGACTTGGTGGAGCTGACCATGAGCTTGCGGGCGTGGTCGCCGAAGCTTGCCTTGATGGCGCGGGTCTCGGCCACATCGCCCAGCGGGGTGGAGGTGCCATGGGCATTGATGTAGTCCACCTCGTCGGGGTTGATGCCTGCATCGCGCAAGGCTGCGTTCATGCAGCGTGCGGCGCCGGAACCATCCTCCGTGGGTGCCGTCATGTGATAGGCGTCCGCCCCCTTGCCATAGCCGATGAGCTCGCAGTAGATACGGGCATTGCGCGCCCTGGCATGCTCGTATTCCTCCAATACCAGGACCCCTGCCCCTTCCGCCAGGACGAAACCGTCCCTGTCCTTGTCCCATGGGCGGCTCGCGCCCGCGGGGTCATCGTTGCGGGTGGAGAGGGCACGCGCTGCCGAGAACCCGCCTATACCCAGAGGGCAGACGCTAGACTCGGCGCCACCGGCGATCATCACGTCCGCCTCTCCGCGCTCGATGATGCGGGCAGACTCACCGATGGCATGCGTCCCGGTGGTGCAGGCAGTGACCATGGCGAGGTTCGGCCCCTGCAGCCCGAACTGGATGGAAAGGTGGCCGGCGATCATGTTGATGATGGCGGAGGGGATGAAAAACGGCGAGATCTTGCGCGGCCCGTCCGCCAGCAGGGTCTTGTGGGTCTCCTCGATCATCGGCAGGCCGCCGATGCCGGAGCCGATATTCACGCCGATGCGTTCGCGGTTGGCGTCATTGACCTCGATCCCGGCATCCCTGAAGGCATCGATCCCCGCCGCCAGGCCGTAGTGGATGAAGACATCCATGCGCCGTGCCTCCTTGGCCGAGAGATAGGCGGAGACATCGAAGCCTTGCACCTCGCCGGCGATCTGCGAGGCGAAGCTGGAGGCATCGAAGCGGCTGATGCGAACGATACCGCTTTTCCCGGCCATGAGGCTGGCCCAGGCGGTCTCCACGCTGTTGCCGATCGGGGAGACGATGCCCAGGCCGGTGACGACCACTCTGCGCTTGGACAAGACGAAGACTCCAGTCGTGTCGGGCAGCAGCTCAGCTGCTCTGATGGGCTTTGATGTAATCGACGGCCTGCTGGACGGTGGTGATCTTCTCGGCCTCCTCGTCTGGTATCTCGCACTCGAACTCCTCTTCCAGGGCCATGACCAGCTCCACCGTGTCGAGTGAATCGGCGCCGAGATCGTCCACGAATGAGGACTCCAGCTTCACGTCCGCCTCGTTGACACCCAGCTGCTCGGCAACGATCTTCTTGACACGCTGTTCGATATCGCTCATCTGCTCTTGCTCCCTTAAGGGTGGATGGAAGTCCGGCTGAAACGACCTGTGGATTTGGCCAAGGCATCCAGCCGAGACCGTTGAACCGGGGGAATTCTAGCAAAATCCCCCCTACGGACCAATCAGTCCATGTACATCCCGCCGTTCACATGCAATGTGGCGCCGGTGATGTAACCGGCTGCGTCCGAGGCCAGAAAGGCCACGGCGTGGGCGATGTCCTCGGGCGCACCCAGTCGGCCCAGCGGGATGCGTTCCATGAGCCGTGCACGCTGCGCCTCGGGCAGGGCACGCGTCATATCGGTGTCGATGAAGCCCGGTGCCACACAGTTGACGGTGATGTTGCGGCTGCCGACCTCCTGCGCCAGCGATTTGGAGAAACCGATCATGCCGGCCTTTGCCGCGGCGTAGTTGGTCTGACCGGCATTGCCGGAGACACCTACCACCGAGGCGATGCTGATGATGCGGCCATGGCGTGCCTTCATCATGGGTTTGAGCACGGCCCGGCTCAAGCGAAACACAGAGGTGAGGTTGGTCTCGATGATGTCGGTCCATTCCGCGTCCTTCATGCGCATGAGCAGGTTGTCGCGGGTGATGCCGGCGTTGTTGACCAGGATGTCGATACGGCCATGACGTTCGACCAGCGCAGCGACCACGACCTCGACCTCATCGCCGACGGTGACATCCAACCTCACCCCCTCCCCCTCTAAGCCAGCGGCGGCCAGGGCCTCGGTGATGTCCCGAGCGCCCTGCTCGCTGGTGGCCGTACCGATGACCCTGGCGCCACGACGGGCAAGTTCGTGGAGGATGGCGCGGCCGATGCCGCGGCTGGCGCCAGTGACCAATGCAATCCTGCCTTGCATGCCTGCTCCTTACGTTGCGGTCTGTTCCAGGGCCTGCGCCAGGCTGGCCTCGTCTGCCAGGGCCAGGGTGGGGAGCTCGGCCAGGATGCGCTTGTTCAGGCCGGCCAACACCTTACCCGGCCCACACTCCGCGAACAGGTCGACGCCGGCCGCGTGCATCGCCTGGATCGTCTCGACCCAACGCACGGGCTGGTAGAGCTGACGCACCAAGGCATCGCGGATGGCATCCGGTTCGGTGTGTTCGGCCACGTCCACATTGTGGATCACCCTCACGCTCGGCGTACGGAGGGTGACTTCGGCGAGGGCCTGGCCGAGCTTCTCGGCAGCCGGCCGCATGAGGGCGCAATGGGAAGGCACGGACACCGGCAGGGGCAAGGCGCGCTTTGCGCCGCGTGCCTTGGCCAGAGTCATGGCCCGCTCTACGGCGGCCCTGTGTCCAGCGATCACCACCTGCCCTGGGCAGTTGAAATTGACCGCCGCCACGACCTCGCCTTCCGCCGCCTCGGCACATAGTTCGCGCACGGCTTCGTCCTCCAGCCCCAGGATGGCAGCCATGCCCCCCTGCCCTGCCGGCACCGCGTCCTGCATGGCCTGCGCACGCAGGCGCACGAGCCTGACCGCATCTGCGAAGGGCAGCGCCCCGGCGCAGGTGAGCGCCGTGTATTCGCCCAGGCTGTGCCCTGCCATGAAGGCAGGCTCGGCCCCGCCCATGTCGCGCCACAGTCTGTAGCAGGCCACGCCGGCGGCGAGCATGACGGGCTGCGTGTTGACGGTGAGATTGAGTTCGTCTGCGGGACCCTCGCTCGCCAGGCGCCACAGGTCCAGGCCCAAGACCTCGGACGCCTCGGCGAAGGTCGCCCGAAGGATGGAACGGTCGCCGTATCCACCCATCATGCCGACCGACTGGGAACCTTGGCCAGGGAATATAAAAGCAATCTTATTCATTGTGTTAGAGATTATAGTTAATATTCTACTGTAGATAAAGTACCCGGGCAGGCATCAAAACCGCAAGAGCACCGAGCCCCAGGTGAAACCGCCCCCGAAGGCCTCCATGAGCACCAGTTCACCGCGCCGGATACGCCCGTCCCGTACGGCGGCGTCCAGGGCCAGGGGAATGGATGCCGCCGAGGTGTTGCCATGGCGGTCGACGGTGACCACGACCCGCTCCATACCCAGGCCTAGCTTTCGGGCGGTGGCCTGGATGATGCGGATGTTGGCCTGGTGCGGTACCAGCCAGTCGATGTCATCCTTGGCCAGGCCGTTGGCCTCGAGGGTCTCATCGACGATGGCGTCCAGGGTATTGACCGCCATTTTGAACACGGCGTTGCCCGACATGCGCATATAGCACCCCCCCTCCTTCCTGAGGGAGACGCCGCCGTCGACGAAGAGCAGGTCCTGATAGCGGCCATCGGCATGCAGGTGGGTGGCGATGATGCCAGGCTCGGCACTGGCCTCGAGCACGACGGCCCCGGCACCA
>Ga0308417_1002228_pt1 | contig 12868 bp, 9 predicted proteins | sample HotsprSampleOS65_FD_203528 | JGI IMG/M metagenome (GOLD analysis project Ga0308417, IMG submission 203528) | Hot spring phototrophic mat microbial communities from Octopus Spring, Yellowstone National Park, Wyoming, United States - 20090730_OS65 ... | reverse complement strand
TTATATCCTTGCTCATTGTGAAAACGATAACAAATATATGAGTAACCAACTGCTGCATACAACAAGAGGCAGCTTTTTTGTACGTGATACTGCCCAAACCGAAAAGCCCGTTTTGATACTTCTACATGGCTGGCCTGAAACCTCTTATACATGGGAAGCTGTGCTGCCCTGGCTTAGCGACTACCGCTTAGTGCGCCCTGACTTGCATGGCATGGGCGACTCGGAGCGCACTCCTGAACTGGAAGCCTATGCCAAAGAAAATCTCGCCAAAGACGTACTCGCTATAGCCGATGCACTAAACATTGATAGTTTTTTTCTATCAGGGCACGACTGGGGCGGCATAGTAGCACAGGAAGTTGCGCTTGCTGCTCCCGACCGCGTGAAAGCCCTTTGCCTCATGAATATTAATATTATCAGTAATGCTATCGGCAATCATGCTGCCCGTGAAGCCATTAAAGAAAAAGGAATGACCTTTTATTGGTATCAGTCCTTCATGCAGCAACCTCAACTGCCCGAAGCCATGATTACGGGTAATGAAGAAGTCTGGTTGCGACACTTTTTGCGATTGGCACACCGCAAACCTTTCCCCGAAAAAATGCTACAAGAATATGTGCGCACTTTCAAAATTCCGGGAACGGCAGCTACGAGTTCTAACTACTACCGCACCATGTACACCTATGATTTGCCGCGCTGGCAACAATTAATGGAAAAACGCGAACAAATACCTGTTGACTGTCTGTATTTTCACGGTAGCCGAGACACAGTCATCATTGCCGATTATCTCAAAGGCGCGGAAACGTGTTTCCAATCGTTTGAATTAATCAGCCTCGATGCAGGACACTTCATTCACATAGAAATGCCTATAGAAATAGGCATGCAAATGACAACATTTTTCCACCAACAATCATTTCTCTTCTGATAATGAAAACATTATTTCGTTGGTTCTTGCGCTTTGTTGGCGGAGTATTGATGCTCTCATTGGTACTGCTTGCATGGTTCTGGAAAAGTGACAAGCCTAAAGAAGTTCTGCGACAAAAATATGCGCCCGCCCCCTCTGCCTTTGTTGAGGTACAGGGTATGGAAGTACACTACCGCACGGAAGGTAATTGTCAAGATGATACGCCTATTGTTCTGTTGCACGGAACAGGTGCAAGTCTGCACACATGGGACGGATGGGTGGCATCGCTGGCTGCCAATCACTGCGTGGTGCGCTTAGACCTGCCCGCCTATGGACTTACAGGGCCACACCCCAAAGGAGACTATTCCATGGCTTCTTACGTGTCTTTTTTGAACGATTTTCTTGACAAACAGCATATTAAACAATGCGTACTTGGTGGCAACTCTTTAGGCGGCAGCATTGCTTGGAATTATGCCCTTCAATACCCCGACCGCGTAGTTGCGCTTATTTTGGTAGATGCAGGTGGCTATCCTGCCAGCAAAACCACCAAACGCGAATCGCCTGTGGCATTTAAGCTGGCAACTATGCCTGTGGTAAAAAATCTTTTCCGGTACGTATTGCCAAGGTCGGTGATTGAAAAAAGCATTGCCAATGTCTATGGAGACCCTTCATTGATTAGCGATGAACTGATTAACCGCTACTATGAACTCAGCCTGCATCCAGGCAATCGTCAGGCTTTCATAGACCGCATGAGTAGTAGGAGCAAACCAACAGATACCTTGTTAATCAAGCGGTTACAGATGCCTGCATTGGTTATGTGGGGCGACCGCGACTTGCTGATTCCCCTTGAATGTGCCTACAAATTCCAACGCGATTTGCCCAACGACACATTAGTGGTGTTCAAAGACTTGGGGCATGTGCCGATGGAAGAAAACCCCTTATTGACGGTTGAAGTTGTAAAGCAGTTTTTGGCAAAGCTGAGCAAATAATGTAGATTTAAAAAAAATTACAAATAGTTAAAAATACCTGATATTTGTAAATTTGATGCGATTCTTCTGTGAAGGTCAAGAAAGCACGCCATAGCAAACATGCCGTAAGCCGCTTGCCATGGCGTAGCCTGCAAGATGATGATAACTAATCTTTCTCTTGTGTGGTAGTAATACGGATGACGCCGCGTTGACCTTCTTTTTTTTCTATGGTGATGGTCTTGATTTGGGAAGGCTTTATTTTATCAAATTCGGCTTTTGTTGCTGCTTTGCCGTCGATAAAGTATTCAGCATCAGAACTAAGCAATACTTTGTCCTGAAGGGTAATACCTCGGTCAATGATGATTTGCTTCATAGCTGCTCCCTTGAGGCTATCTACTTGAATGCGCACATCTATTAGCTGACGGTTTTTTAGGCGCAACAGGCTATCAATTTTGGCATATTCATCAGCCATGCGCAGGCGCAATGAATCATTCATATTCATAAATAACCGCTTGCGTTGGTCTGCTTCCGCTTTGCGAGCGGCTTTTACAGCCTCTTGCAGGGCTTGTTCGGCTTCTTTTAGTTGTTTTTCGCTAAGCTTCCGATTGCGGCGCAGTTCTTCTAATGCTTTATTGAGCAGTATTTGCTGCTCTTTTTCCCTCGAACGGTCAAATTCGCGTTCAAAAACGAATGGAAGAATGATAGTATCTGCAAATACTTTGACCTTATTTTCAAACTCTTTTCCATTAAGTTTGAATGAAAAGTTGAGAGGGGGACTATGTACAATTATCCATCGCTTGTTGCGGTGGTCATAAAGCGGTGTTTCAAAATTCGGAGAGTTCCATTGGAAGGTGTCGCCGTCTGTGCGAACATAAAAGCGGCGTATCAAGCTATCTATTTTGGGGTGTATGGTGCTTGCGTTGTAGCGAAGGACTGAATCTGCATATATCCTTATCAAAGGTTTGCCTTTAAGAAGCGTTATTTGGTCATCAAAATTTACCGTGATTTCATCAGCTTCTACCAAAATAGTATCGCGGCGCTCGCCGTCTTTTTTGATAACGGTCATTTTCTGGCGTGCCTTTTTGGTGGTGTCTTCCACGGACAGGTTGAAAAACTCGCCCAGTTTTGCCTCAGCGCGGTGCATAATATGATGCGCCTTGCTTTTCACTTCGGCAGCCAGCTTAGTGGCTTGGGTTGATGAAGTAAAAAGTACCAATGAGCAAAACAGCGTCAGCGCTACTGCAAAACGAATGGGGAACGATTGCAAAGCCCATTGGTTGACGCTATTAGGTTGTGCGATGCGCATGATGCGTTGCAGCAATCCGCTTTTGGGTCTACCTGCAGCAGATATTGCATAATCTGGTATTTGCGGACGCGCTAATAAATCGGCAAGATTGGCGAGTGCTTTAACATAGGCAAGCTTGTTCCCTGTAGCAGCTATGGCAAGGTCGTCGCAGCAGTTTTCGCGTTCGTGATTAATTTGCGCCGACAGCCACCAGATGGCAGGGTGATAGAACAGTAATACTTCCACAACCGACTGACAAACATTGATGACAAAATCGTGGCGGCGGATGTGTGCCAGTTCATGTGCCAAGATGCCTTCAATTTCCTGCAAAGGTAAGGCTGTCAGCAACCCAACAGGGAACAGGATGATAGGACGCAGCCAACCAATGACCATAGGCGCTTGTACTCTTGCCGATTCTACCAAACGAACCGATGCGCGCAGTTGCATGCGGTTTGCCAGTTGCTTCAAGCTGTACTCCCATCCTTCGGGTACAGCGCAGATGCCTATGGTGCGCAAACGATGAGTTTGCAGCAGCCCTATCCCCAACCGAATAGAAAAAATAGCTGTTCCTATGCACCATATAGCCACTACGACAGGCAACTGTGCTCCTAGCCACTGCATGATGAAAAAGTAATAATCGGATAGCGTGTGGCAGTTTTCCCAGCTTGTCGGGGAGGCATAAACAAATAATGCTTTTTGCGTAAAGGTAAACCGTACGTTGCTGGGACCTGCCCATGTGGTAACGGGTCGGGAGGGTTCATACAGCCTAATGAAAGTACTGATAAAAGCAAGCAGCGCAGCGCCCATAAATGCCAATGCAGTATTGTAGCGCACATAGGCATTCGTTTTGCGAAGAACGCCCAGTAATAACCCACAAAGTAGGGCAATCAGCGTAATTTGCCAAAGAGAGTGGACAATTGCCCAGCCGAAAGCATCTGTTAGAGCGCGGTTGCCAATCAGAAATTCAAAGACACTCATTGCGCCCCTCCTTTCTCCATATTGTCAATTAGCTTGCGAATTTCACGTAATTCTTCTGGAGAGGTCTGACTGTTGCCCAGCGCTTGCATCACCAAATTAGCAGTTGAGCCTTTAAATACGCTGTCTAAAAATTTGTCTAAGAGTTGCTTTTGGGTATCTTGCTCCTGAACGGTGGCACGATAAACATGGGTACGCTGACTTTCGTCGCGGGTGAGCAGCCCTTTTTCGGTCATAATTTGCATGATTTTTAAGGTTGTTGTATAGCCCGTTTCCTTTCGCAGATTGAGCTGCTCGTTAACTTCGCGGACAGTGCAGGCACCTTTTGCCCAAAGTACCTGCAAAATTTCCAATTCAGATTCCGTAGGTTTCAAATGTTCCTGTTTCATTGCTGAATGTGTTTAAGCTTTTATAGAAATGAACTTGATAATGAAGTACGAATTATTTCGTAGTTCAAAAATATACAAAGTTTTTCGTGGTGCAAATCTTTCTACGAAAATTTTCGTAGAAATATCTGGCGACCTGCCAAAATCTATGCTAAGCATAAAAACTTAAACTTGATTGCACGGGAAATCACTAATTGTCGTGTGCTTTGCTATGTTCTTTTGGCTTGTGTAGGTTCGCAAAAATAGCTCCTACTATTGGTGTTGGAGAAGTCCGATTTGACTGCGCCTATTAGCTGTTGTTGTTGTTTTTCTTCTGCCACTGTTATGCGAAAAACATCTGTGACTACTGCTCTCTAATTTCTCATGCCTTCTGTATCAAGGTTAGCATTAGCAACAACGCCTCATACCATCCAATCAGATTTTTCTAAAAGTGCTTTGGTTGCACTGTGTATCAGCCTTGTGCTAACTGCGGGTGGTTATGTGCAACTAAAAAAGTCGTAAATTATCACTTTTGGCGGCTTAGAGAAGACCGAAATATCCATAAATTTGGGCATGGATAAGAAAGTCATTCTCATCATTTTGGACGGCTGGGGCATTGCTGTCGACAAAGCCGCTTCGGCGATTGACGCAGCCAAAACACCTTTTATGGATAGTCTCTGGGCGTGCTATCCACATAGTAAGCTACAAGCCTCTGGGCTGGCTGTCGGTCTTCCCGAAGGACAAATGGGCAACTCAGAAGTCGGGCATATGAATATTGGTGCAGGGCGCGTAGTCAATCAGACGCTCGTCAAGCTCAACAAAGCCGTTTCAGACGGCTCGATGCAGAAAAATACCGTTTTGTTACAGGCATTTCAATATGCCAAAACTAATCGTAAGAAAGTGCATTTTATCGGGTTAGTATCCGATGGCGGCATTCACTCACATATAAACCACCTCAAAGCGTTGACCGTAGCGGCGCACAAGTACGGACTTTCTGAGGTATATGTACACGCCTTCACCGACGGGCGCGACACCGACCCACAATCAGGGCTAAGCTTTATTGAAGAATTAGACCAGCACTTAAAAAGTACTACGGGCATAATTGCTTCTGTTACAGGTCGTTACTATGCGATGGACAGGGACAAACGCTGGGAACGCATCAAACTTGCTTATGATGCCATGGTACACGGCATAGGTAACAAATTTGCTTCGGCTGTTGAAGGCATCCGCGCTTCTTATGCGGCGGGTGTTACCGATGAGTTTATTCAACCTATTGTTTGCACCACTATTAATGGGCAACCACTGGCAACTATTGCTGAAGGTGATGTCGTATTGTGTTTTAATTTCCGCACCGACCGCGGGCGCGAAATCACACTGGCACTCACCCAACAAGCTTTTCCCGAACAAAGCATGCAGCCATTAAAATTGTACTACCTCACCATGACGCGCTATGATGATACTTTCAAAGGCGTGCACGTCATGTATGAAGACGACAACATGCAAAATACGCTCGGTGAGGTACTGGCGGCGGCAGGCAAAACTCAAATCCGCATTGCAGAAACTGAAAAATATCCGCATGTTACTTTCTTTTTCTCTGGTGGAAGAGAAGAGCCCTTTGCAGGGGAAAAACGGATTTTGTGTCCTTCGCCCAAAGTAGCGACCTACGATTTGAAGCCCGAAATGAGCGCTGCCGACATTCGCGATGCAATTATTCCCGAATTGAAAGCCCGCAGCGCCGATTTTATTTGTCTCAATTTTGCCAATCCGGACATGGTAGGGCATACGGGTGTATTTGAGGCAGCAGTCAAGGCTTGCGAAACAGTGGATGCCTGCACGCAAAAAGTAGTGGAAACAGCACTAGCAAGTGGCTATACGGCTATTGTGATTGCCGACCATGGCAACGCCGACATGATGATTAATCCCGACGGCACGCCTAACACGGCACATACCACTAATTTAGTGCCTTGCATTTTAGTGGATGACACACTAGCGGGAAAAATCAGCTTGCAAAACGGCAAATTAGCTGACATTGCTCCCACTATCTTAAAACTTATGGGTATAGCGCAACCTGCCGAAATGGATGGAGTAGCTTTGTTTTAATGTAGTACAACCGAGAGACTACATCGCCGATTGTCACTTTTTCGCTTCTGCCAGTGCAGCTACAAACTCCTGATTATCAGGCTTTAAGCGAACGGCGTTCTCCAATGCCTGAACGGCTTCCTGTTTTTTGCCTTCTTTCAAAAGGATTAGCCCCAGCGTATAGTAGGCAAAGGCATTTTCAGCATCTAACGCGAGCGATTTACGCGCATCAGTTTGCGCTTTGGGCAGTTGGTTGAGGTGATAGTAGGCGATGGCGCGGTTGTTATACGCATAGGCAAAACTTTCATCTAAGCTAATAGCTTTGTCAAAATCTTTGATTGCCTCTGCATATTTTTTCATTTGATTGTATAAATAGCCGCGATTGTTAAAGAAGTCGGCTTGCTTATCGTCCAAACCGATGGCTTTGTTGTAGTCTTTCAAGGCATCTTCCAACCTGCCAAGGGCGCGCAAGGTACGTCCGCGCAGGTCGTAAGCATAGGCGTTAGAAGTATTGACCTCCAGTACTTTATTTAGGTCGGCAAGGGCTTCATTGAGCTTGCCTATGCTTCTGTAGAGCGTAGCGCGGTCTAACATTGCCTGAAAATTATTAGGCTGTTGTGCAATAGCAGCAGTGTAATCGGCGATAGCAGCATCGGGGTTACGGTCTAATTTGTGTGTTTTGGCACGTGCTAACAATATGTTTACAGCTTTGGGTTGCAAGCTCAGCAACTTGTTGTAATCTTTGATAGCATCTTTGAATTGCTCTAAACCCACCAGAATAGCAGCTCTTGATTGAAGGGCATTCAGGTCGTTAGGCGCTAAACTAAGGTATGCGTTATAGTCGGGCAATGCTTCAGCAGGTCCTTTAGCGTTAAGTTTCAACTCTGCGCGATGCAAGTATGCCAATTTTTCTTGCGGATTGAGTGCGATGGCTTTGTCAAAATCCTGCATGGCAGCATCATAATCGCCTTCTGATGAGGCAATAATGCCGCGTCGGACGTAGGCGGGCGCATATTTGGGCGAAAGGGCAATCAGTTTAGTGTAGTTTTGTTTAGCTGCCTGAAAATCTTTAGCTGCCTCCATGCATAAGCCGCGATTAATGTATGCTTTTTGAGCTGCCTCTATATCTTTTTGAGAGGTGGCAATGGAGATAAAAGAATTGTAGTGCTTGACGGCTTCTTTGTAGCGTTTAAGTCCGAAATTGGCATTCCCGGCATTGAAATGATAAGTTGGCAGATAGTCGGTTTCAATTTTGCGTTTGGCACGCTCCTGTTCAAAGTTGGCAAGTGCCCTGTTGTAATCGGCAAGGGCTTCTTCAAATTTGCCGAGCCGTTCATAAGCCATGCCGCGAGCGTTAAATACAATAAAATTGTCTTTTAGTTTGAGGGATTGTGTGTAGCTGGCAATAGCAGCTTCATATTTGCCAGCGCGCATCAGGCGTTCGCCTTCGTCAAAAAAGAAACGTGTCTTAGGTTGTGAGTAGGCAGACAGGCTCATCAGCAGACAGCATAAGAGCCAACAGGTCGAAAAAATATTTTTTTTCATTGGGGTAAAGCAGATTGATTCGGCAGTGAACTAACGAAAATCTTGTTCCAAATTTAAATGAAGCATTTCAGTCGGAATTCGTCAAAATAACGATTGAATTCATCATCGGCATCGTTCGGATTGGCAATATCTTTAAAAGTAGATACACCGCGTTTATATCGCACTAAATTGGAAAGGGTAGAGTAGAAAATTTCCAGTCCGCCGATACCCGCCAGCATAGACAAATGCTTGTATTCGATACTTTGGTCTTGTTTGTTGATAACACCAAAAACTTCTAATGGCTTAAGGGGGCGTTCTTTTTTGAGTTCAGGCAATTGTTCTAAAAAAGCAACAGTAGCATTGATATCCAATTGGCTGGCTACCACAGGCACAATAAGAATATCAGAAGCCATGATGCTGTAATAAATAGTAGGGTCGGTAATTCTTCCCGGTGGCAAATCCATGAAAATCAGGTCATATTTTCGCTTGGCGAGTGTGAGTACTTTATCAAAATATTCCTGCGGATTAGTCTGTGCCCAGTTGATAGCAAAAACATCAAACGACTTAGGGTTATTTTCTTGTAAGAAAATCTGTTTGATAGAAAGTTGCGGGTCGGAGTCTATCACCAGTAACTTTTTATTGGTGCGATTGTGAATAGCGGCAGCAGTTAGCATTAGCAGAGTTGTTTTACCCGAACCGCCTTTCAGCGTTACAAATGAGATAACTTTTGGGCTCATGCAGCTATCTGGAGGTTTTCTTTTATGCAAGGTTACTAAAAAGATTTGATGTTGTGCCTATCCACTGTATTTTAGTATAGTTTAAGCAATATTATTTCATCGTATGGTAAGGTGGAGATTTTTCTCGGCGCTTGTGGCAATAGGCTTTATGTGGGAGACTGCCGATGCACAAACGCTCACGCCACAGGCATGGGGTAGGCAACTGCGCCGCGATATTCCCGCTGAACAAGACAGGGCATATGCCATTTATCATTGGATTACGCGTAATATCAGTTACGATTGGGATGCTTATCATGCGCCTGTGAATCCTGACCAAAGCCCAGCGGCTGTGTTGCAGCGCAAAAAAGCAGCTTGTGAAGGATTTGCCGCACTTTATGAACTATTAGCTAAAGAGGCAGGGCTGGAGTGTTTACAGGTGCGAGGTTTTGCAAAGGGTGTGCAATATAAAGCAGGCGATGAAATTCGCCAATCCAATCACGTTTGGAATGTGGTGCGCATTAACGGGCGATGGGAATTAATAGATGCTACTTGGGGCGCTGGTGATGGCAACAAACAGTTACCGAATGACACCTATTTTATGATAGCACCTGAAGACCTGTTATTCACTCATTTTCCTGAAGAGGAACGTTGGCAACTGTCCGCCCAACCAATTACTCTGCATGAGTTTGAGCGCAAGCCAATTGTCTATCCAATTTTTAGCAAATTACGACCGCAGTTACTCCAAAATGCCCGCGAACTGATTATCGAGACCTTTCACGATACGCTAGAAATTCGCCTGCGAACTCTGCCAACAGCTGTTTTTATTGCTGTGATTACTGATGCGGCAGGGCAGGAGCGAGAAATCAGCGATGGTATTCGTAATATACAGGGTAGAGTGAGCATACCGATTGATAGTTTGCGGCGCGGCAATTCGTACAGGCTGGATATTTTTGCTGCCGCTTCTGACACTGCCCGCAAATTGCACAAAATGCTGACGTATTTTATCAATTATGAAGGTTCTCTCCGTTACTCTACCCAACCCGACAGCCGCATTCGCGTAGATAGCCTTACAGGTATGCCTATGGGTTTCGTCCGGGACTATGTAACCTTGCAACAGCGGAAAGACTACGCAGGCGCACTTGCATTATTGAACGATTACGCCCTCCGACATAGCAACAATGCATGGTTGCACACAGCCATAGGAGAGAATTTAGAGCAATTGGGACGGAAAAACGAAGCAGAAGCAAGTTATTTACGGGCAATAGCGCTGCAAACCGACTACTACCGCGCCAATTATGCCTTAGGTGTGTTATACTACAATCGCGCAGCAGCTTTCAACGAGTCTTTGCGCAGTATGAAGCCCGAAGAACGGAAGCTCAAAGGAGAAGCAATTATGCAGCAAATACGCGAGTGCTTTGCCAAAGCACAGCCTTATCTGGAAACAGCCTACCGCCAACGCCCTGATAATCAGAGCTTATGGCAGGCTTTGCAACAGATTCGGCAAGTGTTGAAGTAGATTTTTCCAATTAGCTTTGTGGCTATGACGTATAGCGTAATTATTACAGGCTCTTCGGGGCGAATCGGTGCGGAAATGTGCCGCCTTTTTCAACGAGAAGGATTCTTTATCATCGGGTTAGACCGTCAGCCTACGCACAATGCCAATGTGTATATACAAACTGACTTGAATCGCCTTTGTACAGATGAGACCTATCGCCAAGAAATTTGGCAGCAAATAGATGAAATAATTATCCGATACCCGCTTAAATGTCTGGTGAATAACGCTGCCGAGCAATTGCTCAATAAAACCGATGACTTAACACTTGAACAGTGGCAGACTACACTGAACGTAAACCTGACTGCACCCTTTTTACTGATTCAGCATTGCCTGCCCTATGTGGAGCAGACCCAGGGTTCAGTTATTAACGTAGCAAGTATTCATCAACAACTCACCAAACCGCGATTCGTGGCTTATGCCACTAGTAAATCAGCACTTGTAGGACTGACCAAAGCACTCGCTGTTGATTTAGCAGGGCGCATTCGCGTGAATGCCATCAGTCCTGCAGCAATAGAAACACCCATGTTGCGAGCAGGTTTCCTTCATCCTGAAGACTACCGCAAACTCAATGAGATACATCCCGTAGGTCGCATCGGGCAGCCTGATGAAGTGGCAGAAATAGCAGTATTTCTGGCATCCGATAAAGCCGGCTTTGTCAACGGCGCCAACATTCAAGTAGATGGAGGCATTAGTAGCGTTTTAAAGGATTTATAGGTAGAATACTGAAAATCAAATACTTGTATATATGTTGCAAAGTATCCTGCATTTTGTGCAATTACTGGCATGTAATAAATCTGCATGATTTGCTTTGTTTTCAACATATTTTCATACTTTTGTGTCATCATATCACCTTCAACATAGATATACTGCAACTTAGCCGAGCAGCCAATAGCTGTTCGGTTTTTTTATGGCTGGTGGGTAGCTTCAACAGCGACTTTTGCAGTTACAGGATTAGCAGTTTTGCCAAAGACAACTTGCATCTGTTCGCGGTCAAATTCTTTTTCGTTATTGGCAAGCCACACAGTAGCTACGCCATTGCCAATAAAATTGGTGATTGAACGTGCTTCTGACATAAACCTGTCCACGCCTAATAACAGTGCCAGACCTTCTATCGGAATAACCTTAATGGCTGTCAGCGTAGAGGCAAGTACAATAAATCCGCTGCCTGTAACCCCCGCCGCACCTTTGGAAGTAACCATCAGAATGCCGATAATGGTTAATATTTGTGTCATATCCAGATGCACGTTATATACTTGTGCAAGAAAAATAGTCGCCATAGACAAATAAATAGTCGTTCCATCTAAATTAAATGAATAGCCAGCGGGTACAACTAGTCCTACTACCGATTTGGAACAGCCCATTTTTTCTAATTTTTCCATCAAAGAAGGCAGCGCTGCTTCCGATGAGGAAGTACCTAGTACAATCAGCAACTCGTCGCGGATGTATTTCAAGAAATCCCATAGCCGGATGCGGTAGAAGCGCATGATGTACCAGAGTACCACAAAAATAAACAGCGCCATAGTCGTATAAACCGTAACCATTAGTTTAGCAAGCGGCAGCAATGTTTTGATGCCATATTTGCCAATGGTAAACGCCATGCCGCCAAATGCACCCAAAGGCGCTAATAACATTACTTTATGTAGTGCCCAGAATACCTTTTTGGAAATAGGGTTGAGAAAGTCAATGATTTGCTGTCTGCCAGTGTAGTTGCTAATCAGTGTGCCAAATAGAATAGCAACTACGAGCACTTGCAGCGTAGAGTTATCCATAAAAAACTGCCACCAACTGAACTCCGTAGAGGCTTGTGTATATTTTGAAATATCTCCCCCCTTTACCTGATTGGTAACCACACCATCGCCGGGACGTATTACGTTGGCAACCACAATGCCAATAATGAGCGCTACAGTGGTTACCACCTCAAAATACAGCAAAGCTTTCGCGCCCACCTTACCCACTTTCTTCAGATTACCCATGCTGATAATACCCAGCGTAATGGTTAGGAAGATGATAGGATTGATAAATATTTTAACAATGCTAATGAAAGTCTTGCCTAAAAATTCGCTAAAAGTTGCCCCTATTTCAAACTCCTGCCCCAGAAAGCGCGTTTTGATAGGCTCTTCCATAATTTTTGCCAGCGCCCATTCCGGATAAAAATGCCCCAGAAGAATACCAAGCGTGATGGCGGTCAGTACCCAAAAAGTCAGGTTGGTGAATATTTTTTTCATATGACACAATCAGTTGAGCCACTGTAAGAGATAATAAACAGTTAGGGAAGTTAGTAAAGAAAGTGGTAAACCAATACCCACCATAGCCGAAGCTAGCGGTGGATTAAGCCCATATTGACTTGCAATAACAGCTGCCGTATTCATAGGACCTAGCGCAGCACCAATCACACAGATTTCAGCAACCATGTCCCTTTGTCCGACTATTTGAAACAGCACAAGCCAAACCAGCAGCGGGGCAAGCAATAATTTAAACCCTAAACCCGTGTAAAGATGTTTTA
>Ga0308417_1002227_pt1 | contig 12869 bp, 9 predicted proteins | sample HotsprSampleOS65_FD_203528 | JGI IMG/M metagenome (GOLD analysis project Ga0308417, IMG submission 203528) | Hot spring phototrophic mat microbial communities from Octopus Spring, Yellowstone National Park, Wyoming, United States - 20090730_OS65 ... | reverse complement strand
GTTCAGATCACACCATTGTGCCAGGAGGCCTTCGCTCGCGCTAGCGCCATAAAGCGCGCTGTGACAATGACTTACGAACAATCTTAAGTTGATGGCATTGGGCGAGACGCCCGTGCTACGCGTGCTACGGGGCGGCGCGCTTTGTAGCACGGGCATCTTGTGCGGGACGCCCGTTCTACTACCAGCCGCCGGGTTCTCCGTAGCACGCGCGAGAACGGCCGTGCCACGTCGTGCGCCGGCGCGATCCCGGACGGCCGGCCGTAGAAACTGTACGCGCCCCATGGAGCGACGCAGCCACCAATCGGTTTGTCAGGCTCCGCAACAGGGGTTACACTGTTTATCGTCGGGCCGCCTGGTGAGAGCCCGGCCAACACTTCGCTGGAGAGCTATGGAACCGTTTGAGGACGAGCTGCTGGCCATCGAAAAGGCCATCGCGGGCGAGACCCAGGCGATGGAAAGCCTGCTGCAGCTCCACCACGAACGGCTGCTGAGTTACGTCACCCGCCACCTGCCGCCGGATTTGAAGAACATCGTCGATCCCATGGACGTGGTTCAGGACACGTATTTCGAGGCCTGCCGTCAGATGGCCGGCTTTCGGCCCATGGGCCCCGACAGCTTTCACCGCTGGCTGGTGACCATCGCCCGCCACCGCATGGTCGATCTGCTGCGTCTATACCGGGCGCGGCGGCGGGCGGTCAACTGGAAGCAGGCGGACGATTCGGTGCTGTACATGCTCGACCAGCTCGCCGTTTATCGGCGCACGCCCAGCCGCTCGGCGGCCTCCCGCGTGGACGGCCGCGGCGAGCCGCACGTGCTGGATTTCGGACTGGCCCGGCTGACGAGGCCCGACCAGGCCCACTGGCGAGAGACCCAGGTGACCGTGATGGGTCATGTGATCGGCTCGGTGCCCTGGGCCAGCCCAGAACAGGTCAGCGGGGACGTGGCGCGGATGTCGGCCGCCAGCGACGTCTACTCCTTCGGCGTCATGCTCTATCAGGCGCTGACGGGGAGGGACCCATATCCGATGGATGGAACCATCAAACAGATGATCGAAATCATCTGCGGCACGAAACCGGCTGATCCGGCGCAGTTTACAGACTGCCCGTTCGGACGGATCGACCGGCGACTGGCCGACATCATCCTCAAGACGCTGGAGAAGGATCCCACGCGGCGTTACGCGACGGCCGGTCCGCTGGCCGACGACCTGGACGCGTATCTGGCGGGACAGCCGACGCGGGCCGAGGCGATGCGGCGGTGGCGACGGAGCTGGCTATGGGCCGTGGGGGCGGCGCTGGCGTTGGCGGCGGCGACGGGGGGGGGTGGGCGCTGCGGTGGAACAACCCGCCGCGGCGAGTGGTGAACGTAATCGCCCTGTATTCGATTCCCAATGGCGTGGGGATGGAGATGGTGCGGATTCCTGAAGGGACGTTCCGGATGGGCAGTTCGTTCGCGGAAGAGGGGCGCGACAGCGACGAGCGGCAGCGTGTTGTAACCATCCCAGAGCCGTTTTTGATTGCTCGAACGGAGGTGACGCGCGCGCAGTATCGGCGGGTGATGGGCGCGTTGCCGCCCGATGCCTCGCCGGCGGCCGACGACAACTGCCCGGTGGACGGCGTGTCGTGGCACGATGCGGTGGAGTTCTGCCGGCGGCTCAGCGTCCAGGAGGGGCGTGTCTACCGCCTGCCGACGGAGGCGGAGTGGGAATACGCCTGCCGGGCCGGGACCAGCGGCCCGTATGGGGGAACGGGCAGGCTCCAGGACATGGGCTGGTTCGCGGGCAATAGTGGCGGCCGCCTGCACCCCGTGGGCAAGCTCCAGCAGAATCATTGGGGACTGTATGACATGCACGGGAATGTGGCGGAATGGTGTGGGGATGAGTACCACGCGGGAACTGTACCAGGCCTCGGGGGCGGTCCCGGCGCCCTCGAATCGCTCCGCATCCTGCGAGGAGGCGGCGCGGATTTGCAGCTCAATGATTGCCGTAGTGCCGCGCGCACCCTGATAGGCGCTGGTGTCACACGAGCGTTTCTCGGCTTTCGGGTCGCGTGCAGTCTTGCGACGGGCGACGCGCAGGTGCCCGTGCGAGAGGGTGGTCGTTGAGAATGCGCGCATTGGAGGCGCGCAAGAAAGCCACAGCGAATCCGCTTAGAGCCGTGTTGATCGCGGTCGGGAGGAGCCGCAGCACGGAACGCTGGCGTTCACATCCGCTGCTCCGGCTCGTGATCGCCTCTGTAGATATAGACAAGGAGACAATTATGCTGCGCACACTTCGCAATCGCGGTGGCGGGATGGATAACTGCGGGCCGGTACACCATGCCGGACCGATGGTCGAGCCGCTCGAGGAACGGCGCCTGCTGGCGGTGGATATCGTCGCCAACGACTACGTCAGCGTTCTGGACGGTTTCGGGCTGTTCGGCAAGGTTCAGCTTGGGGACAACGGCTACGAGTGGGGATCGCCCAGCCTCCTTCTGGGCAGCAGCTCGAGCTACAGCACCGGCACGTATGAGTGGGATGAGTTTCTGGAGGATGGCCTCGACAGCGGATGGCGGCATGTGGCCTTCACCGCCAAAATCAGCGGCACGGATCAGATGTACATGCAGCTAGGGGACGGTGACGCGGTCTATTACTCCGGCAATGCGCTCAGCAGCATCGGCAGCGTCAGTATTCGCGCAGCCGTCACCGGCCCGGATATGAAGATGTCCTGGGGAGGCCTCTCCGTCACCTTCCTCCGAAATGGCTCGATCGTTGAGACCTTCTGGCTCAATGATCTGGTGGCCGACACGATGGGCGAGTGGGACTTTGATGGCGAGGAAGTCATTGCCATGGTCACGCCCACCTACAATAACTGCGACGAGGTCGTGGTGAACGGCGCCGTCCGCCTCCAGGCCGAAGAAGGCGCCTGGGTCGGGCCCAGCGACATCTTCGGCGACATACTGATCTACAGCGCGTGAGCCGCCGGCGCCTCTACCGCCGTTACTGGTTGATCGCCTCATCCTTCGGCGACCAGAGCGCCTCCAGTCGGCTCAGCCCCGTGAACGGATCGGCCACATCGTATTCGGCCTTGATGTCCACGTGCCCGTCGGCATAGCCGATATTGACCCGGCCGCAGGGCGTCGTCAGTGTGCCGCGGATGCCCTTGGGCCGGTGCAGATACCACGGCACTTCCGTGTTCACCAGCCCGAAGCGCCCCATGGAGATCGGCGGGGCCACGCCCCCGGCCGCGCCGAAGCGCCTCCCCGGTGGCGCGTTGTAGCCGATGCCCCCGATGGTCGCCGTCGCCGTGAAGCCCAGCTTCGACGAGCCGGTGCTGGACCAGCGCTCCGTCACCAGCATCATCCGCGACGGCTGACGCACGCCCATTTTCCAGGGCTGGCCGAACTGCGCCGCGGCGGGCGGCAGGTCCGTCATGCAGCTCGCCCAGATGTTCATGGCGTAGGAGCGGAACGAGTCATCGTCCTCGGGGCAGGTCAGGGCCCTGCCGCGCGCGTCGCCGGATGGACCGAACTCCACGCCCTTGAGATAGCGCCCGATGCGGTCGCGGTCGTACCACCACTGGGCCGGCGTGGCCGACTTGTTCGGCGGGAAGTTGCCGTTGTTGTCGTGGGCGTAGGTGATCAGGGCCAGCGTGATGTGGCGCAGATGGTTGCGGCAGGCGACGGCGTTGGCCTGGGCGCGCATGGCCGTCAGCGCCGGCATGAGCAGGGCCATCAAGAGAGCGATGATGCCGATGCAGATGAGAAGTTCGACGAGTGTGAAGGCTCTCCGGCCGCTGGGCGCCGGCCCGGCTGTCCCCGCGGGGAAGGAGAATGGCCGAATCAACGACATCATGCCGCGCGGACAATACATGCAGTATAACTCATGAGGCAGCGGATGCAACAAGTACTGTTTATAAGTTATAGTCAGGACGGATGTTGCGCTGCATCCAGGCCTGGCCCGCAGGTTTCTGGCATAAGTGATTCCGATTACAGGATTTAGGCAGTCCCGTATAGCCCGCTTCGGCAACGAAAAACGGCGCAAGAAAATGTCCCGACCGACGTTTGAGGGGGGTGAGGGGTTGCGCGCGCAAGGGGTTCGCCAGTGGTGGAAGGCATATGGAACAGACTGTCCTGGGGGTTGCGCGCGGGGGGGATCGCCCGTGGTCGGGCGAGACGGACCTCAGGCGCCAGCGACGGCCAACTCGTCCGCGGCGGCGCGCTGGCGCCACTCGCCACGCATGGCCATTCGCCTGGCGATGTAGAACAGCACCGGATAGATCAGCAGTTCCAGCACGAAGCTGCTGGCCAGCCCGCCGATCATCGGCGCCGCCAGCCGGCGCATGGTGTCGGCGCCGGCGCCGCTGGCCCACATCAGGGGAAGCAGGCCGATGAACGTCGTCGCCACTGTCATGGTCTTTGGACGGATGCGCATCACGGCCCCGTCGTGAATCGCCCACCACAGGTCGTTGACATTGCGCATCCGCCCCTGGCGGCGATAGCGCTCGAAGCTGTTGTCCAGATACAGCAGCATCACCAGACCCATCTCGGCATCAAGCCCGGCCAGGGCGATGATGCCCACCCACACGGCCAGCGAGAGGTTGTAGTCGAGCAGGTACAGCAGCCAGATCGCCCCCACCAGGCTGAAGGGAACCGCCAGGAGCACGATGCTCACGCGCAGCCATGAGCGCGTGGCCAGGTACAGCAGCATGACGATGGCCGCCAGGGCCAGGGGCACGGCCACCATCAGCCGCGCCCGCGCCGCCTGCATGTATTCGTACTGTCCGGACCACGCGATGGTGTAACCCGGTGGCAGGTTCACGCTCCGGGCCACAGCGCGCCGTGCCCGGGCCACGTACGTGCCCACGTCGATGCCTTCGATGTCGATGTAGACCCAGCTCGTGAGCCGTGCATTTTCGCTGCGGATCATGTCCGGGCCTTTGCGGACCGCGAAGCTCGCGAGCTGCCCCAGCGGCACCTGCGCGCCGCCGGGCGTGGCCACCAGCGTCTGCCTGAGCGACTCCAGGTTGTCGCGCAGCTCGTGAGTATAGCGCACGTTGATGGGGTAGCGCTGCAGCCCTTCGACCGTGGATCCCACGTTCATCCCCCCCACCGCCGTGGTGATGACATCCAGCACGTCGGACACCTTCAGACCATCGTAGCGCGCTATCTCCGCGCGCAGGGGCGTGATGTCCAGGTAGTTGCCGCCGACGGTCTTCTCCGCGTAGGCGCCCGTGGTGTTGCCGCCGATGGTCTCGTCCAGCTTGAGCACCTGCGCTACCTGACTGGCCAGCTCCGAAAGCACGCGCAGGTCGGGTCCCATGATCTTCACGCCCACCGGCGTCTTGATGCCCGTCGAGAGCATATCGATGCGCGTGCGGATGGGCATGGTCCAGGAGTTGGTCAGCCCCGGCAGCCGCACGGCCTGGTCCATGCCCGGCACAGCGATCTGGCCCAGGTGATAGCCGTAGACCAGCTCGCGCACGGTGATGGGCCGGCTGTCGGGCCAGAGCAGACGGGGGATGGCCGCCGCCCACGCCGGCCAGTTGTCGTAGAAGCGCTCGACGGGCACGTGTCGCCATCGGCTCTTGTCGCGGTGGAGGGTGATGGTCGTCTCCAGCATGTTTAGCGGGGCCGGATCGGTGGCCGTCTCGGCCCGCCCGATCTTGCCGAAGACGCTCTGCACTTCGGGGAACTGTGCGATGAGCCGGTCGGTCTGCTGGAGCAGCTCGCGGGCCTTGGTGATGCCGATGCCCGGATCGGTCGTGGGCATGTACAGCAGGTCGCCCTCCTCCAGCGGCGGCATGAACTCGCTGCCCAGGCGGCTCAGCGGCCAGAGCGTCAGCAGCATGAGCAGCGCGGCCGCCGCGAGCACCGTCCACTTGAAGCGCATGACCAGCACGAACAGCGGCTCGTAGGCGCGCTGGAGGAGCCGCGAGATGGGGTTGGCGTTCTCGTGGATGATCTTCTGCGGCACCAGCAGCATGCCGGCGAGGATGATCCAGCCCAGCGCGATCCACGCGCGGTATGGCTCGAAGGGCCCCAGCGGCAGCAGGCGATAGATCAGCGCCGCCGGCAGGAACATGGCCAGCAGGGTCAGAGTCAGGTTCACGCGCCAGCCCCAGCCGCGCGGCAGCACCCGCGCGGTGATGAAGTAGCTCATCAGCACGGGAATGATGGTCACCGCCAGAAACGCCGCCGCCGCCATGGCGAAGGTCTTGGTATACGCCAGGGGCTTGAAGAGCCGGCCGCTCTGTTCGCCCAGGACGAAAACCGGCAGGAACGAGACCACGATGATCAGCAGGGCGAAGAACAGGCTGGGGCCGACCTCCTGCGCGGCTTCGAGGATGAGCTGCACGCGCGGGCGCGGCTCCGGTTCCTTTCCCGCCGCCCGCAGCGCCTTGAGGCGCTCGTCCTCGCGGTCCAGGTGCTTGTGGGCGTTCTCCACCATGATGATCGAGCTGTCGACCATCACGCCGATGGCGATGGCGATCCCGCCCAGGCTCATGATGTTGGCGTTGATGCCGCCCAGGTGCATCACCAGCAGGCTCACGAGCACGGCCGACGGCACCACGAACACGGCCACCAGCTCGCTGCGGGCGTGCAGCAGGAACAGGATGCACACCAGGGCGACGACGGTGATTTCCTCGATGAGCGTGTTGGTGAGGGTGGCGACAGCGCGATCGATCAGGTCGGAGCGGTCGTAGGCCACCTCGATGGCCACGCCGGGAGGCAGCCCATTCTCCAGTTCCCGCAATCGCTGCGTGACGCGGCGAATGGCTGCGCGGGCGTTCTCGCCGAAGCGCATGACGATGATCCCCCCCACCACTTCGCCTTCTCCGTTCCAGTCGGCCAGTCCGCGGCGCATCTCCGGGCCGATGCGCACGTGGGCCACGTCGCCCAGGCGAATGGGCGTGCCATCCTCCGCCGCGCCCAGGCCAATCGAGCGGAGGTGCTCCATGACTCGGCTTGTGCGCAGCTCGTCGAGCGACCGGCCGCCGCGCTGCGCTTCGGCGATCTCCTGCTCGCTGAGAGTCCCCAGATACCCCGCGCCGCGCACCATGTACTCCATCTCGCTGAGCTCGATCACACTGCCGCCGACGTCGTTGTTGGATCGCTGGATGGCCATGGTGATTTCGGCCAGCGGGATGCCGTACGCTTGCAGCTTTACCGGATCGACCACCACCTGGTATTGCTTGACGAACCCGCCCACGGCCGCCACTTCGCTGACACCTTCCAGCGCGGTCAGCTCGTAGCGGAGGTACCAGTCCTGGAGACTGCGCAGGCCGGCCAGATCGACTTCACTGCGCACCAGCGGCCGGCCGTCCAGCGGGCAGGTTGTCCGCCGCTCGTCAAACACGCGGTGGCGCACGAGCCGCGCGTCGGCCGGCGCATCCTCGGCCCGCGCATACCAGCGGTCGGAGACCGGGTCGTGCCACAGTCCGTTGGGATGATCGGGGCAGTAGGCGCCGGTGATCAGCGTGTACTGATAGACCCAGCCGACGCCCGTGGCATCAGGGCCCAACTGCGGGCTGACGCCCGGCGGCAGCCGCCCCGAGATGAAATTGAGCTGCTCGAGCACGCGGCTGCGCGCCCAGTAGATGTCGGTGCCATCTTCGAAGATGATGTAGACGAAGCTGGCGCCGAACATGCTGTAGCCGCGCACCACCTTGGCATACGGCACCGAAAGCATCGCCGTCGTCAGCGGATAGGTGACCTGCTTCTCCACCACCTCCGGGTTTTGTCCCGGATACTCGGTCTGGACGATCACCTGCACGTCCGAAAGGTCGGGGATCGCATCGACCGTGATGTTGAACATCGCCCAGAACCCCCCCGCCACCACGCACGCCGTGAGCAGCAGGACCATCGCCCGGTTGTTCATGCACCATTCGATGAGTCTGGCGATCATGATTCATCCACCGCGGCCGTGCGTTTCCTGCCCGTCCGCCACGGGCTTCATGGGCATCGCCACCCGCCGGTCAAAACACCGCAGCATTACGGAGCCGAAATAGGGATTGCGCACCTCTCCGGCCGGCTGGAGCCAGATGCCTCCGCCCTGGCCTTCCAGATACATCGGGCAGTGCAGCTCATGGACCTCGGCACCCAGATCGGCCGGCACGCCCGTCGCCCGCGCCAGCCTGCTCAGGGCCACGCTCAGGTCGGCGTACGCCAGACGGGCGCGGGCGATGTCGGTAAGTTCGATCAGCTCCAGCGCCTTGCCGCGCACGGTGGCGATTTCGTCGTGACGGTGCCAGAAATGCGCATCGCCCGGCACCTGTACCTTCAGCAGATCGTCCACAGCACCGGCCAGCGACCGCGCGGCCGGGGCGATGCCCTCGGTGGTGTCAGCGGCCAGGATGTCGCCGACGCGGAAGTAGTCGCGCAAGGCGCGCCTCAGCGGCGCGGCCATCAACTCGGGCAACCGCTCCAGTTCCGCCTCGCCGGCGCTGGCGGCCACCGGCGCCTGCGCCGACGCCAGCTCGCCCTGGATCATCTTCGCCAGCGCCTCGCGCACGCGGGCCTCGCTGTCGAGCAGGAACTGGCCGCTGACCACAACCATCTCGCCTTCCCGCAGACCATCGCGGACCTCGACCATGCCGTCCTGCGTTTCCACGCCCAGACGAACATCGCGCGGCTCGAAGCGCCCCTCGCCCAGGCTCACGAACGCCACCTGCCGCGTGCCGGTGTCGATGATGGCAGACCGCGGCGCCAGCACGCGGTCCTCGGCCAGCCGGCTGCTCAACTCGATGTTCGCGAACATGCCGGGCTTGAGCAGTCCACTGGCGTTGTCGAACTCCAGCCGCACCTTCGCCGACCTGGTGCGCTCGTTCAGGTAGGGATAGACGTACACCACCTTCCCTTCGATGGTGTGCCCGGGAATGTAGGGCAGCGACATGGTCGCGCTCTGCCCCACCTGCACATAGGACAGTTGATACTCATAGATCGTGACCATGACCCAGACCCTGCTGAGGTCGGCCAGGCGGAAGACCCGCATGCCCGCCTCCACCTTCATGCCTTCGGTGGCTTCCTTCTCGATCACCACGCCGTTGATCCGGCTGCGGATGGGCATGGTCTTGGTGGGTCGGCCGGCGCGCTGCAGTTCTTCGAGCTGCTGCTCGTCGATGTCGAAGTAAAGCAGCTTGGTGCGCGCCGACTCCAGCAGTTCCGCGACCGCCGCGCCCCCCGTCGTCTGGGTCGAGCGGCGCCAGGCCAGCAGGTATTCCTCCTGCGCTGAATACAGCTCGGGCGAGTAGATTTCGAAAAGCACGTCTCCCTGTTTCACCAGCGCTCCCGTCGAGTTGACGTGCAGTTTCTCGATCCAGCCGTCAAATTTGGTGGTGACGTCGCGCACCCTCGTCTCGTCGTAGCCCACCGTCCCGACGGTGCGGACGGTCCTTGCAAGCGGACCGGTCTTCACCGCCTGGATTCGCACGCCCATATTCTGAACGACCACCGGATTGATCGTCACCTCGCCGCTGAACTTGGCCGGATCGATCGGCGTCAGTTCTATGTGGCAGATGGGGCAGAGCCCCGGCCGCCGCTGCACCACCCACGGATGCATGCCGCAGGTGTAGTACTGAGCGCTCTGAGGGGCGTCGTGGTCGTGTCCCGCGTGGACCAGATCGCGCCAGACCCTCGCCGCTGGCTCTGCGAAGCGCCCGCCGAGCACCATGCCCAGCACGGCGGCGCCGATCACGGCCGCGATCACCCATCCCGCCGGCCCGCGCGGGGGCGGTGGAGTGGCTGGCGGCGGCTGACTGGCGCCGGACGGCCTATCACTGTTATTGGGTTGTGGTTCGACCATCATCGAGACCCTTTCGGCATTCGGATTTCGTCATTCGTCATTGATTCGGGCTTCGGGCTTCGGGCTTCGGACATCGTCATTCCCCATCGCTTCGGGCTTCGTCAATCGAACTTGCGTCACCAAGCGTCTCGATATCCACTCCCGCCAGCGCCTCCAGCCGCGCCAGGGCGATCTCCCGCGCCGCCCGCGCCTCGGCGATCATCAGCTTCACTTCCAGCAGCGTCCGCTGGCTGTCGATCAGCTCGATGAAACCAACGGCTCCCGACGCGTAGGCCTGCCGCGAGTTGGCGAACACCTGTTCCGCCATCGGCAGGACTGTGTGCTCAAAGAGGGCGATCTGCCGCTCGCTATTGCGCATGGCGTAAAGCGTGGCCACGAACGTGGCGGCGGTATCCAGGTTTGACTGCCGCGACACGGCTTCCAGGCGATGGAGCTGTGCCCGCGCCTCGCGGATCGCCCCGCGAATCGCCGGCAGCGCCGTCGGCAGCATGACCATCGCGCCGATCATCTGCGATGCGCCGCCGGTGAAGGCGGCCATCGGACTGACATCCGGCAGGAAGCGCATCCGGGCCAGCTCCAGGGCGTCCTGACCGGCGCGGACCTCCAGCTCCAGCGCCGCCAGCTCGGGATTGGCACGCACCCCCGCCTCGAGAATCCGCCGGTCGTCGGGCACCGGCCGGGACGCCGGCTGCGGCGGCGGCTGCAGCGGCGTTTCGGGCTGGCGCCCCAACATCGCATTGAGCATCGCCCGCATCTGCGGAGCTTCCGCCTCCATGTTTCGCAGCTCGTTGACCGCCAGTTCCGACTCTATTTGCGCCTTGAGCAGGTCCTGCTGCGACGCCCCGGCGCGAACCCGGGCCGCCGCCGTCTCGCTGATCAATTTCAGGAGATTCACGTTGTCCTGGGCGATGCGAATCCGCTCGCCCAGCAGGGTATAGTTGTGCCATGCCACCAGAACGTCGCGCTGCAGGGAGAACTTGGCCGCTTCAAACCGCGCCCCCGCGGCCTGCGCCATGGTCAGCGCCATCCGCGCCTCTCTGGACACCTTGAGCGGCAGCATCAGGCGGTCGAGCTGCCCCCGCACCGTCAGGCGGTCCCAGCTCTTCATGCGCTGCGATGAGAACATGTACTCGAACCCCACCTCGACATTCACGTTGGGATAGGTGCCGGCTACGTCCACGCGCTCCAGCGCCGCCTTCCACTGGAAATAGGCGGCCTCCAGCTCGCCGTTGGCCAGGAAAGCCCTGTGTAATACATCCTCCCACTGCGGCTGGGTAGGCAGCTCCGGAAGCGAGCGCTGGGGGAGCGGTCGCTCGAAGGCCTGTGCCGACTCCGCCAGCCGCCCCCGCTCGTCATCCAGGCCCGCGGGTCTGAGCACGCACCCGGACACCAGCGCGCCGACGGCGAGCGTCAGAAACAGGCGCGAACCTGAAGCGCTAACCCTGTTCATGTCGTTGCTCGATGCTGTGACGGGCGCGCGGTTCAGTGGCTGTGCTGGGTGTGGCCGGCCTCCGCCGGAGCTGTCGCCGGCGCGGCCTGCCCGCGCACCTTCGCCAGCACTTCGGCGGGGTTGCGGTTCAGTCCATCCACGCGCCCGGTGCAGCAGAGCCGCACCAACTGGTTGGCGACGACGCGCTGCACAACCTCGCCCATGCCGCCAAGGTCCTCGCCGGACACGGGGCAGGTCTTCAGCGCATAGTCCTTGCTCTGTTTCTCGATCACCGCGGCATCGAGCCTCGAGAGGAACTGTGCCGCCTTGTCGCGGAACGTGCCGATGCACCCGGAGCAGCAGAAACGGACCAGGCGGTTGTTGTGGATGACGTTCACCGGCTCGCCCATGCCGCCAAGCGGCCCGCCGGCCACGATGCACGTCTCCAGCGGGTAGCGCGGGAGCTGATCGGCGATGAGCGCCTTGTCGAGCCTGGCGAGGTACATCGCCGGATCGGCCCGGAACTTCTGGGCGTTGGCCTGGTTGGCAAAGCGCAGCTCGCGTCCCTCGTGCTTTACGATCACAGGATGGTCGCCGAGCTTCTGGCCGCTGACAGGGTCGGTGGCAAGCGGGTACGGATCGCCCACCGCCGCCTGCGGGGCCGCTGCCTGAGCTGCGGTCTCCTCATGGGCATGCTGGGCCTGGATCCGCCCCGCCATCGCCACTGCTACAAACATCGCTATGGTCACCCGCCCGAACGTGCCAGGTGTCATGATCGTGTCTCCTGTTGTCGCCATCACTTCACGAAGCTCACGGCCCGTTGCCGTGGGTCGCTCAACAGCACAAACGAGGGAGGGGAGCCCAAAGGTTCAAAGAATCCGGGGGCGTCGCCGGAATGCCGCCGTGACGGCGGGAGCGACCCTATGTGCGCGTTTGTTGCGTCAAGCGGCTGGTGTCCTAGCGCCGCGTTGCCGCTGGCCCTCACGCGGTGAGCCGCGATCGCAGGCCGCCGTCAGGTTGCTGGTTAGCCTGCCTGAGCCAGCCGAGCCGATCCAGGTGTGGTATCCCCAGCGACACGCACCGCAACGACCCGCCCTGCTCGATGATCGAGCTGGCATCCACACCTATCACCGTTCTTCCCGGCAGCCACTGGCGATAGACGTCCAGCGCACGCTCCCGAAGTTCACCATCCGCCCGGCCGTACGTCGGCATGATGACCAGATCGTTCGCGAAGATCACGTTGGTGTACGTCCGCCAGACGCTCCCGCGGTTGGAGGGCATGGGAATGCGCACCACCCGCATCGGTCCCGACGGCGTGGGGATTCCGCTTAACATTGCTGCATTCTGATCCAGAATGTCGGCGTTGACCGGGTCCACCTTCGGGTCGTACTCTCCCACTACGATCAGATCCGGCGCGAGGAAGGTCGCGAACATGTCCACATGGGCCGTAGGCTCGCCCAGCAGCGGTCGCAGGAACAGGCATTGGTCGAACCCGTAGTAATGGCCCATCGCGTTAGCCAATCGGCCGATAGCCTCGTGCCGTTTCCAGTTCATGACTTTCGCGCTCCGGTCGGCGTCGATTAGCCCTTGGCGCCGCAGGCAATTACGGCGCAAATGACTCCACAACGGTCGGCCCAGGCGGCCGTTGACGTTGTGGAGTCTA
>Ga0308417_1002226_pt1 | contig 12871 bp, 15 predicted proteins | sample HotsprSampleOS65_FD_203528 | JGI IMG/M metagenome (GOLD analysis project Ga0308417, IMG submission 203528) | Hot spring phototrophic mat microbial communities from Octopus Spring, Yellowstone National Park, Wyoming, United States - 20090730_OS65 ... | reverse complement strand
CTTTCTTATTAGCTTGAGCTTGCTTATTGCTATACGCTTTCTGTCTGCACGCCGGCGAGCAATATATACGCGTCCTGGTGGCCATGAATTGCACGCCGCATACAGGACAGTACTTTTTGACGATCTGACGCTTCTGGACGCGGTATTGAGCAATTATGCTATATGCCCGACGTACTTCTTCATCCATTTTATCACCTCATGTATCATTTTAAAACTTCAAAATTAACAATACGAAACCTGCCGTAGATAGGACGGAAATCGCCAAGGCCAACATGCATACCTGCACGTTCTACGAGTTCGCGTAGCAATTCTGGTGTAATGTAATCACCGGCTAGACATTCGATCTGGAAAGATGCCGTCCAGCCTTTCTGTACTGCTGGGCGTTGACGGGTAATGGCGCCGCTAGGATTAACGCGTACTCGCGCTTTATGAATATAGTCCCAGCTAGTTTTTGCATGACCGCCGGCGGATATTTGAGCAAGCGGCGGAGATACGATAATTGAGGCCCGTACGAGATCATAGCAGCTTTTTCTTGCCGATCGAGGATCAGGTACTGATCGGCCGGCGTTTGCAATGCTGCCGCGTAAGTATTCGGCTGGAATACACAGTACGCCGTGTTCGTCGCGCATTACCTGATCTTCTGGGTCGTCGGTTTTACGCCGAGCGCTGTTTTTCGGCGATTTTGATTTTTGTTCGACGACATCACAGTTCCAGACATGGAACAATATATCGGACGTGCCTTCGAGCGTGACTGAAGCTTTGTAAATCATATTTTGCCTTTCATTTAAAATGTGCTGATGGCGCGGTCGTAACTGGCCGCGCCATCAGCGTTTGACCACACCACACCATACCGGACCATACCGTACCGGACCTTACCGGACCATACCGTACCGGACCTTACCGGACCACACCAAACCAGACCCCACCGTACCACACCGAACCAAACCCAACCGCACCGCACCGTACCAAACCTCGCCTTACCCAACCGAACCGTACCTTACCGCACCAAACCGTACCATATATCATGACGCATCAGCATCCTGCTGACGTTTTGTTTCCTGCTCACGCAGATGCTCTAACATATGTTCGAGCTTACGCTGATATTCCTCTATAGCCGGCCTGCTGAACGGGAATAAATTTTTCGTTACTTCAGCAAGCAACAATTCGTCCATGATCCGTTTGCAACTTTTTACGTAGTCGGACTCTAACATTTGACGCCTCCTCAATTAGTTAATATTAACTAACGCACGTACTGCCCATTTTCCTGATATTTCAGCCGGCGCATCTTAGTGCTATACGCTTCACGCAACTTCACGATATCGTCTGCACTAATGACGAACCGGCATCTGCTGATTTCTTTGCCGGCGTATTCGAGCTCGGCGGTATTCATTGCATCCTCTATCAGCTGCATTGCATACCTGAATGCATTGCCGGCTTCTTGAGCGCGTTTGTTCTCTTCGGCGGTGATGACTTCCGCATCATACATAGAAACAAGCTCATCATCATGCAACTTAGCCTGTTCGTCGCCGCTTAGCGCTTTTTCCAGCTTATTGCAGATATTCTCATAAGTCGGCCACTCGATCGTTTGACCAGCCAGGATGCCGGTACGATCTTTTTCAACGAATGCACGGACTACACCATCATTCGTCAGGCGAATGACGATATGTGGTTCGTACATCGTTTCACGCTCAGCTCGCATTGCCGTACCTATGACCACCAGTTCGCCGTTTTCGTACTTGTATTCGTACTTTTCACGGCCACAGATGATCACATGGGCGTTGGAGTTCATCAGTGCCATGATCAGCTGTTTAAATGGCCGCTTGATAGCTTCCCAGGCGTGGAATGGGATCTGCTCATTCTTGCCTGTACGGCTCGTATAGGCCGCAACCGCCATATCCCACAAATGAGATATGCTGTCCACGATCACGACGCTGTACTTCTTGTCGAGGCTCTGGATCGCCTTTAACGCCTCTGTCAGGCTTCTGGTATGCAAAACGTCAAAGTCGAATCCGTCAGGATGTACTTTACGCTCTGCAATCGTCCTGGCGTAGAAATCGGTGCCATGCTCGGTGTCGATCACGGCTATCCTGCCGCCATACTTCTTCGCCAGCCCTTCAGCCAGCAATAACGCGGTAAAAGTCTTACCAGCCCCGGCCTTGCCATAAAGGCCCAACTTCAGTGCAACCTGCTGCACACGTGCTGTGGTGAACATGGTCTTTACCTCCTTCGCTAATAGGTTTGAATGTTCATCACCACCTCTACCCTCATTCTACCTTTCCTACGCAACATGTCAATACCTTGTTCTCAAAAAAATTTTTTTGTGTCCGAAGCTATTGGTATGTAAGTACTTACGGCACAAAAAATTTTTTGGAAAGTTGCTGTACGCTGCATCCTGGATAGGATTTTCTCGAACATGAACGGCGATATTGACGGTATGTCAACCTGACAATTTGTTAACTGAAGTAGCGTGTAGCAAATTCTGTGCCAAACATGATACAGCAACTTTCATGCCAGATCTGGTACAGCAATTCCTGTGCCAAGATGCGCAGTGCTGATCGTAGCCGCAATTAGTAATTGCAAACGGGACTTTGCCTGTTAATGGCAAAAGTCCCACTTACAATTAGTAATTTTAAATGGAATTTTCGCCCGTTAAGGGCGAAAATCCCATTTACAATTAGTTAATATTAACTAAACCCGACCGCAAATAGTTAATGATTAACTACGGCCTGCCGGAAATAGTTATTTATTAACTATTTGCCCGCAAATTTTCCTACGCGCAGCGTGTTAACGTTATGCCTGTGGATAAAAATTTTTTGGGCAGAAAGCATTGATATACAACAACTTATGACGCAAGAAATTTTTGGAAAGTTACTGTATACTACATCTGGGAAACTAACATATTACGTCATTTGTAATTGTCAGTTTGTTCAGCTTATATAATATATATATCTATATATATACTAGTACTAGTACTATTACTATAGATCTACTTATTGTATATAAGCAAAAAAATGACAATGACAGTTGACGTCACATGTTACAATAAAAACGGCCGCTAATAGTTAATATTAACTATTGCGGCCGATTGCGAAGGAGGTGATGAAAGGTTATTTATTCAAATCCACCAGTTACCAGTCCTCTACGGGTGAATACACGGTCAAATGGTACGTCTTGTTTAGTTACTCCAGCCGTACGTATATCATAACCACCAATGCCGTCGTTGACAATAGCAAAGTCGGATGCATTGAATGTGATGGACTTGCGGTACTGATGGTTCTCTCCGTACAGTCCGATCATGTACTGCGGGATCACCGTTACTACTGTCCATTCATACGTCATTCCGTCTACTCTTGCTACTAAGCAATAATCACCTATTGTCATTGGCAGGTTGCACGGGTTATTGACGTATACGGTCAATTCGAGTTCATGAATGTATACCTGCGATGCGCCGGATATGCTTGCCAAATATAGCTTGCGGGATTGACCAGATGTTGCTTGTGCTACCGTACTGCTCAAGTACCAGCGTAGGTTCTGTATATCGAAACGTGCTTCACACCACGTACCTGCATAACCCGATAGTTGAAATATATTATGCGCCGTTATTTCTGCCTGCCATGCCTCTTTGAGAAACCCGCCGTCTGTGTTTACAATATTGTCCAGTGTTACATTCTCATTCTGCTCGTTGAATGCCGTTGTTGCTTGGCCTAATACGGTTAAACATACCGGCTCTATGCTTTCTATTATTAGCGTAAGATTACCATCGCCCTGCCTAGGCGGTTGCCGCCGTAATGCATGACAGCGCATGCCCGCATGCCCTATACGCACTACGCGCATTGCGTCTACTACGCCTACCAGCGGCTCATTAGCGGCTTTGTATACGCCATCCTGCAAATCCCGATAAACTATCTTCGCTGTAGCCGATCCGCCTCTGTACAAAGTTTCTGCAAGCTCTAGCCTGATAGGCGTTTCCACTATCGGCTGCCAGACTTTGCCTACAGGATCCCAGCGGATTTGTATAATTTCGTTTTTGACAAGTGGACGGGTATGAAAGCCGCGATTGTGGATTTTAATGTACTTGTTCAAGTAGACGAGATCGCTGCCTGTTGATGCGCGTTCATTGCATATCAACTGTGCCTTGCCAGTGCCATTGATAGCAATGAAATCGCTGACTTGTGCATATGCGAATTGCTCCACTACAGGCGTATCAACCAATAACCACTCATATGCCGGTAAGTTAGGCAGCGTTTCGTGATCCGTATCCGTCCATACGTCCGGCTGTGGTTGTGCATATGCGATAGTATTCTGACGAATGATACCGCGATTTAAAAAATATTTATTCTTCGAGTTCTCGTTGTCGTACTTGAGGTCGTAATAGTGATCGCGATCCAGTAGTTCGACGACTTCCATGTTGCGTCCGTATGGATCATCTACTAGATTCGCTTTGACTTTGTGCTTATTGATCAGGTTATCAGTGCCTTCTCCTAACTCATTCGGTATCAAATCCTCGGTAAACATTACGCGTACGAGGATTTGTGCTGCGTCAAACAGGTATATGATGCCGAAATCTACATCCGGCGGTAATTCGACAAGCTCTTCGCCTCGCTCTGTTTTGCGAAATACGCGAGGGTAGTGAATAGCAGATGGATACAGGCGTACTACTGTGCCTATTGGTACATGCCTGTTGTTGAGTTCGACAGCAGGATTGAGAATGACGTATGAATCGCTCTCGCCAAGGTCGTAGCGTGAGGATCCGGGGCATTCGGGAATGAAATAGCCGTTCTCGAACCTGACCTTTACCCATTCGTACTGATAAAAGTTCAAATAATTAAAATTACTCTGTTCGGTAGGGATGTTTTTGCCCCTATCCACAATCATGCCCAATACAGGCCCAGGAAGGCGGCTAGCTTCGATTATAGGGCCTTGCGGAGGCTGTGGGCCTATAACTGGAGGTCTCGGCGGGATGCGCGCGTAATGAAGCGTCATGGGCCTTAAAATCGATACGTGTTAGTTAACATTAACTAAAGTTACTCAGCAGCTAAGTCGAACAGTGTAGTATCAAGCCTGCAATTCTCACCTATGCCGGCCATTCTGCCTGCTTCTTCGTCGACGCGATACATTTTGGTAATGTCATGGCCGCCAGGGAATCTGGCTGAGCGGTGAGGATCAAACGTAATTTCGTACCATCCGAAACGCCATTTTTTGAGGCTACTCGGTATGTACGTATCCGGATATGCCAATCCCCATCCCCATGGTACTATGCCATAGCGTTGCTCGAAAGAACCAGTCGTTTCGCCATCCCATAGCGTATAGAATCCCCATGTGCTGCGTATAGAGAAGTGATACTCCATATCGTAGCAAATTTTTTGACGCATAAGGTAGCGAGTAGAGATTTTAACGCCGTCGAATCGTACGGTGCCTTCGTTGAATTTCAGGCCGTTGGGCAAGCAGAATTGATGCTTGTTGACGGTATATGAAAGCGCGCTTAGCGTTCGCCACGGTATTCTAGGTACCATTGATCGGCGGACGGTAAAGCCTGTAACGGTATCAGGGATTTTGAATGCTACGCCTGTATCATCCGCCCGTACGCGCGTTTCTGCGGGAAACGTTTTAAATAGTGCACGAGGCCAATTCCAAGGCATCCACCAGTTCAGGTTAGGTTCCTCGCCTACGGCAAGGAACGTAGGTATGTTCAGGAATACGCCTTTGGTAAAGCTATGAAGCTCGATATTGAATGTAAATTGAGGATCCAGCCAGTCGAAAATACGACTAACATCATTCTCATCATCCCAATCAGTAGGCGTATGCAAGCTAATAGCCGGGCGGAAAATAGCCGTCACTACTGCGCCGGGGGAGGATGGTATGTTTATGGGATGATCGCCGTATTCATTAGCGAATAGCTGCGTTTCGTCATAATTAGCTATAGCTTCATATACGAAATCATCTATTGCATCAGCAGCAGGCGGCAGGCCAATGCTATCGGCCATCGAGAATTGTTCATTTGAAAGCGGATCAATATATACTTCATTTGCAAAAAAGAATGAACGTGCGCGATCGTTGACAGGCAGAATGCGCCTGTTGAGCCGCTTTTCGCCTTCGCTTGATATTACATCGCCTAACAATACTGCAGCTACATGTTTAGCTGCACTATAGGGCTCTACGTAGAATACGCGTTTAATTTCGCCGCCGGAGGGATCTACATGCTCTGTGCGGCTGATCAGTTCCAGACGCTTTATGGTATTAATGAGGGCCATTGTTAGTTAGCTACCAGCGGTTGCCAGGATGTACACGCGCCTGCGATGTAATGCGTTGAATAAGCGAGCCGAGTGAATTATCACTTCTAGTAGTGGCTCCTCCGCCACCTTCTAGCGTAGATACCTGCTGCTGCCGCCTAGATGCTTCTTCCATAATTTTGCCGTATATAAATCGTAGAAGATTTATGTAAATACCCGTGCTAAGTATGCCAAATGTACGTATCGGGTTTGCAAATACATTGCGCGCATGCATCGACCATTTAAATTTTTGCCATGCGGATGCACTAGCGGGCGGTTTAGGTACTTCTGCACCTGGAATAGGCATTTCTGCGCCTGCCATGGCGCCAATGAGGCCACCGAGTATAGCTCCAGAAAAGTCGCCGCCTGCGCCTCCTATAGATGCGCCTAATAATCCCATTATCCCCATCATCGCTGGACGACCTATTGCGCGCGTAGCGGCTTCGGGGGATGGGATTTTAGGTGTTGAAGGACCAGGTAAAGCAAGCTGACCAGAAAATACGGGCGGTAGCTTTTCGGGAAATACTCTTGATAATATCCTAGTTCGCCTAGTCAATTCTTCTGTAACAAGAGTAGCAAGCGCCTGCGGATGAATTCCATATTTAGTTGTTACCGATTGCATTAAAGCAGAAGCATAACGCGGACTTGGATGCTGAGCATAAATATGTTCTCTTAATAACTCAAAAAATCCTGCTTTTTTTACTTCTTCTTTAGCTGCTTTTAATGGATCAATGGGCCCTGTCGACATCTTCACCACCTCCCATCAACTCTTCATGCTGCTTTTCCAGTGCATCCGCCAGATCATGCGCCTGCTTAGTCGCTATCGGCGAGCCTATTTTAGCAAATACAGCTGACAAAAAATCCAGGTATGTTTCTTTTGTAATATGCGTAATTACTTCCGGTGCACAGTATTTAGCAGCAAGGATCAATGCAAACAGGTGGGATTGTATTAGCTCTTTGCGATATGCCGGCGGAGGCATATCCAGCCACATCAACTGCTTCATCAAACTAGCAAACACTTGCGGCTGCCAGCTTTTAGGCAATTTAGCTACTTTATCCGAAAGCCACTCCCACGGATCCCACTGCAATTCGAGGGAGTCCAGGGTTTCCATCACCTTTTCGCGGTCTATATTCGCTACAGCTTGTTGAAAGTCCATATGCTGCCTAGTTGTAAATGGAATTTTTAAAAAATAAGCGGCAGTCGATATGGCAATCAACCGCCGCTTATCGCGTTATTAATACGTATAACCATAATTCGCCAATTTAGTCAGGTAGTCTCTGCATGCGCCCAATTCATCAGGCAACAGGAAAATGCGGCTATTGCCTCTGAACGTCATGCTGCAACGTACTACATCATCCCCCGCCGAGCTATCGATCACATTCAGGGCTTCCAGAAAGCCGCTAGGTGCATAGTAATAGCGTGCGGCTGCGCCATTAGGATAGCTAGACGGATGACCACAATAGAGCACTAGCTCGTGTCCGCCGGTATAATCGCCGCCTGCAAATTTGAGTCTATTTTCAGGCGTAAACGGGAATTCCCATACCGCCTCTATATCAGCGGACCAGTCCAGAGCTACTATGCGTCTTGATTTGGCGCCGTATGTACCGCTGTGCGTAATATCAGCAAGCACTTGCATGCTTGTAATGGACCAGCGCGTCACGTCGATCCTGAGTGCATTTGAACCAGGCGAACTCATGCTACCTGGATCAGTGCCCCACGTACGTATCTTGACGTAGCCGCCAATGCCGGCGATAGTCCATCCGCCAGGCGGTGCAAGCACTTGCGCTCCAGTCACCGGATCTCGCGTAGGCATATGTAATTACCTCATGTTTCATTAGTGAGGATACGCATCTTGAGCGTAACGCTGCTAGTACCATTGTTAGTGGCTTTAGCATTAGTTACATCAGCAGCAAGCGGATTAGCCTGACCGCTAGATGCATACCAGACGTATGGCTGATCTGCTGCTAGCGTAATAGTCGTAGTAGTAGTGCCAATAAACTTGACTGTAAGCGCGCCACTGGCGATCAGCAGCAAGCCTTTCAAGTAATTTTTATTGAACGGCAATACGTTAAGATCATAATCCTGAGCACCGGCGCCGACTGTTTCCTCAACAATCTGAGCATTATCGCCGGATTCGGTAACGCTTCCGCCAAGCTGCGGTTCGGCACCTACACGCCCGAAAATAGTAAAAGTCATTTCAACGGCCATTGGTTATCTCCCTATTAGTTAATATTAACTAATTGTAAATTGGATTTTCGCCCGCTAAGGGCGAAAATTCAATTTACAGTTACTAATTCCTTTTCCTCGTTGACCAGCAAATCCCATACGATATTACCCACAAGCACATCCTTGCCTAGTTTCAAATCCTTATCTACTACCAATGAGGATGGTTCTGCTTCCAGTACTGACAGTACGTAATAAGTAGGTTCATCCGGCACATGCCGTAAACCTGCTTGAAACACATTGTTGAGTCGTTCCATCAAATGTCGCGCGACGCTGATCCCTTCTCCAAGATACGCCTTCATAGCGACGCGATATTGACATATGCCGCGTAGTGCCGACGTAAATTGTTTGCGCGTAGCTGCTTCTACATCAAACACCACATACGGCTCCCACTGCTTTGCAGGGGGTTCTTCAGTAATAAGCAAATCGGCTGACGGTGCGCGTTGATACCACAATCCGCCAGGAAAGTCACCATCTAGACCGGACGACTTCCATGTGTTATAAATTGTTTCTACTAAACAACTTATGGTATTATTAATCATACATTCGCCGCTACTAGCAATTCTGTAAGATCCTGCATGGTTTTGCGGCTGCGTACGTCTATGATTTGATACTTATGCCCGCCATAATCAATCACAAGGCCGCGATGGTATTGCTCAAGGTCGGTGTTAATCCAGACTTTATAGAATCTGTTAAACATCTTCCTGTCTTGCTCATTCACGTCCTTGTAATTTACGGGCTGCACACGTGCGTATGTTGTAATCCTGGGTTCATACGCCGTCACCAGTCCACCTTTATCGTTGTATTTTGTAGGTTTCAGGATCATTATGCGCTCTGCATGATGCGGATTTAGTTCATTACGTACACATCTGCAGGCGTAAAAAGCACGCGTACTGGTAACAGATTCAATCCACCACTTCTCTAAGAACCAGTCGTTTTGATTTCGTATTTGCTCGGCTTCGTACTGGAGCTGTCGCGAAAAATCGTCTGTTTCAGCCTCTACTTCAAAACTATCGCCGGGCATAGGCACGAAATCGGCATTAAAGTACGGCGGCATAAATAACATACGGCGCTTGAGGATATATGCGCCTGTTGATGGTTGACGCTCACCGGCCGATGCGCCCATCAACAAAAATGAACCGTAGTCAAATATCGGCGTATCGCCGCGCTTGTAGTTGTATACAATATCATCGCCGTAAAAATCCCATACGGCGTAATCTTGATTAAATGATAATGCGAGTAGAGACACTGTATGGACTCAGCGCTACTATAAGCTTTTGTATTTCCTCAAGCTGCTCCATCAGCATCCTGATATATTCATTCCAGCTGACGGTCTGCGATCCGTCTGGCCCGCCTATGGTATAAGTGGGCTTAGGCATTCTAGTTGCTTCCTTAAGGCGGGCCAGAATATTGCTACGGATCGTATTCAGATCGTCTATGGCAGTCATTTGTTAATGTTAACTAATTGTAAATGGGACTTTTGCCCGTTAAGGGCAAAAGTTCCATTTAAAATTACTAATTGAAAATGTTAACTAATCGTGTTCTTGCAGATAAAGCGCGGATCTACCTGGACGATCGAACCTACTTGCTGCGCCTGGTAATCCAGCGCCACGCCGCGTGCAAGCTCAGAAGCAGCCAGCGGAGCGGTCGTTGTAGTAAACGGTAGGATAGACGCCCACACGAATGCTTTCTTCGTATCGCCATACAGCCACAATCCTTCAGCAGCGCTTACATTACCAAGTGCAGCATAGGCCACGTTGTACCACACACGATTCAACGGCACTAGATCGAATCCGCCGATCGGGTTTTCAGTACGACGGATGCTGAGCGGGAATCCACCTCCGCTAGTCTGCGTACCAGTCAGGATTTCAGTAGCACGCAGGATCGTGCGGGCATTAAGCTCTTTTTGCGGCATCACATATACATTGCCAAGCGGCAAAGTGATAGGCAATCCGGACGGATCCTTGTTGCCTTCAAGCAATTGCCGCGCCGTATTAACCGCCGTCCAGTCATTCAGTGGGTTAGCAACTTGATTCACGTAATCAAACGGATAGGATCCGGCTGTGGATTGATAGAAATTATTTGCAGTACCACAGTATTCATATGTATTGGTAATACCAAGTACCGCTTTAGCGATTACTTGTTCAATATCATGCGCTACCTTAGTACCAAGTTTAGCGGCGGCGTCGATGATCTGGTCAGTGCGATCGTAAATGAAAGCGAATTGATCGACTTGTACGCGTCCGCCATAGCGCCTGGATTCGGGGATCGTCACCCAGATTTCTTGCAGACCGAATGCGGGCAGCTCTTCGCCTTTAGCAAGGCCACCGGTTTCGAGCCTCGTATCGGCCCTGACGCCGATGATCTTGCCACCTTCGACGCGCCGCTCGCGTACATCTACGATTTGCAATCCGATAAATTGCGGATTGTTATAGTTTTGCCAGACGATTGCATCCAGCATTCCGACGACGGTAGCTACCAGGCCGCTGATATTGGCGAACTGAGAAGCCATTACAGGCGCGCCAGATCCGCTTTCAATCAAGTGATAATTAAGCAGCCCAGGAACCCACTGCTCCGATAGCGTGCGCTTGTAATCGCGCCCCAGGAAGCAATATGCAAGCTCCTGCAGATTCAGTTCGGCTGCGTTAATATCTTGTTTTTGCGGATTAAATCGACATTTGTTGCCAGGAAGCCGTTCAATGCCGAACAGATCTGTAATGATGCGTCTATAACTATTGAGCCCGCGCCCGGCTTCCAGTTCCTGTTCCAGCAATTTATTGAACCCATTTGCCATGAGAGTAAGCTCCTTTTATCAAGAAGTGATGATATTTTGTACGCCGCGATGGAGAATGGAACTGACAACTTCGATTTCTACAACTGCATCATTAGCGTCTTTAGGCTTTGCAAGCACGCCGACAGCCAGATTTGCAGTGCCGACCACTGCACACACCTGCGATTCAAGGTTGTTGCCGGCGGCTTTACCGGGCCCATACAGCGTACCTACGTTGCGCGCATTGGCATCAGTAGAGCTAAGTACGCGATAACGCCCGCGAGTAGCGACGTTGATCAGGCCCGGCGTAGTCTGAGATGCCAGCCGCTTATCCATAGAAATGCCAAGGAACCTTTGATGGAAGTTCGCTTGCGTAGTAGCAAGGTTGGTAGTCCACGGAAAAGTTCTAGCAGGCTCAGCATAGCCGTCATTATTAAGCCACAGCATATCGCCGGGCTCAATAGCAGTACTAGCTTTAGCATAAACTTGAACAGGATTCGGATCCTCTCTTACGATTCGTGCACTGGCCATTCGTAATCTCCTAATAGATAGAATGCTAGGTCTTTTCTAGTTATCTTTCCTTCAAGAAGCATTTCATAAATGCTTCTTCCAGGCGTGCTAACATTAGTGCTACATTGTTCCCGTACTTCTCTTTCATCATCTCCTCCGGATGCTGGTTCGAGAGATGATGTGTAATCGTGTTTTCTAAGCCACTCTCTTGCTTCTTCTGCCGAAAATTTATCAGCGGAGAAGCGAATACTTTGAAGTTCCACTGTACCGTCATCCGTTATGCCCCATACGGCATGAATGCCTTCGCCGAACTTATCGTTTTCACGGCGAAACTTTTGGTACTTATCAGGATTTTCTATCCTGGCAGCATGTTCGTTTGGGTATGGCATTTTTAATCGCCCCGATTTCAAATGGAATTTTTGCCCGTTAAGGGCAAAAATCCCATTTTTAATCGCCCATTATCATAGCAACAATACGTTTACGATCCTCAGCATTGCTGAGTGTCACATATCCAGGTGTAGAAACAGGCTTTTGCATGAGCTTGAGTTGATGGACGGTTTTTTCGAGATTGGAGATCTGCTCTTGCAGCTTTTTGATTTGAGCATCCTTTTCGTCAAGCTTATGCATATACTGTTCGAGCAATCCTTGCGTAGTAGCCGCGCCGCTTACCAGATCTACCGAATGTACAGTCAGGATTTTCTTCACTTTACCATTGTTTACAAGACCGTCGGCATGATGGCTCAAGCCGAACATGCGTAGATTTTTCTGCAAATCTTCAGTAATGCGCTGCGCCATAGGGTGCGTAGTAAGATAGATCAAATCGCCGCGGATTCCGTCTTCTGCCAGCCGTACATTCTTGAGTATGCCGAATCTATCCTCGGCCTTACGCGGCTTATCAGGATCATGATCTACGTATACAGGGGCATTTTCATAAAGCGGCACGGCTTCAGCAAGCGCGGTTTGTTCATATTCCCGGTTATTCTTGCTTTTGAAACCGAGGATATGAACGTTGCGTATAATGCCGTCGCTTACATCAGGCCGCTCAATATCAATGCGTTCAATAAGCGTTTCCTTCTTGAGTTCTTCCTCGTTCATAGC
>Ga0308417_1002224_pt1 | contig 12876 bp, 10 predicted proteins | sample HotsprSampleOS65_FD_203528 | JGI IMG/M metagenome (GOLD analysis project Ga0308417, IMG submission 203528) | Hot spring phototrophic mat microbial communities from Octopus Spring, Yellowstone National Park, Wyoming, United States - 20090730_OS65 ... | reverse complement strand
CCTGCCCGACCTTGGATATGGAGAACACCTTGCGCACCAGCGCACGGCCGAGGAATTCCTCCCGATCCGCCAGCACCGCCTGCCCCAGCACCACGCGGCGCAGGTCGTCCACCAGCTCATAGATGATGCGGTACGTCTTGATCTCCACGTTGCGGTGTCGGGCTTCCTTGATGGCCTGTGTGGTGGGGCGGATGTTGAACCCGATGATGACCGAGTTGCCCGCAGTCGCCAGGAGCACGTCGGACTCATTGATCTCGCCGACGGCGGCGTGTACGATGTTGAGTCTGGGGAGATCCGCGCGGGCGCCCAGCTCGGCGGTTACGCGGTTGAGCATCTTGCGGATGGCCTCCAGCGAGCCCTGGGTGTCGGTCTTGAGGATGACGCCGAACGCCTTGGACTGTCCCGAAAGGATGTCCTCGAAGGACAGCTTGGGCTTGCGCGACCGGGTCTCCTCGCGTTCACGGAGCAGTCGCTCCTCGGCGACACGTCGTGCTTCGCGGTCGTCGGCGACCACGCGCAGCATGTCTCCCGCCTGCGGCAGGCAAGCAAAGCCCATGACCTCGCCGGGATCGCCCGGCCGCACCTCGGTGAGGCGCTCGCCGGTGTGTGACGTGATGGCGCGCACCTTGCCCGCGCTCGAACCGCACACGAAGCTGTTCCCCACGCGCAACACACCCTTGACGACGATGACCGTCGCCAGCGACCCGCGTTGGGGATCCTTCCGGGTCTCAATGACCGCCGCCTCCGCGGGACCATCCACCGGGGCGCGCAGGTTCATCACCTCGGCCTGCAGCAGCACCGCGTCCAGCAGCTGATCGATGCCGACGTTATTGCGCGCGGAAATGGGCACGAACTCCGTCTGCCCGCCCCAGTCGGACGCCACGAACCCGTGGTCAGACATTTGCTGCTTGACGCGTTCCAGGGAAAACTCCGGCAGATCACTCTTGTTAACCGCGACGATGACCGGTACACCCGCGGCCTTTGCGTGCGAGATCGCCTCCACGGTCTGCGGCATCACTCCCTCGGTTCCGGCAACGACCAGGATGATGATATCGGTGATGCCCGCCCCGCGGATGCGCAGGCTGGAGAACGCCTCGTGGCCCGGGGTGTCGAGGAATGTGACCGCGCCGTGCGGGGTCTGCACCCGGTAGGCGCCGATGTGCTGGGTGATTTGTCCGAACTCGGTGTCCACAACGTTGGACTTCTTGATGGTGTCCAGCAGGGTGGTCTTGCCGTGGTCCACGTGACCCATCACCGTGACCACGGGTGTCCGTCTGACCCACGAATCAGGAACCTGGTCTGGCGGGCGCAGCTGCATGCGCACCACCGTGGGGACTTCCTCGTCCACGACCGCCTGCTGCACGACCTTCTCCGGCGTGGTGACGACGGGAGCGGTCGTCACGATTTCGGCCTCGTACCCCAACTCGTGCAGCACGAGGGAAATGGTGTCGGGATCGGTTATTTTTTGGTTCGCCGATACGATGGAGCCCAGCCGCATCAGCGCGGTGATGACGGCGGCGACATTCCGGCCGATGAGTGCACCAATCTCCTGCGGGGTCAGACCATCCTTCAACTCGACGGTGATTCGCGGGACCGCGGGCGCCGGTTTCGCAGGCTCCGCGGCCGGAACCACGGGAACCGCTACCGGTTTCGACGGAACTTCGGGTTTGGACGCCGGTTTCGCCGCGGGCGCCGGTTTCGCAGGCTCCGCGGCCGGAACCACGGGAGCCGCCGCCGGTTTCGACGGAACTCCGGGTTTGGACGCCGGTTTCGCCGCGGGCGCCGGTTTCGCAGGCTCCGCGGCCGGAACCACGGGAACCGCCGCCGGTTTCGCCTTGGTGGACGTGCGACGAGCGGTCGGTTTCCTGGTCCTCGGGGTTTCGGACGCTTTCGAAACGGTATCGGCAGGCGTGACGGATGCGGCTGCCGGTTTTGCCGTCTTACGCGGACGTACGGATGTGCGGGACGCAGCCGGTTTTGTGCCGGGTGCGGATTTCCTTCTCTGGCTCTGGTCGTCCTCGGATCTCTTGCGGAGACCGGCCGACGGGTTGTCCGCGGTTTTCTTCGAGGTGTTCTTCTTTGTGGTCATTCAGCGTCCTTCGGTGCACCTCCACCTGCATCGGCTGCCGGTCCGGATTCTCCCTCATAGCGTGCGTCAGGGACGGACTCCCGGGACACGCCGGCAGATCTCGCTCCCGGTTCCGGGATCGACTCCAGCAGCATGTTCCAACCGGTGAGCTCCTTGGCGAGGTTCAGATTAATGTTATTCTTTGACATGATCGTGTCGTATACTCTCTTGGTGACCGTGACGCGCGCCGTTTTTTCCGCGGTATCCACGATGGTCACTCTCTCCGGTTTAACCGGCGACAAGGCGTAGGTCACCAGTCTGATCGGGTCCTCGGTGTAGGGAATCAGGTCGATGCGTTCGCCCTGCAGCTCCTCAATGATTGGCCGGATGCGCATGCCCTTCATACCCACGCACGCCCCTACGGGATCCACGCGCGGGTTGTTCGAGCTGACCATCAGCTTGGTGCGGTATCCCGGTGCGCGAACGATGCTGCGGATCTGCACGACGCCGTCTTTGACCTCGGGGATCTCGGCCTCGAAAAGCTTGGCGATGAAATCCTTGTCGAACCGCGATACGATGACCGTGACACCCTTGCGGCCGTGTTCCACACCCTTGATGAGCACCTTGAGGTGGTCGCCGATTTTGAACTTCTCTTTGAACACCTGTTCGCGCTGCGGCATCAGCCCCTCGGCTTTGCCGAGGTCCACAATGACCGCTTTCCCGGAGATGTTGTAGACAACCCCGTTGACCACCTGGCCGATGCGCGACTCGAAATCCGCGTACACGTTCTTCTTGTCGCTCTCGCGGATGCGCTGGGTGATGATGCGTTTGGCGGCCTGGGCGGCGATGCGGGTGAACTCGTCGTTGTTGATGAGGATGCGCACCTCCCCGCCCAGGGTCGCCCCCGGGTTCACGGTGCGGGCGTCCCCGACGGAAATCTCGGTGTCGGGATCGGAAACCGCCGCGACCACCTTCTTGACGATATAGGTGCGCGGGTCGGCCGTCTCCAGGTTTATCTCGGTGACGACCCGGTAGGTGGGGCCGAGATACTTGCGCGCGGCCGTGTTGATGGCATCTTCGATGGCCGCGATGATCTCCTCCTTGGAGAGCTTGTGCACCCGCTCGATCTGTTCCAGGGCGGGGATAATGCTCGTCTTGACATCGACCATGGTACGGCGTCTCCTTGAAGCCTTCCCGCGGCGGAGAGGTGTCCCGCGGCCGTCGGCTCGCTCATTTTTTCTTCTTCAGCAGCTCCGTCACATCCGGATCGAGATTCATCCGGGTGACATTGTCCCAACTGGTCACCGCCGTTCTCCCATCGGGGAACGCCAGCGTCACGATACCATCCCGGGCATCCGTCAGGATGCCTGTCAGCACGTGCTGGCCGTGCACCGGTTCGCGCAACACCGCTTTCACACGCTGCCCGGTAAACCGGGGCAGATCGGCCTCCCGGCGCAACCGGCGGTAGATACCGGGCGACGTCACCTCCAACACGTATCGCTCGGCGATGGGATCGTGCGTATCCAGCACGACTCCCAACATCCGGGCAACGTCCTCACAGTCGTTGACACCGACGCCGCCGGCACGATCAATGACGACGCGCAGCACCCGGCCGACCTCCTCGGGGACCAGCTCCACGTCCACCAGCTCCAGTCCGCGAGCTTCAACCACGGGCCGGATGATGCCGTTCAGCGTCTCTATGAGTTCACCGGTCAATGTTTTTCTCCGACTGTGAAATAGAGGTATACCATTTCTTGGGGCACATTTTCAATGCCTTTCACAAAACAGCCCTCCGGCACGGGAACCACCCGGTCAATCCCGGACATCCGCGCGTGTCATCCCCCCGAACCGGCCGTCGTCCAACGCGCCCGCAGCCCTGTGGAATGCCGCAGCGATCTCGCGCAACGCATCTTCCACCGGCACCAGGGTGGTCTGGCCGGTGGATCGCACGTGGATTTCCACCTGCCCGGGCAGATGTTTCTTGCTGATGGTCACCCGGACCGGGATCCCGATCAGATCGGCGTCCTTGAATTTGACGCCGGGCCGTTCGTCCCGGTCATCCAACAGCACTTCGATGCGATGGTACGTCAGGGCGGTGTAGATGCTGTCGGCGACGGCACGGATGTCCGGATCCTGGTAATCAATGGGCAGCACGTACACCGCGAACGGCGCCAGCGGCGCCGGCCACACGATGCCGTCGGCGTCGTGGCACTGCTCCACCGCAGCGGCGACCACGCGCGACACACCGATGCCGTAGCAGCCCATGACGAACGGCTGATCCGCGCCCTGCTCATCCTGGTACGTGGCCTGCATCGCTTTCGAATACTTCGTACCGAGTTTGAACGTGTGCCCCACCTCGATGCCCTGCGAAAACGTGACCAGCCCCTGCCCGCACCGCGGGCAGCGGTCGGTGTCGGATATGGTGCGTATGTCCGCCACCAGTGTCGGGGTGAAATCCCTGCCGGGGACGATGTCGCGCGTGTGCATATCGGCGCGGTTGGCGCCGGATACCGCAGCGGGCATCGTCATGATCTCGTGGTCCGCCACCAGGGCGACCCCTTCCCGCACGAGGCCGCGCGGACCTAGGAAGCCTACCGGAACTCCGAAGGTCTTCAGCACGGTCTCGTCGTCGGCCAGCCGCACCGTCGCGCCTCCCAGCGCGTCCTGCAGCTTGGTTTCGTTGACCTCGCGGTCGCCCCGGACCAGCGCGGCCACGACCGGGTACTCTCCATCGGTAGTGTACACCAGCGTCTTGATGAACGACGACGGCTGCTCCTTGAGAAACGCCGACACCTCGGCGACCGTGCGCAGTCCGGGAGTGCTCACATCCTGCGGCGGCCGGCTGTCCGACCGTACGACCACGGGGTCCGGCACGGGGCACGCCGCTTTTTCGATGTTCGCCGCATACCCGCATTTCGCACAGTACGCTACCGTCTCCTCGCCCGCCACCTTGTCGCCCGACGCACCCGCCACCACCATGAACTCGTGCGAGAATGAACCGCCGATGGCCCCCGTCGCCGCCTCCACCGCAATGTAGCGCAACCCGCACCGTTCGAAGATGCGCCGGTACGCGTCGAACACCGCGCGGTAGGTTTCCTCGGCATCCTGCTCGCCGCGGTGGAAGGAATAAGCGTCCTTCATGAGAAACTCCCGCGCGCGGATCACACCGAACCGAGGACGGATCTCGTCGCGGAACTTGGTGCCGAACTGGTACAGCAATAGCGGCAGCTGTTTGTACGACCGCACCTCGTTGCGCACCAAATCCGTGATGATTTCCTCGGCGGTCGGGGCGAGACAGAAATCGGCATCCTTGCGGTCTTTGAGACGGAACAACTCCTTGCCGTACACGTTCCACCGGCCGGTCTCCACCCACGGTTCCTTCGGCATCAGGTGCGGCAGCCACACCTCCAGACCGCCGGCGGCGTTCATCTCCTCGCGGATGATGTTCTCCACCTTGCGCAGGACCCGCACCCCCATGGGCAGCCATTCGTAAATGCCGCTGGCGACCTTGCGGATCATCCCTGCACGGAACATGAGCTTCGCCGATACGGCATCGCATTCGGCGGGCGCCTGCCGGAGCGTGGGCAGATAGTACTGCGACATTTTCATGGTCGCGGAAACTCCTCGAAGTGCGCAGGAATGCCGAAAAAAAACCGGCAGCCGGCACCGGAATGTACGTATCTGCGTGAGTTATACGAAAAGGGCAGAGTGAAAGCAAGGCGCGCATCGCGCCGGTCGGCGGGCGGCGCACGGATACCCTGCACACCGCTCTGCGGCGATGCGGAGAAAACCGGACAAAGACAACCGGGGACGATGCCGTGTGAAATACTATGGCGGTGCGGGCGATCCCGCCGGCGGTCCGCCCTCTTGCCAACTGACGGGTGAAGTTGGTATATGTGCGCCATGGGAACCATTCAACCCCGGCAGCCGGTGACGCTGGTCTGCGGTGTGCTGATCTCCGAACCGTGGCTGGCGGAGGTGTATCCCGCAGCCCCCCGTGGTGAGGCGCTCGCCGATATCCGCCGTCGTGTCGCCCATGAACTCACGGCGGAAGGGTTCAACGGGTTGACCGTAGCGGACGACAGCGGCGTCATCCCGTTCAACACCACACACTACTACGACGAGGAGATGGGTTCGCCGATTCTGCGACAGTGGTTTGCGTTCAGTCCACCGGTTTCTCCCGAACGCCTGTGGCTGGTCAAACTGGTGACCAACCGCATCGAACAGCACTTCTTTTCCCGCGGCGGCGGGCGCCGGGCGGTCAATCTGGATCCCGGGTACGTGGAACCGTCAAAGCTCGTACTGTGGTCCACCAAGAACCACGCCCACCGCATTTACCAGGGAGACGGTATTTTCGCCGAGGTCACGCTGACCTTCCGGGACAGAGCGTTCCACCCGCTGGCGTGGACGTACCCCGATTACCGGTCGGCGGAAGCGCTGCGGTTTTTCGGCAGGGTACGGGAAACGCTGACGCACCCGGGATGACGACGGCCTCACTGCGGCGGGTGTTCGCGGGGAAACATGGTGGGGACGTCGTGAACAGCGCTCGTTACACCTCTTCCAAGAGCGCTTCGTACTCGTTGCGCGTGAACCAATCGAGCGGCGGTTTGTAGCGGAAGGGGACGTTCCACTGCACCACGACAGCGTATTCGCCATTGAAAGTCTGCTGGAGGTTGACAACCCGGCCGAAAGTACCGGATTTGACGAAGGAAAGCGGACACCGGGAACGGACGAACCGCCCGAGTTTTCGTGCTGCTTCTCGCAACGGGAAATACCGCGTTACGAGTTCGTGGGGAGGTTCCCGCTCTATCGTTCGGAACATGCGTTGACGCCCCTTTCTCCCCCCGCCGGCGGGTGCCATGCCGGTGGTACACGGCACCCGACGTTTCTCTACTATTTTTTCTTCATAAGTTCAAGGATCTCGTCCTTGTTGTCCAGAATCAGAGACACATCCTCCAACGTGAGCCCGACCGCCTTGCCGGTTTTGACCTCGTCACTCTCGCGGGTGCGGTAGAATGACCGCTTTTCCAGTTTTGGGGCCCCGTTGTTCCAGCTCACGATGCGCAGTACCATCTTGTTGCCGCGCTCGTCCTCGTTGGCGTAGAACTCCTTGATGACGTCAACCTTCAGCTCTCTGGGTTCCATGGGCATCGTGGTGCACCGTCCTTGCGTGAAAATGTGTGGTTCCATTCACCGGTAAATGGTGTAATCCATGTCGGGAAAGATGTTGTTCTTGCTTTCCAGCCACTCCAAGAGTCCCCGGTCCACGCGGTTGTCCCGCAGCTGGGCGTGCAGGGTCAGAAAATTGTTGACGTGTTCGCCGGTGCGTTTGCGGGCGTACTCCACCATCGTGCCGGTGGTCATGATGAACGCCCAGTCCGACGATTGCGCCAGCAGCAACTCGCGTGCCATCTGGTTGAGCACCCGGACAACCAACGGCGCGGCACCTGTTTCCCGGTGGTAATCGTCCACCGCGCCGCACATCAGCGTTTCGCAGCGGTGCACGTGGCGGTAGATCCAGTCGTTGGTCCCGTTGAGCCACACTTCGTAGTATCCCTTGTCCCCCCACGATGATGCGGCGGGCTGCTGCACCTGGCAGCGGGGATAGCGCTCCAGGTACTCGCTCGGAGTGATCGGCTGGAAGACGTTCTGGTCATAGTGCACCTTGCGGAACAGGAAGTTGAGGAAGTCAGGACCCTCGAACCACCAGTGCCCGAAGAGCTCGGCATCGTACATCGAAACGACCAGCGGTTCACGGTCCAGGATGGTGCGCAGGTAGCGGATCTGGTGCTCGCGGTTGAACAGGAAGTTGCCCGCATGGCTGGCCGCTTTGTTGAGCGCCCACTCCCGCACGTACGGTTGCTTGTCCCCCAAGGCAACTTTGCCGGTGACCCGGTGGTACTTGATGCCGACGTTGCGGCGCACCCCGTCCGGGTGGAGGTATGGTTTTATGTATTCCAGATCCAGGTCGTAGCCCACATCGCGGTAGAACTCGCGGTAGTCGGGATCGCCCGGGTAGCCGGTTTCGGCAGACCAGACCTGCTGCGCGGTTTCCATGTCCCGGGAGAACACCGCAACCCCCTCCGGTGTGTACACCGGCGCGAACACGCCGTAGCGCGGGCGGGGCTCCCCGTACAACAGCCCGTGCGCTTCCAAGAAAAAGTAGCGGATGCCGCACTCCCGCAGGATGCGGTCCACACCCGGCGCGTACGCGCACTCCGCGAGCCAGATGCCCCGCGGGTCGCGCCCGAACTTGGCACGGTAGTCCCGCACCGCCATGCGCACCTGGGCGCGCCGCGCGCGGTCGCTGGACATCAGCGGCAGGAACCCGTGGGTGGCGTTGCAGGTGATGATCTCCAACTTGCCGCTGTCCTGCAGGGCGCGATAGGCTTTCAGGATGTTGCGACCGTTGCGCTCGAACAGTGTCATGCACTGGATGAAGCGGTCGGAGTACATCTTCGCGGAGGTATGGAACGGCTCCTGGTTGTGCAGCCGCCAGACCTCTTTCTGCGCAAGCTCGATGAGCCGGGAGAGGCGGCGATGGTAGCGATCCTGGAGCAGCGTGTCCGACATCATGTTGCAGAGGGGCGGCGTCAGGGACATGGTGATGCGGAAATCAGTGCCGTCGGACTGGAAATTCTCCATCATCGCGAGGATGGGCAGGTACGTCTCGGTCATCGCCTCGAAGAACCAGTCCTCCTCGAGGAATTCGTCGTACTCCGGATGGCGGACGTAGGGCAGATGATTGTGCAGCACCAGGCACCAGTATCCGTCAGGCATGTCGTTTCCTTAATGCAGGGATGCGCGCCGCACCGTCAGCCGTTGCGCTGCGACACGCGGGTGACCGTGAACGCGACTTCTTTGCGCATCGTGCCGTCCGCGGAAACGGCTGTGATGGGGATGTGCTGCACCCCGTCGGGCAGGTGCATGCGCAGGGAGAACCGGCCGTCGGAACCCAGCGCGTACTTCTCGCCCTGGACGTACAGCGTGGCGTCAGGAGCGGTTTCACCGTACACGATGAGTTCGGTGTCAGCCCGCAGGAAGAACCCGGCTGCGGGAGTCTCCCCGGGGACGCGGAACGAGGAGACCGCCCCCGAACTCGGCGGCACCTGGCTGATGGCCATCAGTTCCTCCCAGCGTTCTTTCATGAGACGGGCGATGTCGAAGGAGCTGCTGCCCACGCCCTCGATGCCGGACAGTTCCAGCAGCTTGTCGAACTCCCGCTGGATGACCGCCCACTGCTCATCGGTGAGCCGTGAGACGCCGAACCGCGGCATGCGCACGACGTTGGACCGCGCGAGCGTCACGAACCGGCCGTCCGCCAGCAGCAGCCCCAGATCTGCGCACCAGGCCCGGTTGACCTCGGGCACATTGATATACCACGAACGTGCATGAGCGTCCACACGCACGTCGAAGTGAGCACGGGCGTTGGCGCCGTTGAAGCCCTCCACATCGGTGACATCGTACACGCGCAGCGCGAACGTAAGGTTGTCCCCGAACTCCGCCCTCGCCCGTTCGAGGGCGGCGGCCGCCAGCTCCCAGTAGCAGTAGCACCACCACGGGTCGCGCGGCATGAGTGCGAGCACCGTCTCGCCGTACCCGTCGGGCAGGTCCACGGGGCGCTGCGGGTGCTGCGGGTGCACCGTCCGAGTGGAACTCAGAGAGCCGCTGGTCGGTCTGTCGTCCATGGGAACACCTCCTGTCTCCCCGGCGGAACCATGGGAAGCCCCTCACTGGGGCATCGCCGGAAAGTCACCTGACGCGGATGGCCGCCGTCTCCGACGGCACTGTGTTCTACAAATTACGCAGCGGTTTGTCCAGTACCCGACGGAGAGTGTCAGACACCGTCATCGGCTGCGCAGCACGGCGAACGTGGCGCTGTCCAAGACAAAGGATACCTCGCCGCGGGCGCCCGCCCGCATTTCCAGGGATTCCGGCAGCGACCCGTCGGTGCGCGCGGCGGCGGTGCGATCGTATACATGCCGTTCCACGAGCGCACCCGGTGCGAAGCCCTTCACCGTCAGGCGTGTCACGTTGGCGCGGTTGGCGCACAGCACCACGAGGTGGCCCTCCGGGTCCAGCGCGGCCGCTGCGACCACTTTGGGCGACGACGACGCGGCGCCGACCGTCCGCGAACCCGCCCGCAGCGTACGCGACAGCATCGCATGCGCGACGTACGCCGGGCGCAGCGCCCATCCCGTGTCACGGTATCCCCACAATCCCCAGTCATTCATGCCGCTCTCGCCGGGGTAGGGGTTGGACTGCAGCGTCCAGCGGCTGAACCCAGTGACCCCGAGCCGGATCCCTGCGGCGACGTACTCGCCGATGAACTGGCCGTTGTAGTAGGGATCACCATCCGACCACACCCCAAACTCGCCGATGACGAACGGCTTTCGTATGCCGCGCTCCCGCAGCAATCCCAGCCGCTCCTGCATCCACGGCACGGCGGCGAGCGCGTCGTAGCCCTCGTAGCGGTGCGACTCATAGGCGTCCACCAGATCATCCATGGTCAGCGCCGCGTCGCGGAACCAGGCCCACGACAACGCCTCGTCGGGCGCCATGATGCCGACCCGGTCGCGGATCCCCTCCGAGCGCAGCCGGTCGTCCAGCATCCGGACCAGCCGGCGGTAATCCTCGAACGTGCGGCCGCCGTCCCGGGCGAACTCGAAGTCGGGCTCGTTGTAGAGCGTCACATATCGCACGTTGGTGTAGCCCCGGTCGCGGACGAGGTGCTGCAGGAGCCGCGCGGTGGATTGGGCGAGCGGGAGGGCGTGACGCATATCGTGCGCCGGGTTGAGGTGCGGCCCCATGCGCCACACCGTAAGGATCACGTGTGCGTCGCGGAACCGCTGCAACTGGGCGTACAGATTCCGCATTCCCGGCGAGTCCGCGGCGAACACCCCCGGCCGCGGCTCCCACCACTCGGTCATCAGGAACAGCCGGACCAGCGTGGGGGAGACTGTCCGGATACGCGACTCCAGCAGACGCCGTTCGTCCGGAGACAGCGCGTAGTCGCCGCCGAGCTCGTAGAACGTGTCCCCCTGGACGCCGACTCCGAGGAAATCGCTGACCAACACCGTGCCGGTGGTGACAGCAACGGTGACGTCCGGCGGGTTGACCTCGGGCGATGCCGCCCAGCCGACCCAGTGGTGGGCGCCGGTCCCTTTCCCCGTTCCCGCCGCCAGCGATTCGTCAGCGACACGGGAGGTGTCCAGCGGCGGGTGCACCGGCGCGGCGAGCGACGTCTTCCACGAGCGTCCGATGGATCCATTGTCGTCCGCCAGGCAGACGAAGAACGCGTACCCGCCGGTTACGTTGGCCACCCGGACGAGGATACGATTCCAACCGCGGCGCAGCCGGACCGGAGCACGGTCCACACACGGCAGTATCCACCGGCGGGACGCATCGTAGCGGTGCACCGGCTGCTCGTTGACCCAGATGAGGATAAAGTCGTCGGAACCGGTGAAGAGGACTGCGGCGCGATCGGCATCGCTGTATACGTACGAAACCGCGTAGAAGACGGTGGAGTCGAGATTGATTCCCTTCACCGCGCTGAACACCACGTCCGTCCGTCGTTCCCCCGGGCGCAGCGCATAGAAATCTATCAGATTGGAGGAGGATTGGTACGCCGTCCACGTGTAGGTTCCGCAGCGCACGCCGGGACGCCACCCGGACGGCGACGTGTCTTCGATGAAGCGCTCCGCGACCAGGGTGTCACGGTTGGTCCGGCAGGTCTCCGTGGAACATGGAAACGGTCCCAGCAACGCCCACTCGGTGATGAACCCGTTGTGCGCGGTACCGGCCCAGAGGCATCCGCAGGCAACGCCGGCGGATACGAGCATGCACCACACCACCTGCGGCAGCCGTCTCACGCGAACCTTCACGACACGGACGCCCTCCCCGCGCTGCCGCACCGGTCACTGCCACCGGACGAGATTGGGACGGTACACCACCGTGCCGCCGTGCTTGGGCAGGATGCGTACGACGTACCCGCAGTGGCCCACCTTGTCGGGACTCACGGTGCAGGTGTAGCGTCCGGCGCCTGCATCCGCGCAGGCCATCTCCAGCACCGACGGTTCGGTGATGCGGCTCTGGGAATCCAAGTGACCCCAGTACAGCTGCACCGCCAGGTCTTCCGGCGAAAGGCCGTTCATCGCGACGGTTGCTTCAACATCGAACGGCTCGTTGCGGCCCAGCGCCTCCCGGATGGTATCGCGCGTCGCCGTGATGCGCACGCCGTCCCACGCGGCCCGTACCCGATCCAGCCACGCAGCGAAGCTGCGGGCGCGGGCATACCCGTCAGCGGAAAAATCCCGGTTGTTGTTGTGCGCTTTGAGATAGAAACCGGTGGTATAATCCTCGATGAGCCGGTGGGTGTTGAACCGGGGACAGATGGTGATCATGGACTGCTTCATCTTGCGCACCCACTCGCGAGGCATGCCGTCGGCACCCCGGGTATAGAACAGCGGTACCACCTCCTGCTCCAGGAGGTCGTACACGATGCGGCTCTCCACCTCGTCCTGCAGGTTGTGATCGGAGAATTCCTCACCGGCCCCCACCGCCCAACCGTTGGTGCCGTCGTACGCTTCGCACCACCAGCCGTCCAGCACCGATATGTTGAGCACACCGTTGACCGCCGCCTTCATACCGGAGGTGCCTGAGGCTTCCAAAGGACGCCGCGGCAGGTTGAGCCAGACGTCGCAGCCCTGCACGAGGTAGTGCGCGACGTTCATGTCGTAGTCCTCCAGGAACACCACCCGGTCCCGCAGATCCGGATCGCGCACCAGCTGGTTGATGTACTTGATGAG
>Ga0308417_1002221_pt1 | contig 12882 bp, 9 predicted proteins | sample HotsprSampleOS65_FD_203528 | JGI IMG/M metagenome (GOLD analysis project Ga0308417, IMG submission 203528) | Hot spring phototrophic mat microbial communities from Octopus Spring, Yellowstone National Park, Wyoming, United States - 20090730_OS65 ... | reverse complement strand
TGGACCAAAAAGCAAAGGAAGAGGGTTTGGCGGCGTCCGATCTTGTCCGAAAGCATGCCGAGGACGATCCGGCCCAGCCCGTTTCCCACGGCGCAGGCGGCGACCAAAATGAATGTCTGCGATATCGACGTTTGATCCGTGCCGATGGTCTTCAGTTTCGAGATGATCATCAGGCCGGCCCCCGCCCCGCACAAATACATGAACCAGAGAACGTAAAACTGCCAGGTGCGGAGCATGGCCGCGGGCGAGAAATCCACGGCTGCTGCGGCGGCCGCCGCCGAACCGGCCGCGGGCGCCCCGGCGGGAACGTAGCCTTTGGGCGGCACCACCAACAACTGGGAAAGGCCGCACACGACAATCAGAAACGCCACTCCCAACCAGAGCATTGTCTGCGACACGCCCAACGATTGGGTCATGACCTCGGCCAGCGGGGCGGCATAGACCGCCGAAAGACCGAACCCCGCCACCACCAGCCCGGCGATCAATCCGGTGCGGGAAGGCGGAAACCACTTCACCGCCGGCGGTGTCGCCGAAGCATAGCCGAACCCGATACCCGCCCCGGTGAGAATGCCGAAGCCGATCATCCAGCCCCAGTAACTGCTGGTTGTGCTCGAAAGGATCATCCCGATGCCCACCAAGACGCCGCCGAACGTCGCCACCCATCGCGGGCCGAAGCGATCCTGCAATCTGCCGGCGGGAACCATCATGAGGCTGAAAAGAAGGCAGGCCACCATGTAGGGCCAGTTCTTGGCCGTAGCGTTCCAGCCCCAATCCTCGGGTATCGCCGCCGCGATCACGCTCCATGTGTAAAGGACGCCCAACGCCAAGTTGATGCCCATCCCGGCAAAGGTGACCTGCCAGCCCTTGCTCGGCGCGCTGGACGCCGCGCCGCCGGCAGACGCGGGGATGGATTCGGGGGACGATCCGCTCGAACCTTTCAACATGCGGTGCTCCTTCAATTCGTGGACCTGATGGAGTGAACTTGATGGAATGGAAACACACGGCCGCATACCGCCCGGCGCCGCGATCTCCCCTTCGACCGAAAACGCATCGCTCTCGGTCTCTCGCGGGCCGCAATCTCAACCCGACGAGGTGTGTTGTACGGCATTTGCGGGGCGGACGCCATGCCGGCCTCTACGTCGTTTTTTTCGTCCGCAGAATCACCAAGCGCGGCTCGGACGTTGCCGCTGCGATCGCCGCGGTGAACAATCGCTCGGTTGCCGCTCTTTACGCGGCAGCCGCCCGCCCCTGTATCACCGATAAGAACAGCCGAAACCGCACGATCACCGCGCCGTCTCCAATTCAAGCGGGAACCGGAATCGAGTAGGGAGAAAGGGGCTTACGCCCGACCACCCGCGCGTTTCGTGGTGAAGCGGCGAAACTTCGGGCCCGACTCAATCGACGGCCGTTCGCCGCGAGCTGCCGTCTGAGGCGAGCGAAGTCTTTCCGCCCGGGGGGCGCGGCTGGCCGCCGCCGATTGTCGAACGGGTTGATCGTCACAAATCAACGCCGACGGTTTCGAGCAGCGTTCAACACCAACGATCAAGGCGCCATTATGACGACGAGTCGGTCCCGACGCTACGGCCCCCCGATGTCGCTGGCCTGATTCGGTTGGGGCTGGTAGTCGAACGACCGCCAGTAGGCTCGATCGGCGGCATAAACGTCGATGGCGTCGGTGGGCTTCAGATCGCGCGGCAGAATGCCGAAACGCTGCATTTCGCGAATATAGTGTTCGTTGGGCCGGAAGCCCGGCATGTCGAATCGCTTGTGGGTTTGCAACTCGGCTGAAGCCCGCCGCACCGCGGCGAGAATCTGTTGATAGGCGGGGTCATCCGTGGTCTTGAACGGCACGTTGCGGCACAGCCCCAACCCGCCGGCCTCCTTGCTCAACGGAAACATGAGCACCATCGATTTTTCGGGACGCGAGAGATTGTACAACATCGACGGGTGATTGACCGGCCGTCCGCCAAAGGCCAATTGCAGCGGATCGCCCTTTTTGTTCTTCGCGTCGGTCGAATGACACTCGCCGCAGCGGTCGAGCATCACTTGCAGCGGCGCGTGAACATGGTACATCCCGCACCCGAGGGCCGCATAGGTGCCGGGATAGGTGGCGCTGGTTTCGATCCACAATCGAAGCATCTTGAATTCGTGCGGCGACACCTGCACGCCGTAGTGGCTTCCGTCAACCATTTTCAGCAGCTTGCTGGCCGAGCTGCCGATACTTCGCGGGGGGCGATTGCCGAGCGGCAGGTTGCGGCCGTCGGAAACCAACTGCCGACGGACGATGGTTTCGTAGCTGATCGTGTAGAACGGCGTCTTGTCGCCGCACAGGTCCACGTGTCCCTCAAAGCGATCGGGATTGTGGCACGATACGCAATGGCGATCGAGGATCGGTTGGATGTCGCGCGGGAAATCGAAGACGTCGGGCACGTCGGCAATCGGCTCGACGACGCTCGGCGGCCGACGCAAAGCCGCCAGATCCGGTTTGAAGTGCGGGGCTTGCCCGCGGTGTTCGTGACATCCGACGCAACTGATCGTCTCGCCCGGCTGCACGATGCAGAAACTCTGCATCCGTTTGACGGCCATGTCGTTTTCGTCCAGTGCCACGAAGAACAGCGACTTCAGCGCGGGCACTTCCATGTATGCCGAGCCGTCCGCCTCGACCGGCACCGTGCCGACGATCTGCGCCAGGGTGAACGAACCGCCGATCGTTAGCGGCTCCATGCCCCCGGAAAAATTCACCGGCTTGGGCACTTGTTGAAGGACGAGCAGCTTTTTCACTTCGCCCGGCCGAATCCCATCGACCTTGCGTCCCGCGTACATGTCTTGCAGCACCAGCCGCCCGGTCGGTTTCGAGAGATCGACGCGGCTGGGAATGACCGCCTCGCGGGGACGGGAAGCCAGCGGCCGCGGCTCGTGGCATTCCAAATGCTTGTGCGATTCGGGCGTTTGGTAAACGACCTCGGTGTTGCCCTGGCCGTCCATGACGAGAATCTTGTTTTTGGCCGCGACCAGAAAGCACGCTTCGCTGAACGCCCACGGATCGCGGAAGTACTGCCCTTTCTTGCTGACATATCGCGCCGCGCCGGGAACATCAGGCCCTTTGCGCGGATCGACAATCGCCACCGGCCCGATGTGTTCGGGAATGCCGTGCCCGGGGGAAAACGAAGCGACCACTTTGTTCGTCCCGGGAATCGGCTTTGCGTCGATCATCACGATGCCGCCGATCTCATTGCCGAAATAGACCATCTGTGCCGTGCCGTCGGGATTCATCGTCCACAGATGATGGTAATGAACCTGGCTGCGATCGACATATTCCCATCGCATGTACAGCACTCGGCCGTCGGGCAGAACCCAGGGCGTGTTGTCGTGGTCGTTGTTGCTCGACAGCATACGGATGTTCGACCCGTCGCCGTCGCAGCGGTAGAGCGTCGTCACGCGGCTGTACCAGCAGTTGACGAAGCGGCGACACCGCGCCGAGCTGAACACAATGCCGCCGTCGGGCAGGTAGGCGGGTTCGATGTCGTCGTCGGGCCCGAAGGTTAGCTGCTTCAGCCCGCTGCCGTCGGCATTGATCTCGTAGAGAAGATAGGTCTCGGTGCCGCCTTTTCGGTACGACATGAGAATCTTTCGGCCGTCGTAATGAACTTGCGGATCGCGCACGCCGCCTTTGGGGTCATCGAGCAGCACTTTGATTTCGCCGGTCCGCAGGTTCATCCGCAACAAACGGCCGCCTTCGCCGTACCCCCGCCGGTGAGGCTCATTCGAATAATAGCCGAAATTGACGTACCAATGGTCGTTCATCGACACTCGTTCCGCGAAGATGATCTCTTCGCTGCCCTTCATCGGGCCGTCGAGGAATTTGGCAAGCATGGGACCGGGCGCATACCTCCCGCTTGGCGCTTCGGCGGCGAACACCGGCGGCGCGGAAAGAGCCGTCAAAGCGGCGAATGCCGAAGCAAGAACAGCGGCAGATGCCATCGCGCGGACGAGCGACGTTCTCCATAGAACACACCTTTGAGATCGGACGAAGGCATGGGCCGAAGTTGCAGCGGAATTGGCGACGGGCATTGCGTCGTCCTCCGATGTGCTTGGTTGGGCGGGAAAACGGGGAGGCAGTGTGGTGGTTCGCAATGGGGGTATTATAATAGACCCGCCGCGAACCGGAAAACCGATTTCCACGGCCCCGCCGCGCCGTTCAAAGAAAGAAACGGCCCATCCACGAGCCGTTTTCTGCGTGGATATTGGCGCCGCGCGATGCGGCGCGATCGTCGTTCTTCGTTCCTGCCGACAAAAAGAGGTGCCCGCCATGCCTGCTGCATTCCCTCCACGAGACGCTTGGAATCTCAAATCAACGATTCTCGCGGTTTGTTGGATCGTCGTTGAAGCCGTGGCCTGGCTGGCCTCGGCCGCGGCGGTGGCTTCGGCCGCAGAGCCGCGGCCGCCGCTGTTCGATCCGCTGCCCGGGGCGGATGAGCGGATCGCGCGGATTCGGTGCGGCGACGTGAAGATCGAGGTTCGCGATGCCGAGGGGCGACCGGTCGCCGGAGCACGGGTCGAGGTGAAGCAGAAGCGGCATGCGTTCCTTTTCGGTTCGAACATCTTCACCTGGGCGATCCCGAACAAGAATCTCGAAAACGCTTACCGCGAACGATTCGCCGAGTTGCTCAATTACGCCACGTTGCCTTTCTATTGGTGGAGCTACGAACCGGCGCAGGGCGAACCGCAGCACGACCAGTCGCGACAGATCGCCCAGTGGTGCCGCGAGCATGCCGTGGCGACCAAGGGACATCCGCTGATGTGGAACTATGCCGAGCCGCGCTGGCTTCCCGAAGACTTGGCCGCTGTGCGTCGCCTGCAACTGGCGCGAATCGACGATTGCGTCCGCCGTTTCCAGGGGCTGATCGATCGTTGGGATGTAGTCAACGAGGCGGTGCATTTCGACCGAGAACAGTGCTTGCAGCGGGCGCCGCGACTTTCCGCTGTTTGGAAAGAGGCCGGGCGGGTCGAGTGGACTCGCGAGTGCTTTGTCGCGGCGCGGCGAGCGAACCCCGGGGCAACGCTCCTTATCAATGACTACCGCACCGATCCGCCCTACGAGAAACTCATCGAGCAGTTGGTTGACGATCAGGGCAAGCCGCTCTACGACGCCATCGGCATTCAAAGCCATATGCACGGAGGAGCCTGGCCGCCGCCTCGCGTTTGGCATGTGTGCGAACAGTACAAACGATTCAACGTTCCCCTCCATTTTACCGAGGTGACGATCCTTTCCGGCGAGCGACGTTGGGAAGAACGACGCGGCACGCCGTGGCCCTCAACGCCCGAGGGCGAACGCTACCAAGCCGAGGAAGTCGTCAAGTTCTACACCACGCTCTTCTCGCATCCGAGCGTCGAGGCGATCACCTGGTGGGACTTCGCCGACTTTCGGGCATGGAAGGGGGCGCCGGCCGGCTTCTTGAGGGCCGACATGTCGCCCAAACCCGCATACGACGCGCTGCACAAGCTGATCAAAGGAAAGTGGCGGACGGAGAAGGAATGCACGACGGACGCGCAAGGTTCGGCCGCGCTGCGCGCCTTCTACGGCGATTACGAAGTTGTCGTTGCCGCGGGCGACAAGAAAGCCGTGCAGGCCTGCCGCGCCGTCAAAGGCGAGGACAACCTGTGGCGGATCGAGCTTCGATAAAACGCAGGGCCGGGCCGACACGATCGCTCCCCGCGCTGCGTGCTCGAGCCGCGGCCGAGAAAAGCCGCTACTTCGGCAGTCGCGGCCGTCGCTTGAAGCGGAACAGCCCCGCCGGTTCTTCCTCGCATTCCGTACCGAAATCGATCAACTCGAGCGTGCTGCGGCGGGTAATGTGCCCGGAGCGATCTAATTCCTTCGAGGTATGGGCAATCACGCCGCCGGGCACATCGGGCGACACGAAGGCGTAGGTGACGACCGCGCCTTTGCCGTTCCGCAGCGTGGTGCGCACCAGCGAGGCGTCTTTCGTCTCGCCCAACACTTTCCAGGGCGTGTTTAGAGCGATGACCTCGACAAGCGATTGCGCTACTTGCCTTCCTTCGGCGTCGGCGGTGATCGATTCGCGGCGCAGAACGTTCGGAGCGACGTTCGCCGACAAATAGACTGTTGTGACGGTTTTCTGGCCGGCCGCGGGCCCATCGAATTCCATTCGGGCCAGCCGGCAGGGGATGGTGCGGCCTTCGATGGTTACACTGCCTTCGCCGGCCGATTTGAGCCGGAGCTGCGCCGCTGCCTGTTCGCTATGCAACGGTTGGCGCACAATCTGCGGCTCGTTTTCGAATCGCTTGCCCGCAACCTCGATCGTCACAACGGCTTCAAGAGTTACGCTGTCGTCGTCCACTGCTTGAAGCACGGTCCGCGTATCGTGCGTCGTGGTGCTGACCGCGACACCGCGTTCATCCAACGTTTCAGTAACCACGCGCACCATCTTCCATGCGCCCGGCTGAAAACGCCCCCAGGGATGGAACGCTCGCATCGATACGTCTTCGGCCGGCTCGGCAGCCGTTACCACGATCGGGCCGCACGCCGTCGCCAGCACGGCGAGCAGCGCCCAACCAACGAGTAACCGAACAAAACTCGTTTGCGATGCGGACATTATCGTGGCGGCGATCAACACCTGTACGCGGCCGCTACCGGCTACACGCAGTTGATCGGTCAAACTCTCAAAAACCAAACCGCGAAAAACGGAAAACGATTGAAAGCGAGCGCGGTGCGCAATTAGTGGCTCTGTTGGGCCACTGGCCCCGTTCGCACTCGCATGGACCTGCTTCGCCGGTACCGTAACCTATTGAACGCGAAAAGAATGAAACACCGGTATCGCGGCCTCGCGCGAGCCGAAACTGGACGATGGGGAACAGAGGAACAACTCTCGATACCTTGCGGCTGCGGGGGCTTCGCCCTTGGGAAAGCGACTGCACTGCGTGCGGCTGGGCCGGCGACTGCCTGCGACCGATTGCGGACGGCAGAGGTCTCACCGGCCTGGCAACCGCTCTCTTGTTGGCGTTGTCTTCGCCAAATTCTCATCGCCTCGTCGTAGCAGCCTCGTCCCTACTGGGCCACTCCGGATTATACCAAGACCGGCTGGCCAAACACAGCCGATTTTCAGCGGATTCAACCGTTTCGGTTCGTTTTGTCCTGGCAGGTGGTTCGGATGTTCGGATTAGGATGACACTGCAATTTGCGCAATTCGGAGAAACCTGTGCGGTTTCTCCCGTGCTAATGACCGATGCGTTTTTTGCGTCGGGCTTTTCGCCGCAGATGAGCCTTCTCGGACAATTGGTTCTTTTCGGCCCAGACGTTGTGCCGACATCTCGAGTGCTATCACAAAATGCGGCATTAAAACATGGCTGTTCGACAAGGTCCCGTAGATGTCCGAGTCTCTCAGAAGGGAAGGCCGGGCGACAATCGGCAGGAGACGGCCGCACGATGTACTATGACCTATCGTTCTCGCTCACAAGCACGATCTCCCCGGCCCGACGGCATTCCCCTATTGTTCATCCTGAGCAGGCAGTGTTCCTATTGGTCTGCGCGAATCATGTTGACGCAAGTTCGCTGAATCTTTGGGAGCAAACGCGTCGCTTGGTTCGGCGGAGCCAAACAAAACAGCCGAGCGGGTGATGAACAGCGACGGCTTCGGGGCACATCCGGCGAGCTTTGGTGCGGTCGTCCGTCGTACGCGATTGCGGGCGATCGGCCACACGGTCGTCAATGCGCGATTGCGGCCGCATTGGCGCGCCGCATAGCCCGACCCTACAATGCTTGCCATGCTTGCCAAGTTGAAGACATTTGCGTTGCAGGGGATTGAGGCCGTGCCGGTCGAGGTCGAGGTGGACGTTTCGCCGGCGGGCCTGCCGAAGACGATACTTGTCGGCCTGCCCGAAGCCGCCGTGCGCGAAAGCATGCATCGGGTGGAGCGGGCGTTGGTCAACTCGGGGTTCGAGCGACCGCAGAACCGAGTGGTCATCAATCTTGCCCCGGCCGACCTGCCGAAAGAGGCCGCCTCGTTCGATCTGCCGATCGCACTGGGAGTGCTGGCCGGCAGCGGGCAGATTGCGGCCGATCGGCTCGATCAATATGCCGTTGTCGGAGAATTGGCGCTCGATGGCACCACTCGACCGGCCAAGGGCGCGCTTTCGATGGCGATGGCGGTGAGGAATGACCGGCAGCTCAAGGGGATTATTGTACCGGCTGACAGTGCCGCCGAGGCCGCGGTGGTCGAGCAGGTTGACGTCATCGCGGTGAGCAGCTTGACGCAGGCCGCGGGATTTTTGATCGGTCAGGTGGAAATCGAACCCACGCCTTCGCGGATTGATGAGCTGTTTCGGACGTGGTCCAACTACGACGTCGATTTCGCCGACGTTCGCGGCCAAGAGATGGCCAAGCGGGCCATCGTGGTCGCCGCGGCCGGCGCTCACAACATTTTAATGGTCGGGCCGCCCGGCTCGGGCAAAACGATGTTGGCCAAACGCGTGCCGACGATCTTGCCCGATTTGACCCCGGCCGAGTCGATCGAAACCACGCGGATTTACAGCGCGGTGGGACGGCTTCGGCCCGGACAATCGCTACTGGCCACCAGGCCGTTTCGCGCGCCGCATCACACGATCAGCAATGCAGGCTTGGTCGGCGGCGGCTCGGTGCCGACCCCGGGCGAGATTTCGCTCGCGCATAACGGAGTCCTTTTCCTTGACGAACTTCCCGAGTTCAATCGACAAACGCTCGAAGTCCTTCGTCAGCCGCTGGAAGACGGCACCGTGACGATATCGCGGGCGCTAAACAGCGTGACCTTTCCGGCCGATTTCATGCTCGTCGCGGCGCTGAATCCCTGTCCGTGCGGCTACCGCGGCGATTCGCGGCGGGCATGCCACTGCACGCCGCCGCAAGTCGAACGGTACATGGCGCGCATCTCCGGGCCGCTGGTCGATCGCATTGATATCCATTTGGAGGTGCCGGCCGTCGCCTTCAAGGAGTTGTCGGCCGGGGCTGGAGGAACCAGCAGTTCCGAAATGCGAGCACAAGTTGCAGCCGCGCGGGCCATTCAAAGACGGCGGTTCCAGGGAACGCGCCAGCGCTACAACGGACAGATGACCAGTCGGCAGATTCGCCAGTTTTGCGCCGTCGAGAATGAGTGCCGCGAGTTGCTCCGCGCAGCCGTGAACGAGCTGGGGTTGTCGGCCCGCGCGCACGACAAAGTACTGCGCGTGGCCCGAAGCATCGCCGACTTGGAAGGAAGCCCGTACATCGAACCGCATCATCTCAGCGAAGCGATCAACTATCGATTGCTCGATCGGCAGCTTTGGGCGTGATCATGCGGGCCAGGCTTGCTACGGCGATTTCCGCCGCGGTCGAAGAGCCGCGATCAGAATCAGCACCGGCAACGCCAGCAACGCCCAGCGCGGGCGAAACACCAGGAGGAGCAGAAAGACGGGGACGACCACGGCAATCCAGCCCGGAAGCCGTTGCACTTCGTCGAACGCCAGCCAAACGACGGCAAACAGGATGGCTATCCGGAAACAGACGCCGCTAAGCATGGGAAACTGCTCCCACGGCCACATCCATGTCGCCGCACCGAGGGCCAAGGCGAGCAGAGCGACAATTCCGGCAATGTGGCGGCGCAACGCAACGTTCCTGTCGTATTTGTTTAGTTGTGGGCGGGCAGGCTGATCGTATTCCGTGCACCCCGCGAAACGGCCTTTTTTCTTGCAAAGAACGAAGGGCCATTTCAACGCGCGAGGAGAAAGAGAAACGGCCGCCGGAATAGCGAAGCCGCCTCGGTCGTGCCGCTCGCTCGGGAGGGGGCAAGTTCCGCGAGGAAAAAACGCCCCGGTTCGCATCGCTTTCCGCCCGGCCCGTTCGCATCAGATTATGCGCGAAAAACTCGTTGCCGCCAACGTCTCGCCTTTGTTCAAAGGGCTGGCTGGTCGGCTCACTGAACGACCGTCGCTTTTGACCGCCCGTTAACAGCCCGTTGATAAAGGCCCAAAGGAGGTACAGGCGAGCATCGAAGCCTTCGGAAAAGACGCATCCGGCCTCGTGCGAGCCGACTATCTCAGGCGGCTGCTAAAAGAGAATGCGGGCGGGGAAAAGCGGCGCGGAGGGGCACTCGGACGCTCCGTTCTGCCCGCGGCTGCTTGCGTTGCGGCGGGCGAACGCTTTCGTTATTGCAGGCCGAGGGTTTGGTTATTGCAGGCTGAATCGGAAATCTCAGGGAGACATTGCGAAACCGGGGCAACGTCACTGCAAACATCGCCTGAGGTGTTCTGCTTGCATCCCACGAAGGGGCGGTGCGCAAGCGAGAAAGGCGTTGAAAGCCGTGCGACTTTCGCTTGCCGAAAGACGCCTTGCCGGGTACACTGAAGAGTTCCCCACTAGTTTCGGGGGCAACCCGTGTGCCCGGGCTCGGTTGGGCAGGTTTCGTCGATTGCTCGCGGACCGTCCGATTCGAAATCTCGTCGGATGGCCGAATACTGTTCTTTTTTTGACTCTCGGCTCGCAAACGCCAGGCCAGAGTCGCCCGGAAAGAACTCCGGGCCCAGCCTGAAGCGGCCGCGCCGGCGTGCGCCTTCAGTGGGCGGCAATCCAGCGTTCGGCTGAGACTGCCTCGGGGCACAAATTGTTGGATTCAGACATGAACGTTAAGAACTTGAGAAACATCGGCATCGCAGCTCACATCGACTCGGGCAAAACGACCCTGAGCGAGCGCATTCTGTATTACACCGGTCGCATCCACCGCATTGGCGAAGTCAAGGGCGACGGCGCCGGGGCGACCATGGACCATATGGAATTGGAACGCGAACGGGGAATCACCATCACCGCGGCCGCCACCAGCGTCCGGTGGCGCGACGCCGCGATTAACCTGATCGATACACCGGGGCACGTGGATTTTACGGTCGAGGTGGAACGAAGTCTTCGCGTGCTCGACGGGGCAATCCTTGTGCTTTGCGCCGTGGGCGGCGTTCAAGCCCAGTCGCTGACGATCGATCGTCAAATGCGCCGCTACCGCGTTCCGCGGCTGGCGTTCATCAACAAGATGGACCGCGTTGGCGCCGACCCCGAACGGGTCGTCGCGCAACTCCGCGAAAAGCTTGGTTGCGATGCGGTGCTGATGCAAATTCCCATCGGCCGCGAGTCGGATTTCGTCGGCGTGATCGATTTGATTCGTCGCCGAGCCTTGTTTTTTGACGGGACCAACGGCGAGACAGTTCGCGTTGAACCCATCCCTGCCAATATGGCGGAGACAGCGGCCTCGGCCCGGCGGCACCTGCTCGAATCGCTGTCGATGTACAGCGACGAGTTGCTTGAAATGCTGCTGGAAGAAACCGAGCCGCCCGAATCGCTAATTCACGCGACGGTGAAGGCTGCCGTGTTGTCGCAGCAATTGACGCCGGTTTTCTTGGGATCGGCGTTCAAGAACAAGGGGGTTCAGCCCCTTCTCGATGCCGTGGTCGAATATTTGCCGTCGCCGGACGAATGTGAAACACGGGCGTTCGCTGTCGGCGATCAAACGACGGTCGTCGAGCTGAGCCCCGATCCGCGCCGCCCGCTGGTGGCCATGGCGTTCAAGATCGTGGAAGACCCCTACGGCACGCTGACTTACCTGCGGATTTATCAAGGGACGGTGGAGAAGGGGGCGTCGTATTTCAATCAGCGCACGGGCCGCAAAGAGCGATTCAGCCGAATCGTTCGCATGCACGCCGATCAGCGGGAAGAAATCGAGTCGGCACAGGCGGGCGACATTGTGGCCGTTTTGGGGTGCGACGCTTCGAGCGGCGATACCTATGCCGGCGAATTCCCGTATTGCACGCTGCAACAGATGCACGTGCCCGATCCGGTGATTCGCGTGGCGATTGCACCGGCCGACCGCGACGGCGCCGACCGGCTGTCGAAGGCCTTGCACCGCTTCCGCAAGGAAGACCCAACGCTGAACGTTTCGACCGACGAGGAAACGGGCGAAACCATTTTGGCCGGCATGGGCGAGCTTCACCTGGAAATCTACATCGAGCGCATTCGTCGAGAGTTCGGAGTCGATGTGGAAGTGGGCCCTCCGAAGGTGAACTATCGAGAAGCCCCGACTCGGGCGGTGGAGTACAACACTCGGCATCGCAAACAGACAGGCGGTTCGGGCCAGTACGCCCACATCATTGGAACACTGGAACCGTTGCCCGAAGACGCTCAGCCCGAAGAAACATTTGTCTTCGCCGAGTCGGTCGTGGGCGGACGTGTGCCGAAGCAGTACATCCCGGCCGTGGAAAAGGGGTTCCGATCGTGCCTGAAAAAGGGACCGATTGCCGGTTATCCCGTCGTCGGTTTGAAGGTAACGCTGACCGACGGCTCCTATCACGAAGTTGATAGCTCGGATTTGGCGTTCCAGATTTGCGCACAGACGGCCATGCGCGAGAACTTTCCGCTGACGAATCCCGTCTTGCTCGAACCGGTGATGCGAATCGAGATCGAATGCCCCAGCGTCTTTCAGGGAGCCGTGGTCGGCAACTTGACGGCCCGGCGGGGCATCGTATTGGCCACTGAGGTCAAAGGCAGCGAAGCTCGAATCGAGGGCGAAGTGCCGCTGGCGGAAACGTTTGGCTACTCGACTGATCTGCGAAGCATGACGCAGGGCCAGGGTACGTTTTCGATGGAGTTTGCAAAATACCGGCGCATGCCTCGAAACATTGAAGAAGAGGTGATCGCCGAGCGACGCAAGGCCCAGATGGCGGGTTCGTGCTGATTGCCGCCGTCGATTGGGATTGCCCTTCCCTTCGCTCGCGGCAGTGGCGGTCTCAAATCTCAAATGCAACTGTCGGGAGGGTTTTCCTCGAAGAAAACCTTGGCCGGTGTCCGAAAGCCCAGGCACGCGGGGGGCGGGC
>Ga0308417_1002220_pt1 | contig 12885 bp, 8 predicted proteins | sample HotsprSampleOS65_FD_203528 | JGI IMG/M metagenome (GOLD analysis project Ga0308417, IMG submission 203528) | Hot spring phototrophic mat microbial communities from Octopus Spring, Yellowstone National Park, Wyoming, United States - 20090730_OS65 ... | reverse complement strand
CCTCGCTTGCTGGCCACGATCGCGGGCGGGGCGAGCGCGGCGGGCGAGATAAGCGAGGTGGGCGAGTCGGGCGAGGCAGCCGTCCCGGTGCCGACCGCGCCCCCGGTAGGTCCGACTGCCTTGCCGAGTGTGGCACCGGCAGGTTCGGCTACCTTGACGAGTGCGGCCCCGTCAGGCCGGACTGCCTTGACGAGTACGGCCCCGGTAGGTCTGACGGCCCCGACGGGTGAGGTGCCCCGAACCCTGAGCTACGAGCAATGCTGTGTGTTCGCCGCCGGTAAGATCGGGGACGTCCTCGGTCCCCGTTACGCGGAGATCGACACATTTCCCACGCGGGTCCGTCTGCCAGACGGACCGCTCCAGTTGGTCGATCGCGTCACACTGATCGAGGGTGAACCGCTTTCGATGTCTAGCGGCCGTGTGGTGACCGAGCACACCGTGCGTGCCGACCGCTGGTATCTGGAATCGGGTCGCATTCCGACGGCTCTGGCCGTCGAGGCCGGGCAGGCCGACCTGTTCCTCGCAGGCTTCCTCGGCATCGACTTGCAGACCCGAGGACTTGCCGTGTACCGGCTGCTGGACGCCGTCGTGTGCTTCCACCGGGGGCTACCCCGCGTCGGCGAGACGGTCGTCTACGACATCGCCATCGACGAGTTCGTCCGGCAGGGCGACGCCTGGATCTTCCGCTTCCGGTTCGACGGCACGGTGAAGGGCGAGCCGTTCATCACGATGCGGAACGGGGTGGCCGGTTTCTTCACCGCCGAGGCCCTCGCGGCCGGCAAGGGGATCGTGCGACCGGCCCTCGGTCGCTTGCCGACACCGGGGAAGCGGCCGGCCGATTGGCGTGACCTGACCTCGCCGCAAACCTGTTCGCTGTCTCGGGAGCAGGTGCAAGCCCTCAGGGCCGGGGACCTCGTGGCCGCGTTCGGACCCGAGTTCGCCGGGTTGCCGCTTCGCCGACCGCACACACTCCCCGGCGGGATGCTCCGGCTCGTCGACCGGGTTCCGCTCCTTGAGCCGAACGGCGGCCGCTACGGCCTCGGCTTCGTCCGTGCCGAGTTCGACATTCACCCGGACGACTGGTTCCTGACGTGCCACTTCGTTGACGACCAGGTGATGCCCGGCACACTCATGTACGAGTGTTGCCTACACACCCTGCGCATTCTCTTGCTGCGGATCGGTTGGGTCGGCGAGGCCGACGAGGTGGCGTGCGAGCCGGTGCCCGGCGTGCAGAGCCGGCTCAAGTGCCGCGGACAAGTGACGGCCCAGACGCGGACCGTGACCTACGAAGTGACCGTGCGGGAACTCGGCTACGGCCCGGAACCGTTCTGCATCGCCGAGGCCCTCATGTATGCCGACGACAAACCGATCGTCGAGATCAGCGACATGAGCCTGCGTCTGACGGGTCTGACACGGGAGGGCCTGGAAAAGCTCTGGTCCGGTGCGGGTCAGGCCCGTCTGCAGCGGCCCGCCCGCCGGGTGCTCTACGACTCCGATTCGATCCGCGCCTTCTCGAACGGCAACCCTTCCGAGGCGTTCGGGGAACCATACCGGGTGTTCGACCGGGACCGGGTGATCGCCCGATTACCCGGTCCGCCGTTCCAGTTCCTCGATCGCATCGTCGAAGTGAGCGGCCGACCGTTCGAGATGAAGGCCGGTGCCTCCTGTGTCGCCGAGTACGACGTGCCGGAAACCGCCTGGTACTTCGACGAGAACCGCTGTCGGCTCATGCCCTTCGCGGTACTCCTGGAGACGGCCCTGCAACCCTGTGGTTGGCTGGCGGCGTACTGCGGTTCTGCCCTCACCAGTCCCGAGGACCTCTCGTTCCGCAACCTCGGTGGCCAGGCGACCCAATTCCGTCCCGTCCGGTCCGACTCGGGCACCCTGACCACGCGCGTGCGGATGACGAGCGTCTCTCAGTCGGCCGGTATGATCATCCAGCACTTCGACATGCGAGTTCAGGACGCGATCGGACCGGTCTACGAGGGCACCACTTACTTCGGCTTCTTCTCGAAGAAGGCGCTGGCGAATCAGGTCGGCCTTCGCGACGTGACGGTGCCGTACCCGACCGCCTCCGAGCGGGAAGGGGCGGAAGGCGGCGTGCTGCCCGATATGCCACCTTTCCCCGGTCCCCGGTTGCGGATGATCGACCGCATCGAGGCTTTCTTGCCACGCGGCGGTCGACACGGCCTCGGCCTGGTCGTCGGAAAGATCGCCGTCGATCCGGGCTTCTGGTTCTTCCAGGCCCACTTCTACCAGGACCCGGTCTGGCCCGGTTCCCTCGGTCTGGAGTCGTTCCTGCAACTGCTCAAGTACGTCGCGTGGAGGCGCTGGGGTGAGCCGCAACCGGCCTGGCAGACGGTCGCCCTGAACCGGCCGCACTCCTGGGTCTATCGCGGTCAGGTCCTGCCGTCCGATCGGGAAGTCACGGTCATACTGGAGGTGACGGCGTGCGATGACCGCCGGCGGTCACTCACGGCCAGCGGATTCCTCGGCGTCGACGGGCGCGTGATCTACCAGATGACCGATTTTACCCTAGAGTAACGGCAGCCCGCCGGTACAACGGAAGACGATCCCACACGACCCGCACCGCACGTCGCATGAGGTATCAGCAGGTCCATATCGAAGCGATCGGTTACGAACTCGCGCCGGTCGTGGTTTCCACTGCCGAACTCGAATCCCGACTCGCCCCGGTCTACCAGGCGCTGAACATGAGCCCGGGTCAGTTGGAACTGTTGACCGGGATCAACGAGCGGCGCTGGTGGGAGCCGGGCTATCCCCTGTCACGGGGGGCCGCCGCCGCCGCCCGCAAGGCCCTGGCCGCGGCCGACATGTCGGCCTCCGAGATCGACATCCTCATCTACGCCGGGGTCTGTCGCGAGCAGTTCGAGCCGGCGACCGCCTGCCACGTCGCCCACGAACTGCGGATCAACCCGGACGCCGCCGTCTACGACCTGTCGAACGCCTGTCTGGGTGTTCTGAACGGCATCGTCGATGTGGCCAACCGGATCGAGTTGGGACAGGCCCGGGCCGGATTGGTCGTGTCGGCCGAGACGGCCCGTGAGATCAACGAGAACGTCATCGACTCGCTCGTCCGCGCCAAATCCCTGGAGTTCTTCCGTGAGTCGGTCGCCACGCTGACCGGCGGCTCCGGTGCCGTGGCCGTCCTCGTCGTCGGGGAGGCGTTCTCACGGGAGAAGCGGCGGCGCATCGTCGGCGGGGTCACCCAGAACGCCCCGGAGTACCACGCCCTGTGCCGCTGGGGGATGAGGTCACTGCTACCGGCTACCATTCACACCGTCGAGCGGGTGTTCGGCACCCAGGCCGGCGCGATCGTCCAACGGGGCATCGACTTCGGCTTGCGACATGTGATGATGCCCTTCATGGAGACCCGGGCCGGGGACGTCCTGAAGTACGGCGTGGAGCTGGGCCTGCGGACGTGGAAGAAGTTCCTCGGCTCGCTCGGCTGGAGGCCCGATCAACTCGACAAGGTCATCTGCCACCAGGTCGGTGTCGGCCACCGCGAGGCCATCCTGAAGGCACTCGACATCCCGCCGGAGAAGGAGTTCAGCACCTTCGAGTACCTCGGCAACATGGGCACTGTCTCGCTGCCGCTGACGGCCGCCCTGGCCGAGGAACGGGAGTTCCTTCAACCCGGCGACCGTGTCGGTTTCCTCGGCATTGGTAGCGGTCTGAACTGCCTGATGCTCGGCATCGAATGGTGACCCCACATGCGGGCGGGCGTGACCCTCGAGACGGGCAGCCGCTCGGGAAGTCTTCATGCACCACACAAACTCCCTCCCCTATCCGCTGTCGCCAGACACCTCGGACTTGCCGCTCTCGGATGATTACCCCTTCCCGGGCCGTTTCCTGAGCCGACCCGCGGGCAAGCTCCACTACCTCGACGAAGGCTCCGGCGAGCCGGTGCTCATGCTCCACGGCAACCCGACCTGGAGTTATTACTACCGTCACCTGGTTCGGGCCTTGCGGGGTACACACCGCTGTGTCGTGCCCGACCACATCGGTTGCGGTTTATCCGCCAAACCCCCCGTGGGCGTTTACGATTATTCCCTGAAGTCTCGGGTCGACGACCTCGAAGCCCTGCTTGATTCCCTCGGCTTGAGCGAGGACCTGACGCTCGTCCTTCACGACTGGGGCGGGATGATCGGCATGGCCTTCGCCGCGCGGCACCCGCAGCGGATCGCCCGCATCGTGGCCATGAACACGGCCGCCTTTCCGCTCCCGAGGTCGAAGCGCTTCCCGTGGTTGCTCCGGCTCGCCCGCGACACCCGTCTCGGGGCCTGGCTGGTTCTCAAGCACAACGCCTTCTGCCGGGCCGCCCTGCGCTGGTGCGTGACCCGGACGACCCTGCCGGCCCCGGTTCGCCGGATGTACCTCAAGCCGTATGACGCCCCCGAGCACCGCCTGGCAGTTCTCAAGTTCGTGCAAACGATCCCCTTGAAAGCGACTGACCCGGGTTACGACATCGTCCGTGACACCGCGATGTCACTGACCAAGTTCTCGCACGTCCCGGTCCTTCTTCTCTGGGGACTGCGGGATTTCGTCTTCGATCGACACTTCCTGACCGAGTGGTGTCGCTATTTTCCCCGGGCGGAAACCCACACCTGGGCCGATTGCGGCCACTTCCTCCTCGAGGACGCCGCCGACGAGGTGATCGCTACCATCCGCGAGTTCCTGATGAAGCCCCCGATGCCCTGAAAGCCGATTTTCTTGAGCTGAGCCGAGACGGTTTCGTTTAGTCTTGAGCCATGACGACACCGATCGTGAACGTAGCGATGCACCTGTGCCGCCAGGCGGCGGCGGACCCGACCCGGGTAGCGATTTATGTGCCCGGCCGGCCGCCGAAGCCGGGGGACGACTGGCAGCACCGGGCCGTCACTTTCGCGGAACTCGATGCCGACTCGAGTGCCCTCGCTCATGGTCTGGTGGCCACAGGCATCACCCGGGGCACCCGTACCGTGCTCATGGTCCCGCCGGGGATCGACTTCTTCGCTCTGACGTTCGCGTTGCTTAAGGTCGCCGCCGTGCCGGTGTTGGTCGACCCCGGTATGGGACTGAGTAACCTCGGCCGCTGCCTCGCCGAGGCCGAACCGGAGGCGTTCGTCGGCATCGCACAGGCCCATTTGGCACGCCTGATCTGCGGTTGGGGTCGTAAGACCATACGCACGACGGTCAATGTCGGCCGCGGAAGGCTGTTCTGCGACACTTCCAGTGCCCGGCTACGACGTGGGGGGGCCGGACGCGGTCCTTTCCCGGTGGCCGAGGTGAGCCGTGACGAGTTGGCCGCGATCCTCTTCACCAGCGGCAGCACCGGGGTGGCCAAGGGGGCCGAATACACCCACGGCGTCTTCGCCGCCCAGATCGATATTCTCAAATCGACCTACGGCATCGAACCCGGGGAAATCGACCTGTGTACGTTTCCTTTGTTCGCACTGTTCGGCCCGGCGCTGGGCATGTCCTGCGTCGTACCGGACATGGACCCCACGCGGCCGGCACGGATCGACCCGGTCAAGGCCGTCGCCCAGATCAACCGCTTCGGCGTGACCAACTTGTTCGGCTCGCCGGCGGTCATCCGCCGTCTCGGTGACTATGGCGTGTCCTTGCCCAGCCTCCGCCGGGCGATCTCGGCGGGAGCGCCGGCCTCCGCCGCGGCCGTCGAGAAGTTCTCCCGGCTTCTCTCGCCCGGTGTCGAACTTTACACCCCTTACGGCGCGACCGAGGCACTGCCGGTCAGCAACATCGGTAGCGCCGAGATCCTCGGCGAAACCCGTCCACTGACCGAGCAGGGCAGGGGGGTCTGTGTCGGTCGGCCCGTCCCGGGAGTGACCGTTCGCGTCGTCCGCATCACCGACGAGCCGATCCCGGAATGGGACGATTCTCTGGAGTTGCCCCCGGGTGAGGTGGGTGAGTTCGTCGTCGGCGGGCCGGTCGTCACGAGACGGTACTTCAACCGACCCGATGCGACCCGACTCGCCAAAATTCGCGACCCCCGCACCGGAGAAATCCTCCACCGGATGGGTGATGTGGGTTACCGGGACGACCGGGGCCGGCTGTGGTTTTGTGGTCGCAAGTCCCACCGCGTCGTGACGCCGTTCGGCACACTCTACACGGACATCGTCGAGCCGATCCTCAACAGCGTTCCCGGGGTGGCCCGAACCGCACTCGTGGGCGTGACCCGACACGGCACGACCTACCCCGTGGTGTGTGTCGAACTTACCGCGGCGGGCAAGAAGATGCCGGGGGCAGGTGCCGGGGAACGTCACAGGCTTCTGAACGAAGTGCTGCCACGGCATGCCCGGTGCTTCGAGGCGACCCGTTCGATCGCAACCTTCCTTCATTACCCCGACAGCTTTCCGGTGGACGTGCGGCACAACTCGAAGATCTCCCGGGAGAAACTGGCCGCGTGGGCCGACCGGAAGTTGGGACCGGAGTGGCGACCGGGAGGCGGCACATGAAGGCCCTCGTGACCGGGGGGGGCGGCTTCCTCGGCGGAGCGATCGTGCGGCTGCTCTGCGGTCGTGGTGACACCGTTCGCTCCCTCACGCGATCGGTCTACCCCTGGCTCGATGAACTCGGTGTCCAGCAGGTGCTCGGGAACGTGTGCGATCCCCTGGCGGTCGAACGGGCGGTCGCCGGGTGCGATGTGGTCTTTCACGTGGCCGCCAAGGCGGGGGTGTGGGGCCTCCGTCGTGACTTCTTCGACACCAACGTCAAGGGCACCGAGAACGTGATCGCCGCGTGCCGCAGACACGGCGTGCGGCGTCTGGTATACACATCAACCCCGAGCGTCGTTCACGGCGGCGGGGACATCGAGGCCGGCACGGAAGCGTTGCCATACCCGGAGCATTTTGACGCCTACTACCCGGAGTCGAAGGCGCGGGCCGAGCAAGCCGTCCTGGCCGCGAACGGCCCCGACCTGGCCACCGTCGCCTTGCGCCCGCACCTGATATTCGGCCCCGGCGATCCCCACCTGATCCCCCGGCTCATCGCCGCCGCCCGGGCCGGGCGGTTGAAGCGGATCGGTTCCCGACCGGTGAAAGTCGACGTGACCTACATCGACAACGCCGCCGAGGCCCACCTCGCGGCCGGCGACCGGCTCGCGGTCAGTGCCCCGTGTGCCGGTAGGGCCTACTTCATCTCGAACGGCGAGCCGGTGGAGCTCTGGTCCTTCATCGACCGCGTCCTGGCCCTGGCCGGGCTTCCCCCGGTCAGCCGCTCGGTCAGTGCCTGGAAGGCCCGCTTGGTCGGTCGGCTCCTGGAATGGCTCTACTGGCTCCTTCGCATCAGGAGCGAGCCGCCCATCACGCGCTTCGTGGCCGTCCAGATGTCCACGTCACACTGGTTCGACATCTCGGCCGCAAGACGCGACCTGGGTTACAAGCCCCGCGTGACCGTTGAGGAGGGGCTGAAGCGTCTCGGCCAGTACCTCGGGGCTAGCACGTCATGAGGCAGAATGGGGAAGCATCCCCGCAGGTGCCACGCGACGGTAGCCGGAGCGATCCGCGCGGCGGTCCGTGTCTGAATCGCTGGCCCAGGCAACAAAGGTACCCGGAGCGAGGACTCCGCGCCGTGGGCTTCATTCTCGGCCGACCCGTTCATTCTCGGCCGACCCGCGTGAGCCGGGGGGAGATTGCCCCGACGGTAAGATAGTGCTTGAGGCTTGTCGCTCGGCTGACAAGCGTGGCGACCGTCAGGGGTGTCTGCGTCTGCGAGCGATTTGCCGGCGCGGGCGGGATTTGCCAGCCCGGGTTCATCAGACCCGCCGCTATCACCGGTGGGGCAGGTTCGTGAAAGGCGCGCCGCCCGCGTCATTGCGTGCGGCCCAGCCGCGGAAGCCGTCCACCTGCTGACGTGACAGAGTCCTCCCGCTGCCTTGGCCGTTGTCGAACTCCCGCGAGGTTTCAGTGCCGGCTCGCAAAGTCGCGGTTTATACGGGTAGCTTCGACCCTCCGACGACCTACCACCGGAGGGTGGCGATGTTGCTCCGGGAGCGGGGCTTTGCGGAGGTCATCGTGCGGCCAACGGTGCAGCGTCCTGACCGGCCGGGCGGCGAGCATGCCCTGCCGGTCCACCGGGCGGCGATGGTCGACCTGGCGTTCCGCGACCTGCCGGGCGTCTCCGTCGATCTGGGCGACCTGGACGACGGCAGCAGTCTCGACAACTGCGAGTTCGACACACTCTATGCCGGGCGGGGGGAAGTCTGGCACGCGGTCGCGGCCGACTTCCTGAGCGGCGGGCGGGACGGGAAGTCGCTGATCCAGACCCGTTGGGAGTCCGGGGAGCGGCTGTGGAAGCAGGGCCGTTTTGTGGTCCTGCACCCGTCACATGCCGCGCCCGCGGCTGCCGACCTGCCGCCGCGATCCGAGTTGCTCGTGGTCGACGGTCATGTCCCCACCGCCGACATCCGCTTACGGGTCTTCCAAGGGGGCCAAGCCTCCCCGGATGTGACCCCCGAAGTGGCCGCCTACATCGAACGCTATCGACTCTTCACGGCGATCCCCTCGCCGCGGGAGACCCGCATCCGCCTTCAGGAACCCCGGCTACTCCTGGTAGCCAACGAACACAGTGAGAAGGCCCGGGCCGCCCTGGAGAAGTTCCGCAGGTATGAACACCCCGACCCGAACGCCGTGCTCGTCATCGGCGGTGACGGGACGATGCTGGCGGCGATCCGCCGGCACTGGCGGTTACGACTCCCGTTCCTGGGCCTCAATGCCGGTACGCTGGGGTTCCTCATGAACGAGGAACTGCCCGACGAGTTGGCCGGCAGCGAGCTGGTGGTCTATCAGATGCCGATGCTGCGGGTCGATACGGTCGGTCTGGACGGCGGGGTGACCCGCGGCCTGGCCTATGTCGATGCCTGGGTGGAGCGTGACAGCGGTCAGGCTGCGTGGCTACGGGTCGATGTGGACGGCCGAACGCAGGTCCCGCGGGTGGTGGGCGACGGTCTGTTGATCGCCACCCCCGCCGGGTCGAGTGCTTATGCCCGGGCCATGGGGGCGACCCCGGTCCCGCTGACTGCTCCGGTGCTGACGCTCGCCGGCTCGAACGTCTTCCTGCCCCGTTTCTGGAAACCGGTCGCCCTGCCCGAGACGGCCGTGGTACGCCTCACGAGCCTGGACGAGTCGGGCCTGCGTCCGGTGCGAGCGTTCCTTGACGGGCAACTCGTCGGACGGGTGCGATCATTGGAGGCCCGCTTGAGTTCCGTGGCTTCGGTCGAGTTGGCGTTCACCCCGCAATTCGACCTGTCGGCACGATTACTCCGCTCGCTCTTCCCGCCCCGTGAGTCGTAGGAGGCCCGCAACCGGCTGACCAGGCTCCGCGCCCTAGCCGTCGCCCGTCCTCCGAGCAGGCTCCGCGCCGTCACCGTCACCCATTCACAGTCGTGACTCCCGAGCCTCTTGCGTGGCCCCGGCGGTCGTCCCGGCACCGTCGGTCGCGCCACGCTGTGCCGTCGTCCTCACCCCTCTTATGAGGCTCGTCTCTTATGGGACTCGTCGTCAGCCTGACTTCTTCTTGGCGGCCGGTTTTTTCGCTGTGGTCTTCTTGGCGTTGGTTTTTTTGGCGGCCGGTTTTTTAGCCGCAGTTTTTTTGGCGGCCGACTTCTTCGCGGATTGCTTCCCGAAGATCGCGTCGTAGCCTTCGCCGAATTTGCTGTCCTCCGACATACCGACACGCACGATGCTCACGGCTGACTCCTGTGAAAGAAATAGGGGTTGGGTTAGGGGTTGGGTTACCTACAAGACACTGTAATTGATCCCGGGCCGATCGTCACTTCCCGCAGGCGAAGCGGAAGAGGATCTCGGCGGCCGGCTCGAGCTGGGCCAGATCGATCCACTCGTCTTCGGTATGAGCCTGGGCGATGTCACCCGGGCCGAAGACGATCGCCGGTATCCCCCCGGCGGCGATCCGTGACGCATCGGTTCCGAACGGGACCGCCTGTACACTATGCCGACCGACGACCGCATCGATCACGGCACCGAACCGCTTCACCAGAGCGAGCGCTGGCTCGGGGTCCAGTGGCGCACAACCGGACGAGCCAGGGCTGAAAGTAAAAGGGAGGTCCGGCCCCAGGCGGTCGCGCAGGAAGCGTTCGAGGTCGGCAACGGCACTCTCGTAGGTCTCCCCGGGTAGTAACCGGCGGTCGATGTCGGCCCAGCACCGGTCGGGCACGGTGTTCGGCGAGATGCCCCCCCCGATCCGGCCGACCGAGATCGTGCGACCGCCGAGCACCGGGTGGTCACCTCGGGACCGCAGCAGGGCCGCGTAGGACTCGACACCGCTCAGGACGCGGGCCATGGCGTAGGCGGCGTTGACGCCGTCCTCCGGTCGTGAACTGTGACACGCCCGCCCGAACGTCTCGACCCGGAAGCGGGCCACGCCCTTGTGGGCGTTGACGATGTTCAACAGCGTCGGCTCGGCGACGATGGCATAATCGGCACGTAGGCCGCTTTTCATGAGTTCCGACACCCCGAGTCCGCCGTTCTCCTCGTCCACGGTGAAGGCGAGTGTGACGCGGGCGCTGCCAGCCGGACGCTCCCGCACCAGGCGCGCGAAGGCCGACAACATCACCGCCCCGCCCGCCTTCACGTCACAAGCCCCTCGTCCGTATAACCGACCGTCCTGGACGTTCGCGGCGAACGGCTCGATCACCATGCCGTCGACGGGTACCGTGTCGGTGTGGGCCTCGAAGAGGACCGAAAACGGTGCCGGTGTCGGGGGCGTGTAAGTGGCGATCAGGTTATCTCGGCCGGGCTGCACCGGTTGCCTGTGGGTCGGGCAACCTAGATCGCGGAGTTGAGCTTCCAGGAAATCGACGACGCGTGACTCGTAAAGAATATCACCCGGAAGGTCGGTCCGGCCCATCGGGTTGACCGAGGGCCGACGCACGAGTTCGGTGAGGAGTTGGGTGATCGGCAGCATGCGGCTATTCAACCAGAAATCGGCCGGTCAGGCCACCAGGCGGTGTCGTCTCAGGGTTGCCTAGTTGGCCGCTCGGCTCGAGTTGGGCCTTGGCCAAGGCCGACTCGAGGTCCACACGCCGCTTCAGCGACTTGTCTCGGCACCCCCTGTGAAGTTCGTAGATGCCGGGCGGCTCGAGGCTCTCTCCCGGAGCGAGTCGGCAGCCGGCTCGCCTCACCTGCGCCGCGGCGAATAGCTCGGCGAGGCATTCGGCACAGGCGAGGGAGTACGTCTTCAGCTCGTCGGTCAAACCATCGCTCCAGCGAGCCGCGATCTTGTAGACCGCCTCTCGTGTGCAGCCGGGGGCGGTACACCGCACGACGTAGAACGACAGTGGCATGACCTTGGGCGTAGACGAGGGAACGACAGAGGGACTGAACGGATGACCCGAGCCTGGCCCGGTGCCTGGCGTACCCAAGGAACCTCGCGAAGCTTGGCAACAGCATACCAGAGAACTTGCCGGGAAATATCCAGTTCTTCGCTCGCAACCTTAAAGCGTGTTAAAATTAAAAACGCCAATTTCTAAACTCCGCGGTTGCGACCGGCCGATCGTGAGGGAATTCACCCCGAGGTGGTTGTGAAAAGGACCATCCGTCTCCGCGGTATCAGCAAAGAGATCAAGGGTCGCGTCTGGGAGTCGGACACCCTGCTCAGGGCCGGTCGCCTCGACAGCCTGGAGATCGTTCTCGACGACAGTTCCGTGAGTCGTCGCCACGCCGAGCTTCGCTGCACCGAAGAGGGCTGGTTCGTTCGCGACCTGGGGAGCACTAATGGAACGTATGTGAACGGGGTGCGGATCTACGCCCCCTCGGAACAGCCGATCCGTCCCCGGGACATCATCCAGTTCGGCAAGATCGCCCTGGCCGTCGAGGCCTACGAAGCCGTTCCCGAAAACCCGCCGTCCGATCAGAACATCCTGGCCACCGTCGCCTCGACCTTCGACGAAGGCATCCGCCGGATGGCATACGACCGTAACCAGATGCCGCGGGCCGGCGAACAGCTCTATGCCTTGCTGCGGGCCGGGCAACACTTTGTCAATATGCAGAGTGAGGAGGCCCTCCTCAAGGCGGTGCTCGACGACGCCGTCAGCGTCCTGGAGGCCCAGCGTGGAGCCATCGTCCTGGCGGATGGGGACGAGAACGAGCCGAAGCTCCGGCTACGCGTCCTGGCGGTGGGGCAGGGGGAGGCCCCCGGCCGCTTCCACTACTCGAAAAAACTGGCCCACCGCTGCTTTGCCGGCGGCGAATCGCTGCTTTATAGCAGCCTCAACGGCGATGACGAGACGCGCTTGAGCCAGAGCATCGCCGACGGTGCCATGACGAGTGTGTTGTGCGTTCTGCTGCGAACGCCGCGAAAGCGCCTCGGTGTCCTGCACCTGGACCGTGGCCTGGACCAGAAGCCTTTTACCGAGTCCGACCTGCTCCTGGCGGACGCCTTGGCCGCCCACGTCTCGGCCGCCATCGAGTGTGCCCAACTCCTCAGGAACCAACGGGAACTGTTCCTGAAAACGATCACGATCCTGGCCCAGGCGGTCGAACTCCGCGACGGCTATACCGGTGGGCACACCCAACGGGTCACCCGCTACGCCACTCTGATAGCGGAACGGCTAAAACTCCCGAGCGACCAGATCGAACTGGTGAAACTTGGCGGACCGCTCCACGACATCGGCAAGATCGGCATAGATGACGCCATCCTTCGCAAGCCTGGAAAACTTACCCCCCAAGAGTTCGCCAAGATGCAACGGCATACGACGATGGGGGCCGAGATCCTGCAGACCAGTCCCGAGATGCACCCGATCATCCCCATCGTGCGCAGCCACCACGAGCGCTGGGACGGGACCGGTTACCCCGACCGGTTAGCCGGGGAGGACATCCCCTTGCTGGCGCGGATCGTGGCCGTGGCCGA
>Ga0308417_1002219_pt1 | contig 12886 bp, 9 predicted proteins | sample HotsprSampleOS65_FD_203528 | JGI IMG/M metagenome (GOLD analysis project Ga0308417, IMG submission 203528) | Hot spring phototrophic mat microbial communities from Octopus Spring, Yellowstone National Park, Wyoming, United States - 20090730_OS65 ... | reverse complement strand
GGGGCGTCCGGCCGGTGGTCGGCGATGGGAAATTCGCTTCGAAGGGGAGGAACGATGAGAAGGGGGATCCGGGCGCTTCCTTCGTAGGCATAGGTCTTGCGCCACAGGTGATGATCGCCCTGCATGTCCCCATGATCCGACGTGAAAATGATCCAGGTCCGCCGGAAGGATTCGGGGTCCTCCCGCTCGAAAAAGTGGAGGAGCCGTCCGATCTGGGTGTCAAGGAAGGAGATCTCTCCCAGGTAGCCAGAACGTGCCCGGTGAATGGCTTCCGGCCTCATCTGGCCCCGCCAGGCATTGGGATCCAGCGCGGTGAACGGATCGTCATGGCGACTCGCCCAATCGCCGACGACGGGGGGAGGAGTCGCGCGGCGGTAGTACCGATCAAAATACCAGGCGGGCGGGGCATAGGGTGAATGCGGGCGGGTAAAGGAGATGTTGAGGAAATAGGGGCGCGAGCGGTCCCGTCTCCGGAGGAACTCGAGAGCCCGCCACAGAGTCCAGGCCGTAGGGTGCAAGCGTTCCTCCGTATGCCAGGGGTGGGCATGCCACGAGTTGAAATGAACCCCGTGATCGTCTGGGGTGACCCCTTCAGGTGCTTCCCGGGCAAACCAGCGACGATAGTCACAGTCCGGCAGTCGGGCCTCTTCGTCGAGTTCGGCGGTCTCGAAGCCCATGGAGGTCCGAGGAGGATGGAAGTGGCCTTTGCCCACGAGGTGGACACGGTAGCCCGCGTTTCGGAACTCGCCCGGCAGCGTATGGGGGAAATCGTTTGGAATCGGAATGCCTCCCGGCCCCATGCCGAGGACGCCGGTATGCCACTGGTCTTGCCCGGTCCAGAGGATGGCTCGGGCCGGCAGACAGGAGGGAACGGCCGAGTAGGCGCGGCGAAAAAACGCGCCCCTGGAGGCAAGATAATCGAGAAAGGGCGTTTCGACGACCGGATGGCCGGCCGCGCCGAGGCAGTCGCCCGCATCTGATCGGCCAGAATGAGAATGATATTCGGAGGGTTGGTTTTCATAGGGTGTGCGTTCCAAGACCCAATCGCTCGAACTGTTCCGGTGGGACGTGGTTGGCCTTCATCAGGCGGATCATCTGTTCGATCATCCGCGATTCGATCTCCGGCGACAGGATCGGCTGTTTCTGCCGAGGATCGGTGTCCAGATCGAAAAGCCAATGGCTGAAACCGTGCGGGCGGCTGGCCTTTTTCGCCGGGATCTTGAGCGTTCGGCACCCCTTCGTGAACGGAAAGGGGTCGGCCAGTGTGACGGACTGAAGTTCATCCACGCCGAAGGCCTGCCGCATATGGGCCGGCATGAGAGTGTACTCGTAGAGCGGCGTGTTGTCCGGTCGGACCGGAGCCCGCATGTACACATAGCGGCCATCGGTTACGTTGACCTGTGCGCCGAACAGGCCGAAAAGCGCGGCCTCGCGAATGGGCGCGTCCCGCTCGACCGTCTCTCGCAGGGGGCGTCCCTGCATGTCCGGTGGGAGGGGAAGTCCGAAAAACTCCAGAAGGGTGGCGGGGAGGTCAATGGTCTGGACGAGACTGCGACGGCGTTCGCCCCGGACCCTGGAACGGGGATCCCAGAGGAAGAGGGGGAGGTGGGCGATTTCGTTGTAAAAGGGTTGGACGCATTTGGCCCACCAGCCGTGCTCGCCCAGGAGGAACCCATGGTCGGTGTTGACGATCAGAAGGGTATCCTTCCAGAGGTCGTAGCGATCCATGAGGTCCAGGATGCGTCCCAGATAGTCGTCACACATCGTATGAAGCGCGGCGCAACGGGCCCAGCAGTGGCGGACGGCTTCCTCGCTCTCCTCAACGCGCCGGTACGGCGGCCAGTCAAAATGGGGCCCCTTCAGGTATTTCCGATAGAGCGCCAGAAAACGCCTGGGTGCGAAATAGGGTTCGTGCGGGTTGAAGGTTTCGATGTGGAGAAACCATCCGTCGTGGCGATGATGGCGCTCGAGAAACTCGATCCCACCCTGGAATGTGCGGGCCTGAGGGAAATCCCGTTCCCGCCGCATGTAGTGCCGGTTGATCCAATCCTGTTGGAGGTGAGGGCCGTGGTGCACCCGGTTGTTGAGGCTCTCGGAATGGCGGTCGGGAGCGCGGGTCAGATCCGCTTTCCAGGGGTCGCCCTCCTGGCCGCGGATGCACTCCCAGGTGCTGTATTTCGTATGGTAATTCGCACCGCCTTCCTCCCAGTAGTGGTAGTGATCGCTGAAAAGGTGGGTGGAGATGCCCTGCCGCTTCAGGATCTCCGGCGTCGAATCGTCGAAGGGTTCCAGAGGGCCCCAGGAACGGTGGAGAAAATTATAGCGGCCCGTATGCAACTCCCGCCGGGCCGGCATGCAGGGCATGCTGCCTACGTAGGCCCGGTCGAAGAGGACCGCGCGCTCCGCCAAGCGGAGAAAGTTTGGCGTCGACACCTCCGTGGCCCCGTAGGGTTGCAACATCCGCCGATTCAGGGAATCGAACATGATTTGGATGGCTCTCATCGGGGCTGGACCTCCGGTTCCGATAGGGCGGGACGATCCCGCAGAATAACCGGTTCGGGTAACAGAAGCTCTTGGGGCGTACGGGCGAAAAAGGGGGGAACGGAAAGGAGATGAAAGACGCGTTTGGCCAGGGAACCATCGAACGACCATAGATCGCCGTCCTCACCCTCCCCCACGGGAATAGTGAAATGATCATCCTCTCCGCGCCAGGCATGCCGGGGCTTCTGATCCGGCCCATAGAGCGTGCCCGAAAAGCCAGCCGCATAGCCAGTAACGTGGCGGGTACCCCGGGGAACGTAGAACCAGCGAGGTCCCGACCCCTCGTCATAACGGGGCTCCATATGGGTCGGGAAAGTGACCCCAAGGCCTTCCGGCCAGGCCAGTCGCGTCGCGGCCATCCCGTCGGCGAATTGAATTCGATAGAGCCCCGCTTCGGCGACCGCGATTTCGATGGGATGGGGTTGGCGGTCGGGAGGAAGAGACCACGCGATTTCGGATGCACCGTAGGACCAGGTGATCTGCACGGGACCCCGTTCGGTGTATATCAGTCCGCTGGTCACCGTAACAATGAGGGTGGTCGGTGCGACCGGCACCCAAACCCAGAGCGTTTGTGCGCCCCGGCTCTGCCAGATGGGCTCTGACCAGCGGGGATTGGGAACCGCCGGAAAGCCGAGCGCTGCCGCCGCCGGTCGCAGAGGACCGTCCCAATACACCGGTTCGATTTCGAGAGTCGGATTGTTCCTAAGGCCGTCCTCCACGAGCGTTCGGATCTCCTCCTCCGTGAAGGGGGAGGATTGCTTCCAGGGGTTCTTCGCTTCCGGGACGTTCCATTCCGCTCCGGGCGGGGGGGCGACGGACCGATCCCGGTTGGCCAAATCCCGATAGAGGGCGTAGGAGTGGACCATGCCGGTGCGGCGGATGCGCCAAGCGTGGCGGATGAGCGCTTCGTAGGCCGCCTGCCGCCCGTCACCGCGGGCTGCCGAATAGGCCCGGTAGAGTTCGACGTAGCGGGTGTAGAGGACCAGATCGCCGATCCGGGCTCGAACATCGGCCCGATCGCCGGCCCTCTCGAAGGCGTCGGCCGTCGCCCGGTAGAGACGCCCGAGGAGATCCCGACTTATCCGGGGCCGTTGGGAGCCCTCGATCAGACGGTAAAAACGGTCCATCGCCTCCCGGGCGGGTCCGAAGGCCATGGAAAGGAACTCCTCCCGCCGTTCGTCGAGCCGAGCGACTTCCTGCGTGGACCAGAGCATTCGGGCGGCCAGATAGTAGCCAAGGCCATTCGGACCCCAGTTCTCGGAGGATTCCGCGCTCAGGAAGCGGGCGCCCATGGAATGATAGCGAGGGATGGTGTCGGCCAGGTATTTCAGATTCGACCCGCGCGCGGAGCCAGGCCGGTCGCGATCCCAGGTGTTCACGCTGTAATACTCGCGAATGCCAAAGAGCGCCGCCCCTTTTTCACGCCAGGACTCGATCAGGCCGTCCACGGTCCATCCCCCTTTGAGAAAGGCGGTGGCCACGGAGACAATGACGGCCGGATGAACCCGAAGACGGGTTGGCGGCGGCGAGTGATAGTTGTACGCGTAGAGACCGATGAAGCCGCGGCCCAGTTCGCGGCGGACGGCCTCCGCGGCTTCGTTGGCGAGGAGAATCGCCCGATCGGTCGGCGGGCCGAGCGCCGCGCAGACCTCGCATTCGCACCATCCGCCCCCGTCGCTGGGGTCGAGGGATAACGAGGAAAGGGTGGGATCCTCGCGAAAGGCATTCACCGCATATTGAACAATAAGGGCCCGGAGTTCGGGGTTGGAGATGCAGAACTTTGAGGATTTCCGTTCTCCCCCGACCAATCCCAAGTACTCGGGATGGGCATCGAATACCATTTTGAACCGGCGTAGGATGTGGTCGTAGGCGTGGCCGGTGTTCAGTTGAAAGGCGGAGACGGTTCGATTCCGGATGCACCAGACTCTGTACTCCTCCTGATTTTCCGGCCACGTTCCCCAGCCATACCAGATGCGACGGTTGAGGTAGTCCGGCGACTCGACGGCATCGAGCCAGACCCTGAGTTCGGCATGGCGCGGGATGATCTCCCATTTCGGTGCCGGGAAGAACCGCCGGTATCCCAGCCGATCGAGAAAACTCCAGACGGCGTGGCGGGCGGCCGTCGGAGTGGCGCCGATCAGGAGAAGGCCGTTCGTATGGGAGAGCAAGAGATGGTCGTCGCCGTGGAGGAAATCGTTCGCGTCGAGTCGGATAGCTGCATTCAGAAGGGGAGATTCCGTCACGGTACCGACGGCGACGCCGGCCGTGCCATCGCCGGAGCGAAGCTCGGGTCTTCGGCCGGTGATGGCGCCGATCATGGCGGCGAGTTCGCAGGCCGCCTCCCCGGACAGAGCGCTGGCTTGAGCCGCCGTGACTACGGCCATGGGAGGACCATCTCGGGGAACAAGGGAGACCTCGCCCGGCAGGGGCAGATCGGCAGAGAGCAGCGTGGGAACGAGCAACGCTCGCACGGCCCACCGGACATACGGCCGTGCCTGACCGATCCCGACGAGGGGTGAAACCATAAGTATCATAATAGCGTTGGGAATCAGGTCAGACCAGAAAAAAACTCCGGAAATGGGACGTCGAACCGATCGGACGATAGCCCTAAGCTGGACAGAGATCCATAGGAGCCGTACTATAGAGTTCTGAAAGGAGCGCAGGGAGCATGTCGGACGAGACCCTGGAAGCACGATTGAAACGGTTGATCGTGGATCGCCTTTTTCTCCAGATCCCCCCTTCGGAGATCGAAGACGACAAGAAGCTGGTGCAGGATTACGGGGTGGACTCCGTCAGTCTCTTCGAGCTGGTGGTTGGACTCGAAGAAGAGTTCGGCATCCGGATCGAGGATCGGGAGTTTCATCTCCGGCACTTCGAATCCGTGTCCGCCCTCGCCCGGTTCGTACGGGCCAAACTGGATGCCGCCTCTCCCGCCGCCCCCACCGCCTCATCCTGATGCCGGAAACCTCTGTCGTCTTCGAAAGCGGCGGCCGCCGGCTGGTTGGCCTGCTCCAGACGCCATTCGAGGGCGCGGTGCGGGAACGGTGGCTTTTTGCCTACCCGCTCTTCGAGGAACGGAAATCCTCCCAGCGCGTGCTCGTGACGATGGGGCGCGCTCTGGCGGCGTCAGGTCGGGCCGTCCTCCTCTTCGATTATCGTGGCTGTGGAGACAGTGAGGGCGATTTCGAGGCCTTTTCTCTTCCCCATTGGCAGGCCGATCTCCAGACGGCGGCCGACTGGCTGGCGGCGCGATTTCCACACGCTCGGCCGGGAATCCTCGGTCTCCGCCTCGGCGCCACCCTGGCCTGGCGTGAGGCCGCTCGACCGGAGAAACCCTTCGATCGCGTCGTCCTGTGGTCCCCGGTTGTGAACGGCCAGGCCTATCTCGTGGCCGAACTTCGTCGCAAAGTGATGAAAGAGATGCTGACATTCGGGGCCGGCCAGAGCCGTCGGGACGATCTCGTCCGGAAGCTTCAAGCGGGGGAGTCGGTGGACTTCGACGGCTACGCCGTCTCTTCCTCGCTCTTTCACGATCTGGCCGAGTGGGATAGTACCCCTCCCTTCCCGTCGGTTCCACCGGAGGGGGCCATCATCGGTCTGACCCCGCAGGCGCGCCCTGATCCTGCCCTTGTCCGGTGGGCGGAGGCGTGGCAACAGGCCGAAGGACGGTGCACGCTTCAGTTCGTGGCGGAACCGCCTTTCTGGAGTCTGATCGGCCTGGTCCCTTGCACGGCGCTGATCCGAACGACGCGCTTCTGGATTACCGGAGAAACCGGATGACGGCCACAGAAGTGCCATTCGCCTTCTCCTCCAGCGGGCTGACCCTTCGCGGTCTGCTTCATCGTCCGGACCGTCCGCGGGATCTTGGCGTTCTCTTTCTCCATGGGTGGTCGGGCAACCGACTTGGTCCTCACCGCCTCTTTGTCCATCAGGCCCGCCGATTGGCGGCCATGGGTGTGTTCTCGCTCCGTTTTGATTTTCGAGGGCGCGGCGAGAGCGAAGGGGAGACCTTTTCGACGTCCCTTGAAGACATGGTCACCGATACCCTTTGCGGCCTCGAGGCCTTTCAGAGGGAAACGGGCCTCCGGCGGATTGTTCTCGTGGGTATCTGTTCGGGGTGCAAAGTGGCCATCGGTGCGGCGGCGCAGCGCCCGGATCTGGCGGGCCTGGCGCTCTGGTCGGCCGAAGCCATGGGGCCTCTTCGCGCGCCCACGCAGTCGGTGCGCAAGACCCTTTGGGCGTTGCGTGCCTACGCCCGGAAGCTCGCGACGCTGGAAACCTGGACGAAAATCCTCACGGGCCGGGTGCAGACCCGCTTTGTCCGAAAAGCGCTGATGACCGATGAACGGCCGACCCTCAACGAGATCCGGCGTGAGGCGGCCTGGCTGGACGCCTTCCGATCGTTCCAGAGCCCTGTGCTCTTCGTCTATGGAGGCAATGATCCGGATACCGCAGCGGCGGCGCGGGCCTACGCCGCTTTTTGCACGCGCCATGGTCTGATGTGGGAGATGCATGAAATTCCCGAGGCAAACCACAGTTTCTATTCGCTTCGCTGGTCCGGGGAGGTCATGGATCGGACGGAGCGATGGATTGGGTTGCGTGTGATCCGTTCGGACGGGGAGAGCCCGTGAAGGAGCGACGGCGCATCGCATTCCTGATTCCCGTGTCGGAGGCCGGCGGAGCGGAACGGAGCCTTTTGCAGACGATCGCTCTTCTTCCCCGGGACCGTTACGATCTCTGGGTGGTTCTCCCTTCCGGCGGCTCACTGTCGGAACGCCTGAAGGCCCTTGGCGCATCGGTCGTTTCCTATCCGCTCCGACGGTTTCAGCGGACCGGCCACCCGTATCGCCTCGCCAGGGATTTCTGGGCCATCCATCGCGCCGCCCGCGATCTGGCCGCCTGGTGCCGGGAGGCGAGCATTGCCCTTCTCCACGCCAACGGCGACCAAGCCCTGCTGGTGGCGGGTCCAGCCGCCCGCCGGGCGGGGATCCCCTGTGTTCGTCATGCCCGTGATTGGACCGCGCCGGATCTTCTCGGGCGGTGGTTGGCGCGTCAGGCGGATCACACCGTTGCCGTTTCGCAGGCGGTGGCGGATCGGATCGTTCAGGCCGCGCCCCGAGGTCCGGTCTCCGTCGTGTACAACGGTTTCGATGTCGAGGCCTGGCGGCAGGCGGCCGGGCAGGGATCGTTTCGCCAGGCCCAAGGCATTCCTTCCGAGGCCCTTGTGATCGGGATGGTGGCGCAGCCGGTGACGTGGAAACGGGCCGATCTCTTTATCGAAGCCGCCCAACGAATCGGGCGCGAGCGGCCCGACGCTCATTTTGTGATGGCGCTGGGCGACCGGTTTGGGGGGGGTGAGGCCTATCTCAGAGCTCTGGCTCGACAAATTCAGACCACCGGGATGATCGACCGGTTCCATCGGCTCGGGTGGCGCGAGGATATCGCCTCAGTGATGAACGCGTTCGACATTCTGCTCCATCCTGCTGATGGCGAACCTTTCGGCCGTGTCGTTGTGGAGGCGATGGCGCTTGAAAAGGCCGTGGTTGCGGTGCGCCAGGGAGGACCCGCCGAAACGATTCGAGAGGGTCAGGAGGGGCTGCTGGTCCCGCCTGGGGATCCAGCGGCCATGGCCGAGGCGGTCTTGACCCTCGCGCGCGATCCGGCTTTGCGTCGCCAGATGGGCCAGACGGCCCGGCGGCGGGTCGAGGAGGCGTTTTCGCTGGGCCAGCATCGGGACGGCATCCAGGCGGTGTATGACCGGTTATTGGGACCGCCCCGGGGTGTGGCCATCGTGGTGGGCGGCTTCCCGGGACGCTCGGAGACCTTCATCCGGCGGGGGATGACGGCGTTGATCTCTGAGGGGACGGACGTGCACGTTTTTGCGATGGCGCGGGGCCGAGGGAACTTGAGCCAGCGAGAGCAGCGAGCGTTGGCGGGGCGGGTCGTGCCGTCCTTCGGCCATCTTTTCATTGGGATCGGCGCCCTCCGGGCCCTGGCCGCGACCGTCCAGCATCCCGAGGGGCACAGGATCGTTCAGGAGCTCCTGCGCGGAGATCCCGAATACGGGTCGCGACTTCGAATGATGGCCCGTCTGGGCATGGCATGGCTGTGGACCGCAGAGGCGCGACGACGGCGAATCGGGCATGTCCATGCCCACTTTCTCTCCGCGACGGCGGATGTAGGACGGTGGATGGCGCTGTTGATGAAAACCCCCTTCACGCTCTCGGCGCATGGGAGGGATCTGTTCGCCAGTTCTCCGCCCATCATCCGCCGCCGGGTCGAGCCCGCCGCCTGGATCGCGGTATGCAGTCGGGCCGGCCAGGATCGCCTTCGCGCCCAGCTTCCCAAGGATCTTCCGTCTGACAGGATCCGGTTGATCCCTCACGGTCTGTGGATCGAGGAGTTTCCCAAAGACTGGGATTGCCGACGACCGCCAAGGATCGCCGCGGCCGGCCGGTTTGTGGAAAAGAAAGGCTTTGCGTATCTGATCGAGGCGTGTCAACGTCTGGCCAGCCGGGGAACCGATTTTACGTGTACCCTTATTGGAGACGGACCGCTCCGGGCCGATCTCGAACGGCGGGTGCACGCGGCGGGGTTGAGCGATCGTCTTCGGCTGCCTGGCGCGGCGGACGATCCGAGCCGGGTCATGGATCTTTTCTCTCAGGCGCGCTTGGTCGCGATCCCTTCGATCGTCGCCTCCGATGGCGACCAGGATGGGATTCCCAATGTGGCGTTGGAAGCAATGGCGGCGGGGGCGCCGATTGTGGCTTTTGCGACAGGGGGCTTACCCGAGGTCGTCGTGGAGCGACGGACTGGATTTTTGGTCCCGCCAGGGCGGGTGGATCTGTTGGCCGAGGCCATGGATGTTCTTCTGAAAGACGAGGCGATGGCCCATGCCATGGGGCGCGAAGGACGGGCCGAAGCCGAACGTCGTTTTGATGTCCGATGGGAAGCCCAGGCGTTGAAGAAGGGATTTGACGAAATGGGAGTTGGGGTATGAGTCGGAGTCTGACTCGGTCGGTGGCCGGAGGAGCCGCGGTGGTCAGCGCCTTTGCGCTGGCCGGCAAGGCGCTGGGCTTTCTCCAGAAGCTGGTCATGGCCTACTACTTTGGCACGAGCGGATTGGCCGATGCCTTTGCTCTGGCCTACAACAGTCTGATTGCGGTGATCAGCCAGTTCCCACCGCAGGTTCTGGCGCCCTTTCTCCCGGTTTATATGAGTGTACGGCGGGAGCGGGGGGAGGTGGCCGCCCGCCAGTTGGCCGGAACGGTGTGCGCTCTGCTCGTGCTGGTTCTCTCGGCGGCGGTTGTTGTGGGATTTCTCATGGCCCGGCCGCTTGTGGAGGGCCTTTCGCAATTTCCCGTCGCGGAGACGCGCGCGGCGGCGATTCGTCTGACCCGGATCATGATCCCGTCGGTTCTGTTCTTGGGTCTGATCGCCTTCGGAACGGTACTGCTTCACGCCGAGAAGCGCTTCAGCCGGCCGGCGTTTGCCGAAACGCTGAGCAAGGGCGGATCCATCGTCGTTCTTCTGCTGCTCGGACATTGGATGGGGATTGACGCGCTGGGGCTCGGCGTGCTGATCGGGACGGTGCTCGGCTTTGCTGTGATAGCAGCAGGGTTGCGAGGGCGGATTGTGCTTTCACTCGCCTTCCGTTTGATCTGGCGTGATCCCGATCTGCGCCGTTGGGTGGGGCTGACGGGTCCCATCCTCCTCGGGGTCCTGATCGCCCAGATCCGGACCATCTTGGACAATCGGTTCGCGTCTGGAATGGCCTCGGGGAGCGTGGCCGCCTTGCAGTACGCGCGGGGGTTGAATGACACCCTCGTGCTTCTGGTTCCTTCGGCCGTTGGCGTGGTGCTTTATCCGGTTTTTTCCGAGATGGCGGAACCGGCTAAGCGGGCCATGCTTAGCGACACCCTTCTGCGTTCCCTCCGGGCGATGATTGTTCTGCTGCTGCCGCTCAGCGTCATCCTCATTGCTCTGCGGCAGCCGATCATTCAACTGCTCTTTCAGCGTGGGCGGTTCCGTGCCGATTCGGTCGCCCTCACCGCCTGGCCGCTTGTCTTTTACGGCGCCGGGCTGCCCGTGTTTGCCGTGGAGATTCTTCTTATGCGGCTTTACTATGCCCTCAAAAACACGTGGGTCCCCACGTTGGTCGGTGCGGCCTGCGTTGCGCTGCACGTGGGGATCATTCTGCTCACCCGCGACGCGCTTCAGCATGGCAGCATGGCGCTGGCGGCGACTCTATCGAAAGGGGTCAAGGTGGCGATCCTCTGGATCGGTCTCCGAGCGTTTCTGCCCTCGCTTCAAGGTCGCCGCACATGTCGGTTCGCCGTTCAAACCGCGTTGGCCCTGGCGGCCATGGCGGCCGCGGTCTGGCTCGTGTCGAATCTTCTTCACCGTCTGGCTTGGCCGGGGGCGGTGGGGGGGATGGCGATCCCGCGCGCCCTCGGCCTGGCTCTTGAAATCGCAGGGGCGAGCAGCGTGGGTCTGGCGGCCTATCTCCTCGTGGCCTGGCTCGTGCGGTTGGAGGAGCTGACGCTGGCGGCCGGCTGGCTTATGCGCCGGGGGAAGGAAAAGCGATGAGCCTACAGCGTGTGGCGTTGATGGCGGAAGCGACGTCGGGAGGCGTTCGCCGCCATCTCACCACATTGGCGATCGGACTCCAGGCGGCGGGGCTGGAGACGACCGTTCTAGCCGCGCTGCGGCGGGATCCGGCTTTCGGCGAGGACATTCGTCTCATGCGGCAGAGCGGCATTCGCGTCGTGGTCCTTCCCATGGTCCGTTCCATCTCGCCCGTTCGCGACGCCTTTTCCCTGATGGCGCTTTTGCGCGTGATTCGTCCTGGCACTTTCGATCTTCTTCATACCCACAGTTCCAAAGCCGGATTCCTGGGACGCGTGGTCGGCCGGGTCCGGGGCATGCCGCTCCTCGTCCATTCCCCCCATCTCTTCGCCTTTTCGGTCGAACGCCAGGCTCTTCGTCGGGTCCTCTATCGCCGCCTTGAGCACTTCGTTGCGCCCTTCACGACGCGTTTCATCTGTGTATGTGAAGAGGAAAAAGCGCAGGGGGTGCGGGCCGGCTTGGGATCTGCCGATCGCTTCTGCGTGATTCCGAATGGCATGCCTGATGAGTGTTTTGCAAGGCGGACTACCGACCGGCGCGACCGGAAGGCCGTTTGGGGGGTGGGAGAAGGGGAGTTTCTGGTCGGGACAGTCGGGCGGCTGGTCGAGCAAAAGGGCCACCGCGTGCTCATCGAAGCGGCGGCGCAGTTGCGGGCGCGAGGCGTCGGCCTCCACGTGGCGATTGTGGGCGAGGGGCCGTGGCGGCGCCGGCTCGAGCAGGAGATCCGGCGCCAGGGGCTGGCGGACCGGGTGCGGCTGGTCGGGCGCATGGATCGGCCGGACTATTGGACACGGGCGTTTGATCTTTTTGTCCTTCCTTCGCTTTGGGAGGGGTTGCCGTATGCCCTGCTCGAAGCGATGGCGGCTGGTCTGCCGGTTGTGGCGACCCGGACGGGCGGGATTGCCGAGGCGTTGGCCGAGGGGAAAGCGGGGTGGCTTGTGCCGGCGGGGGATGCGGCGGCCCTGGCGGAGGCGATCCACCGTCTGGCGGCCGATCCGACGCTTCGGGAAACCTTGGGAAGAGAAGCCCGGCAACGCGCCTGGGCCCACTACCGGGCACAGGAGATGGTGGCCCGGCATATCGCATGCTACCGAAGCCTGCAGCCTTTCAGCGGCTGCCCGCGGTGAGCTCGAAGGTCACGGTCACCGACCGGCGTCGGATCAGAAAGTCGGTCGGCAGTCCTTCGATTCGCGCCACGGACTGGACGGCTTCGAGAACCGACCGATCCATTTCGGCATGGCCGGAGGGGCGGATCAGGCGGCTGGAGAGAATGTACCCGGTGGAAGAGAAGGTCAGTTCCACTTCGGCCTTGAGTTGGGGCGGTGCCGAGGGGGGTTGTTGCCAGGCGCGGTAGAGTGTCCGACGGATAATTTCGAAGGCCAAGTCGTCGCCGGTCGGCACGGTCGTCTGGTGGCCGGGCGTGGCGCCCAGATCCAGCAGACGCCGAATTTCTTCTGGCGAGAGGCGGGGCGTAGCGGGCGGAGGAGGCGGTGCCGGTCGTTCGATCCGGCGTCCCTTTTCCAAGGGAGGTTTGCTTGTGGGCGGTTTTGGTTCCGGGGGTTTGGAGGGAGTCAGCTTTTTCTCCGGAGGTTTGGGAGGTTCCGGTTTTTTCTCTGGGGGTTTGGGGGGTTCCGGTTTTTTTTCGGGCGGCTTGGGCGGCTCCGGCTTCTTCTCCGGCAGAACAATATCCTTGGGTGAAGGGGGAGGTGAGGGCGGA
>Ga0308417_1002214_pt1 | contig 12899 bp, 10 predicted proteins | sample HotsprSampleOS65_FD_203528 | JGI IMG/M metagenome (GOLD analysis project Ga0308417, IMG submission 203528) | Hot spring phototrophic mat microbial communities from Octopus Spring, Yellowstone National Park, Wyoming, United States - 20090730_OS65 ... | reverse complement strand
CACAACCCCGATGGCAATCGGCCAGATTTCCATCTCCGTCAGTGCGCGGGCAACCGCACGGATACGATGTACGCGATGCGACGCTAGCATCCGCAATGCTCTCCACGATACCGTCAGACTGCCTCAGTCAGACGCACCATACCACCACCATACCGGTATCATACCATATTCGGAAACCCCTTCATACATTTCTGAAAATCGCGGAACTGGCTGAAGCTGTCCGTCTCCACATGGAGCCGTAACTGGTCTCAATCCTGACGCCGATAGAGCATATGACTCTCCACCCACTGCGTAATCAGCATCCGCGTCGGCTCGTTGAGCGCCGGGGTATTGACCGCGCTGAGGCTGCGGTGACCTGCTTCCGCCGCTTGTAAGTAGAGCCGCAACAGCTTCCGCATAATGCTATCATCTGTGTGAGCATTCACATGCAGCAACTCGTTGTACAACGCCCGGAGCGTGTCGGTATCCGGTAACGTTGTATTCTGGCACAGACGATAGATACGCGGATGCGGTGTCTCGCTGCGCCTTTCTTTCTCCAGCGCCAACTCCTCGTGCAACTTTTCCCCTGGTCGAACACCTGTATACACGATCTGAATATCTTCTCCGACCCGTAGACCGCGCAGGCGGATCATGCGCGTCGCCAGATCTACAATCTTGATCTCGTCGCCCATATCGAGCATAAAAATATCTTGCCCGGAAGCATAGACCGTTGCCTGCGCAATCAAACTGGCGGCTTCGGGAATACTCATAAAGAAACGCGTCATCTCGCGGTGGGTCACCGTCACCGGGCCACCACGTTCGATCTGTTGCCAGAACAGCGGTACCACGCTGCCGCGGCTGCCGATCACGTTTCCAAAGCGCACGGCAGTAAAGATCGTCTTCTGTGACGGGTGGGCATTCAGACTGGCGACCCACAGTTCGCCCAGACGCTTGGTAGTGCCCATAACGCTGCTGGGATGCACGGCCTTGTCGGTCGAGACAAACGTAAAGCGTTCGGCTCCATGCTGCAAGGCGGCCTGCGAGACCACCATGGTACCCCACAGGTTGGTGATGATCGCCGGATTGACATACTCTTCCAGCATCGGGACATGCTTGTAGGCCGCCACATGGAACACAAGTTCAGGTTGATGTCGCACAAAACAATCATTCACTCGCTGCTGATTGGTAACATCACACAGAATAATCGTCTGCTGTTGCTCCGGGGCCAGCCAGCGCAACTCATTGCTCAGATCATAGAGACTGGTCTCGTTGCTATCGAGCAAGAGCAGGTTCGCTGGAGCAAATGTACTCAACTGGCGCACCAGTTCACTCCCAATCGATCCTCCTGCCCCAGTCACCAGGATGCGCTTGCCACTGAACAGAGCGCGACACTCTTCCACGTTAATCGCTACTGGTGGCCGCCCAATCAGGTCATCAAGCGTCACATCACGGATAGAGAGCGGCTCGGTAAAATCTAACACACCCGGACTGATCTGTACCCGCGCCGGGGTTGCCTGGCACGCCGCAATAATCTGGCGTAAGCGTACCCGTTCGATATTGCGCATGGCAATAATCAGCATATCCGCCTGCACCCGCCCCGTCCAGTAGGCCACTTCGTCGCACCGTCCCAAGACCTTAATCCCCATCACCACGCGCCCGATCTTCACCGGGTCATCATCGAGATAGCCGAGCAACTGGTAGGTATGCGGGCTGGATGACTCGCGGATCATGCGTGCGACTAACTGCCCGGCTTCCCCGGCACCGACGATCAGGACGCGCTGCACGGCTTGCCGATTCGCCTGTAAGCGGATCACAATCTGCTTGAACAACCGCCAGTGATATCGGGTTGCCACAAAACCCACCATGGCAAACATACCACCGATCAGAATCGCCAGCGTCGAGAGTCGCGCCGTGCTGCCCGGCCAGAAAACATTGGCAAGCAAGATAACCACGGTTGACATCCCAACTGTCTTGATGATCACAAACACTTCATACAAACTGGCCCGTGCCCAGAGCCGCTGATAGATGCCAAAGAAAGCACCACACAAGACGTACAGCAACGCCATTCCCGCAATAGCGATACGGTGTTCATCAGAGGGTTGCCAGTCCTGAATGCGCAACTGGAATGCGGTGGCGTAAGCGAGCAGGACAATCAAAAAATCGAGCAGTACCCGCCCATCTATCGGTCGTACAGTACCGACGATCTTAGCCATACGGAGTTCCTTTCTCATCTCAGATGAACAGTCCATCGAAGGGGGTGGTCACAAACTTACTGATGGTGTCTGCCAATACCTTTTAGCAAAAGGCAAGAGTACATCATTGTCAGTAACTTTATGACCACGACCTCCATCGTAAATGGCAATACTACAGCATCATCCACAGCACCATAATTTACGTTCTGTTCAATGCATAGCCAGATTTCAGTCGGATGAATGCCAGATATGATTTCACGGTTCGTTTAGGACTGCTATAGTACCACAAATCGACCCAGACGATGTTTCACCCGCATCAAATGGGGTCTGTCGATACTTTACCGTCGGATAACACGTCGGAACAACGTTTGTCGTTGGGAACGCTGTCGATACTTTACCATCGGGTACCACGTCGGAACAACGTTCGTCGTTGGGAACGCTGTCAAACGACTGAAGTCGCTCCGACATGTGTCACGTCAAAATGTGCATCTGGAACCATGCCTAAGAAAACATAACATTCCCACACAAACTACAAACTGCGCGAAGCTGCCCACTGTTGATATTACATCTGGTGTAGTTACCGCAACGGTACAGATGCTAAAATCTTGCGCTGATCATCAAGGTGTGGTATGATACCGCCATCTAGTATTTATCGGCATAGTGCCAGGTGTGTTCGTCTATAGGAGCATGATCCTGACCCTAAAGTCAGCTTCATACTGCTACGGACTGTGTTTGTACCATGCAGTATGCTGTTTGTACCACGGAGTACAGCGAGAGACCATTGACCATTACGGTTATTAGCGTGATCTTGATGTCGCTTGCGCACAGAAGTGCTGTCTTCAGCCGGGCACTGGCTCGGAACTGGCATCAGCGCAGCGCCTCTCGTTGCTTTTACGCCTCTGTCAGGATGGCTCTATCTCCGTGTCTTCGGTATACATCATTTAGTACTGCTGTGTAATCACATCGTTACCATCAGAAACCGGCATATGGCCGGTTCAGACAGGTTCTAACAGTACCAGATCCGAACCTGGATATTGGATCGAGCAGGTATGCCGTCAGTCCGGGGGCGGTAATACGACTTTTAAGATCTGCTATACTACCACCCTATGCCAACGGAGCGCGGTAGCCATGCTTCCGCACACGTGGCCGTATAACCATTAACCATTCCGGTACGTTGTAGCCTTAGCTCCGACCGGAAGGCATACTACAAGTTTGTCTCTGGCTCATAACCGCGCCGGAGTGGCGGAGCGTGGGCGGAGGGCGGAGCGGAAAGCGGCCTGAGCGTCCGGGCGGAGCGTCCTCTTCGTAGTGACGACTTTAGCCTGCATGCCAATTCGCGCCGAGACGTGTGGCGTCTTTAGGTGGCAAGGTGGCAGGTGATCTGACCCCTGTACCCTATCCAGCGGGGAGGCGCGGATGCGTGCGGCGGGGATAGGCAGGTGCTGGACTTTTATGGTACGCGTCTCTTCGCATCCGCACATCCTCGACTGCGCCTTTGCATTCAAACAGGAAATGTCGTGCGGGGTGACGCAAAGGAGTGGATCATGGTCAACGATGAGGGTGCGCATAACCAGGCAGTGCTGGCCCAGGAACCGACGCCCGCGCCAAGCCAGGCGGAGTGGTACCTGATCCACTCGATGCCGCTGAAGGAGCGCTCGGCGGCGGCGGCGCTGCATGAGCGTCTGGGCCTGACGGTGTATGTACCTGAGGTGCCGCAACGCTTTCGCGGGGGGATGCAGCCGGCACCGCTGTTTCCGCGCTATCTGTTTATCCGCGCTCATCTGGGCCAGGTAGCCCTCAGTGCGATCAATGCGACACCGGGGGTGTTGCGCCTGGTGAGCTTTGATGAGCGCCCGCAGCCAGTGCCGTCGGCGGTGATCCGCCAGTTGCACCAGCGCGTGGAGCAGTTGAACGACGCAGGGGGGCTACCGCCGCATACGTTCCAACCCGGCGCGGCGGTGCGGCTGACGGGTGGCCCGCTATGCGGTCTGGAGGCGGTCTTCGTTGGCCCGCTGGCACCGGCCGAGCGAGTGCATATTCTGCTGGAGTTTATGGGCCGCTTGAATGAGGTGGAGGTGGAGGCGCATCTGCTGGAACCCGCCGGCAACTTGCCGCTGGTTGCCGATCTGGTGCCAGTGTCTGCCCCGAAGCGTGGCGGCGGACGCGGGGCAAGGGGCGCGGTGTGCGCCGCTCGGTATCTTGATTGTAACGCAAAGGCGCAAAGGGGTGGAGATGCAACCCATCACCCCTGGTTTAACACAAAGGCGCAAAGAGGCAGTGACGCAAAGGGGCGGAAGATGGTTGATCGAATGTGTCTGATCGTGATGGGTTGGGAGTGCCACCGGGATCTGCTAGTCAACTCTACTTTCCGTCAGTACATTACAAAATGCGGTTGTGCATAGTGTGTGGCCTGATCATTCTATCATCAAGGTCGGTATTCATGGCAGGGTCAGCGCACAGGTACCGATAGAATCGTGACGGAAACCTTGCAGAAACATATTGGGCCTACGGACAGTGGTACGCCATGTCATTACCAAGAGGTTAACAGGTTGCGCGATCATGGCATTGATGTGATCACTGCTCATGAAGATCAAGTACACAGAGTATATAACTCTATACTGCTTGATCGGGTAATCAGGGTAATCGCATATAAACCCTCGATGTGTTTTATCTCATCAGGATCCGGAGAAACCCCGCCATCACCGATACAATCCACACCTAACTATCGTGCGGAACACCGGTCGTGGTCATAAAGTTACTGACAATGATGTACTCTTGTCTTTTGCTAAAAGGTATTGGCAGACACCATCAGTAAGTTTGTGACCACCCCCCACTTGTTTGCACGAGACATCAGTGAAAGCAACCATATCGGTGCAGCAGATGACGTTTCATCACATGCATGCAGATAAATTGTGCTTCAGAACGGCATGTCCATGGCGATTTAAATGCAATTGCTCTGGCATACACACAGATGCACAAAATTACACAATATATTACTTTCAGTATATTTTTGGTAGAAATATCTTAGACTAATAGTATACAAAAATGATTAAGTATAAAAAGGTAATACCTAAAATCAAACAGATAACACCGTGGTGGGCAAAAATTGTAGGAAAAATAGTATTATCACGTTTACCTCTTCAATATACATTATGGCGACAATTAGACATTTTTAAGCATGGTTCAATGTTGAACCCGGACTATGCGACCAGAGTATTCCTGCGCCATTACGAGCATGCCATGAGTCATTTGCAGTCTGAATATTCGCTTTTGGAATTTGGGCCAGGTGATTCTTTATCAACGGCATTGTTGGGCGCTGATCATGGTGCCAGACGCATCTGGTTAGTAGATGCCGGGGCTTTTGCTGAAAGGGATATAACAAAGTATGCCCCACTTCAAGAAAAATTAAGTAAAAATTGGGTACATAAACATTTCATTGATACAGATGAGATGTTGCGAGCAACAAATACTACATATCTAACCGACGGATTACGAAGCTTAAAAACGATCCCTGATATGTCTGTTGATTTCATTTTTTCTCAAGCTGTATTAGAACATGTTTATCTTTCTGAGTTCGAATTGATAATAAAGGAGTTATTTCGCATTCAAACATCAAGAGGAGTTGCAAGTCATCGCATTGATCTCCGAGATCATCTCGGTAATAGCTTAAACTCACTGCGGTTTACGGAAAAAATCTGGGAATCATCTTTATTTGTTCGTTCTGGCTTTTATACTAATCGTTTACGTGCGAGTCAAATCATTGAAATTATCCAGCGAGCTGGTTATCAACTACTAGATCTTAAGTTCGATACCTGGAGTACGTTACCATTAGATAAATCAAAACTGGCTTATCCTTTCGCTTTAATGTCAGACACTGAGCTACTAATCCACGGAATGTACATCCTTCTGCTCAAGCCATAATTTAAACCGGACAGCAGTCATACTGATGAGGCTTATATCATTATGACAGTCAATCAATGAGATACTAAATCATCTATAACAGACATGTAAAGCTAAATTATGAGAGTCTTATCAGTAGCTGAACTAAAAAGTGCCTGGGGACAATGGGTGGGCGCTTCAACTGATCGTAAGATTTTCAGTGTAGCGGTACTACTAGGTGTACTAAGTATCGGGATTAAGGTACTGAGTTTTGTGAAAGAGGCGGTTGTTGCCTCATGGTTTGGCGTAAGTGATTTCATTGATGCCTTCGGAATAGCACTCCTGCTACCAGTTTTTTTTATGAATGTACTCGGTAATTCGTTAAATGTTGTACTGGTACCACTGCTAATTCAAGCGCGTACACAGGATGACAAAACCGCGCTGCAACGCACTTTATCAGTGGGTCTGACCTTTTGTCTGATCTCATTTCTGACAATAACACTGCTGCTGTTTATTTCCGAGCGCATGATCTGGAATGTTCTTGCCGCTGGCTTTAACCCGGATAAAGTGGAACTTACACGCAATCTGTCTCTGTTGCTCTGGCCCAGTTTACTGTTCTATAGTCTAGCCCGAGTATTTGGAGCGGCCTTAAATGCTGAGAAACACTTCGCTCTGGCCGGAATAACCCCTGGTGTTATATCTATCATGGTGTTGCTCACACTGATCATACTGGGGCCATCGCAGCACATCTTTGCTCTGGCAATCGGCACAACAATTGGCTATCTGGCTGAAGCAATAATACTTGCTATCGCCGTATTACGGCGAGGCTTGAGGCTATATCCAGGTAGTATCGCCTGGTTGCGAGTGATTACTGTACGCTTTGCACCCATCGCTGTGGGTGCAATCTTTATGAGTGCAACGATAGTGGCCGATCAGTCCATTGCTGCAACTCTGGGATCCGGGAATGTTGCCGCACTCAATTACGGCACCAAGATTATTACCCTGGTGCTTACACTTGGGGCAATGGCAATCGGTACATCAAGTTTGCCTTATATCTCAGCAATGGTAACCGCTGAAAAGTGGCATGATGTACGCATAACCATGCGTCGTTTTGTAATTCTTAGTTTTGTTGTTGGAATACCATGCGCTATCATTATCGCTCTTAGTTCCCACGGTATAATAAGATTGCTCTTTGAACGCGGTGCATTCACGGCAGAAGATACGACTCTCGTTGCTGCTATCCAGGCATTGTATGCGCTACAGATTCCTGCCTACATCGCATGGATTCTCAATACTCGTATTACCTGGGCACTGCAAGTGCATCGCAAGTTTGTTATTGTTGCTGCATTGAATCTTGCCCTGAATATTATACTTAATCTACTCTTTATACAGTGGCTAGGTGTGTTAGGTATAGCACTAGCTACCAGTGTGGTCACTTTTATTGTCTTCGCAATCTTGTTTGGTCTAAATGAGCAAGTACTTGCCGAACGTATACAGAGGTCAGCATAAAATGAAACAAGATAAAATCTGGGACTATTTCCAGGGTGAAGGCGTTAACAATTATGCCGCTGCATGGCCTCGTTTATACTATCTGGTTCAACTCGCGGCTTGCCTAACTCCGAAAATCAACCCCACAGTACTGAATATTGGTACTGGCAATGGTACCCTTGAGATTGAGTGCCGTAAGCGGGGATGGAAAGCCTTCTCGCTAGATCCTTCACGAGTCGCTATTCAACGTATGTATATGCATGGAGTGCCTGGTGAAGTTGGTCTGATTGAGAGCATACCTTTTAAGAAAGAAAGTTTCAATTTTGTTTTCTGTTCTGAAGTTTTTGAGCATCTTACACCCGATCAGATGAATACAGGTCTTATTGATATTAAACACATTCTAAAACCCGGTGGTAGTCTGCTTGGTACTGTACCCTTTAATGAGTGTCTTGAAAGTAAACAAACCGTCTGTCCTGCATGTGGCAATGTCTTCCATTATGTAGGTCATCAACAAAGCTTTACGCTTCCCGCTATGCGTGAAATACTGGTTAGAGCAGGAATGCGGCCTGTTAAGCTTTTCGTACGCTCGTTCCCGGATTTCAGCCGACGCTCGCCGAAGGGACTGATTAAGAGTAGCGTGCGCTATATACTTGGAGTTATGGGAGAACCTATCGCCTCTCCACATTTGGTTTTTGCAGTGCAAAAGCCGTCCTAAAGAGCAAGCGAAAGTGGCGAAATTCGTGACTTGGTCACGAACTATATTAAGCCTTTTGAAGAAATTATAGGCATGAAAGACAAATCTAATCGCTTTGATTTCGGATCTAACTGGTCTGACTTCTTATCTGTACTGAATAATGATTGTATCGTCAAGGCTGAGCAATCATTATGTGACATGCTTAAAGTGCGTAGTTTACAAGGTAAAACTTTTCTCGACATAGGCTCAGGCAGTGGTTTGTTCAGCCTGGCAGCAAGACGTCTCGGTGCAACAGTGCATAGTTTTGACTATGGATCCCAAATCTGTAGTATGTACTCAAGAGTTGAAGCGACGTTATTTTCCAGATGATGATCATTGGAAAATTCAACAAGGAAGCGTATTAGATACCGATTTCATGCAAAATCTCGGCTTGTTTGATATAGTCTACTCCTGGGATGTATTGCATCACACTGGTGCGATGTGGTTAGGCATTGAGCATGCACTGCAAAGGGTATCGCCGGATGGATATTTATACATTGCTATTTACAATGACGAAGGCGCAAAGTCACATATGTGGTGGTTAATCAAGCATGTTTATCAAAAACTACCCCGTGTGATGAAAAAACTCTATGCTTATACTTTATATGGCCTAGTGCTTGTCTTGAATATTTTAAAGTACATTCTCAAACTACAACCCAGGATCGCAATTTAACTATTAACATATAAGCCGGCCCGTGGTATGAGTCGAAAACATGACATTATTGACTGAACTTGGAGGATACCCTTTTGAGTTTGCTAATTTTGATTATTTACAATCATATCTTTCTGTGCGTGGCTTTAGTCTTATTAAAGGCCATCGAAGTAACGGACTTGGCAATTATGAGATGGTTTTTCAACGCCAACATAAGAATAATTAAAAAATGTGCGGCTTAACTGGTTTTCTGACTCTCCATAGTTCTCATCCTGATCATGCGGCACTCGTGGTCAAGCGTATGGCCGAAACACTGGCCCATCGTGGCCCTGATGATGCTGGGTCGTGGCTCGATCCGGCAGCAGGCATCGCCCTTGCCCAGCGTCGCTTGGCGATCATCGATCTCTCGCCAACTGGACATCAACCGATGGTTTCACCATCGGGTCGCTATGTCTTAGTCTTCAATGGTGAGATCTATAACCACCTCGAGATCCGGCGCAAACTGGAGGCGAGTTGGGAGCAGGATCTGGCATGGCGCGGTACTTCTGACACCGAAACGCTCGTAGTCGCCATTGAGCGGTGGGGACTGCAAGCCACGCTCAAAATGGCGGTGGGCATGTTTGCTTTAGGGTTGTGGGATCGCCAAGAGCGTGTACTCTCACTGGCCCGTGATCGCCTGGGTGAAAAGCCACTCTACTACGGCTGGCAAGGCGAAGCCTTTTTGTTTGGTTCAGAACTCAAGGCTTTGCGCGAGCATCCAGCGTTTCGTGGGGAGATCAACCGTGATGTGTTACCAGTGTACTTACGCTTTGGCTATATCCCTGCTCCCTGGTCAATCTGGTGCGGTATATTCAAATTAATACCTGGAACGATTCTCTACATACAGGCTGGTAGTGTTGGGAACCTCCCAAAGCCAGAGCCATACTGGTCATTGGCGGAAGTTGCAGCAACCAGTCAGGCGCACCTCTTTACTGGCAGCGATGATGAAGCACTTGCAATCCTGGAAACAAAACTACGCGAGGCAGTCAGAGACCAGATGGTCGCGGACGTACCCCTAGGGGCATTCCTATCTGGGGGCATCGACTCATCTACCATCGTGGCCCTGATGCAAACCCAGTCTCGTCTTCCAGTCAAGACCTTTACTATTGGATTTGCAGAGCAGCAGTACAACGAAGCAGACTATGCTCGGATTGTGGCCCGGCATTTAGGTACTGACCATACGGAACTTTACTTAACGTCGCAGGAAGCAATGGAAATCATCCCAAAAATACCAACATTATACGATGAGCCGTATGGTGATACATCAGCCATTCCTACATTTTTAGTATCACAACTGGCCCGTTCACAAGTTACGGTAGCGCTTTCGGGGGATGGAGGTGATGAGTTATTTTGTGGTTATGAGCGCTACCAACGTGCGAAGCGAGCCTGGGAAATATCAAGGCGCATCCCTCGCCTAGCACGGCCAGTAGCAGCGTATGCGATTACCCATCTGCTAGGGAAGAGCAATAATGAGCATATTGTTAGAGTACTACAGTGCAACAATGATGTCGAATTTTATCAGATCAAAACATGGCTACCATCGGAGAGCTTAATCAAACATGTCCAGCAATTACTCAGCACTCAACCTGATGATTGGACAGGCTTTACGTATACAACTTCAATGTATGAGCGCATGATGTACACCGATATGCTGACATATCTGCCCGATGATATTCTGGTTAAGGTAGACCGTGCGGCTATGGCGCATAGCCTTGAGACACGTATCCCGCTCCTTGATCACCGCGTGGTAGAGTTTGCCTGTACATTGCCTCTAGCAATGAAACTACGCGACGGTACAAGTAAGTGGCTTCTTCGTCACCTGCTCTATAAATATATCCCAAAGGAGTTAGTAGAGCGTCCCAAAATGGGTTTTGGCATCCCCCTTGATCATTGGATGTGCGGAGCATTACGAGGATGGATCGAGGATTTACTCTCTGAAGAGCGGTTGTCAAATGATGGTTTTTTTGACCCAAAATTATTACGCAACCGCTGGCAGCAATATCTGGCAGGAGATAAAAAATTATGCTATTCATTATGGTATATTATCATGTTTGAGGCCTGGTTAGATCAACTGTGAATATTTCTTAAAATATTAGACCTATATATTGACAGAACAGACTGATTGAGTAAATTCGGACAGATACTATGAATAACTATGAATTTTGTACTCAGTGGATTCACAATCTAGATCGAACGGATTTGCACATACTTGACTATGGTTGCGGTGCCGGTCAGATTGTCAAGGCTTTACGAACTAAGGGCATGGATACTTTTGGCTGTGATATCTTTTATGATGGTGAAAATTATTCAAAACTAGTCGAATCAGATCTTTTTGATCAGGGTATAATTAGACGCATGCCTGATGGATGTATCCCTTTCGAATTAGAATACTTTGATGTTGTTATCAATAATCAAGTTATGGAACATGTCGAAAATATTAATAGCGTCCTGAAAGAAATACACAGGGTTTTGAAACCAGGTGGACTGATGTTGAACCTTTTTCCTCATAAGGGTGTCTGGCACGAAGGTCATTGCGGTATTCCATTTCTCCATATGTTTCCAAAAAACAGTCATTTTAGAGTGTATTACGGTGCGATATTTAGAATGATTGGGTTTGGTTATTTTAAAGAAGAAAAAAATATAGTGCAGTGGAGTAAGGATTTTTGCGATTATCTTGATCAGTGGACACATTATCGATCACTTAAAGAAATTCATTTAAATTACAGTACATATTTTTCCGATCTGACCCATATCGAGCAATACTGGCTCCAACTCAGGCTTGGTCAGAAGTATTTTCTTGCTGGATTGTTACCTACATCCATCCAGCAATTTGTAGTACATAAATTGGCAGGCATGGTCTTTGTTGCACACAAACCGGAAAAGATCACGCCAGAACAAACTCTGATAAGCAAGGTAAAGCAAGAGCTATGACTGATAGCATTCGCGTTATAGTACCGCATATGCGGCCTGGAACAACTCCTTCAGTATTTATCTTCTTACCATCTCTGGATGGAGGGGGTGCTGAACGATCCATGCTAAGTCTTGCCCAGGCGCTCTCTAGAGAGGGTTATAACACCAGCCTGGTCTTAGCGGAGAAACGCGGTGCTTACATTCAGCAACTTGATGGTAGTGTAGAAATTATTGATCTACAGTCTCCACGGGTGCTGTTTTCATTGCCCCGACTGGTTCAGTTATTACGCCAACGAAAGCCACATATTTTAATTAGCGCCTTAGATCATGCGAATATTATAGCAATTATTGCAGCTAAATTTACATGCACAAAAATAAAATTAATTATATCAATTCGAAATATGGTTTCTATTGTATTAAAAAATCCAGAAAGGAATTTGCGTCTTTATTTTATTCCTATTCTGATGCGATTTACCTACCGTTTGGCTGACCGAATAGTTTGTGTTTCTCAAGGTGTGGCTGATGACCTTATCGATTATATTGGTATAGATGCACGACTAGTTGAGGTTATTTACAATCCGGTCATAAATGCAAGTCTTATTAAGCAGGCGTGTTTACCAATTGAACATCCCTGGTTTGCTCCAGGTCAACCGCCAGTGATTATTGGTATTGGTCGCCTGACCCACCAGAAAGATTTTCCTACCTTAATTCGAGCTTTTGCGCTGCTACGTGCCCAGCAAGATGCACGTCTTATCATTCTGGGTGAAGGAAAGGATCGATCAACCCTTGAACAGTTGGTTGCTCATCTCGGCCTTGCTGATGTGGTGCAGTTGCCAGGTTTTGCTGCCAATCCTTTTGCTTATTTGGCTCATGCGCAACTCTTCGTCCTCTCCTCAATCCATGAAGGGTTGCCTGGAGTATTGATTGAGGCTCTAGCATGCGGAACCCCAGTGGTCGCAACCGATTGCCCTAGTGGACCACGTGAAATTCTGGCTGATGGGAAATATGGTATGCTTGTGCCAGTTGG
>Ga0308417_1002210_pt1 | contig 12905 bp, 9 predicted proteins | sample HotsprSampleOS65_FD_203528 | JGI IMG/M metagenome (GOLD analysis project Ga0308417, IMG submission 203528) | Hot spring phototrophic mat microbial communities from Octopus Spring, Yellowstone National Park, Wyoming, United States - 20090730_OS65 ... | reverse complement strand
CGGCCCACCACCCCGCCCAGCCTCCGCCCCCCTGTTCGCCTGCCAACACGAACACGTCAGTCCTGACCTCCTCTGCCTGGCCAAAGGCCTCACCGGCGGGTACCTGCCCTTGGCCGCCACCCTTACCACCCGCGAAATTTTCGACGCCTTCCTCGGTCGTTACGAGGAGTTCAAAACCTTCTTCCACGGCCACAGCTACACCGCCAACCAACTCGGCTGCGCCACCGCCCTAGAAAACCTGCGCCTGCTCAGGACTCGCGCCTCCTTTCAGGCCCGGCAGCGCCTCCAACAAGCCCTTGCGGAAACCTTGCCCGCCTTGTGGGACCTGCCGCAGGTCGGCGACATTCGCCAGGTCGGGTTGGTCGTAGGCATCGAACTGGTCCGACACTGGACCACCCGCGAACCGTTCGACCTGCGGGAACAGGCAGGAATCCGCGTCTGTCGCGCCCTGGCCCGACGCGGCGTGCTCACCCGCCCCATTGGCAACGTCATCGTCCTCATGCCCCCCTACTGCATCACGCCCCGACAGGTCCGCCAAATTGTCGAATCCCTCATTCTGGCCTGCGAAGAAACCTTCGGGACGCATCCCCCGGTCCGCCACACACGGCGCTCTTCAAAGCACCCGGCCCCTCCATCCCGCCAACGCTGATCTGGCCGGCGAGGGTCGCCCGTCCGCTCGGGGCCACCCGCTTCACCGGGTCCGCATGAGCGTAGAGGTATCGGTGCAGGGAGATCGGCTCCTGGTTGTTGCCGGGATGCGTGTCGCGCGTCCAGAACCGGCCGGTGGCGGGGTTCAAGTAGCGGGCGCGGATCTAGTAGAGGCCCAGGTGCAGGTCACGTTGCTCGCCGGTGAACAGGTAGTCGGTCTGTGGGGGACCGTTCGAGGCAATCAGTGTGCCGAAAGCATGGTAAGCGAAGACGTTGGCCAGCGTGGCGTTGGTGGCTGTCAGGTAGCGGGTCATGCCCAGGCCATCGTAGCCGAAGTACAGCGTTGGGCCGCCCGGCTCTCGTTGGCTGATCAGGTCCAGACCGTAGGCATAGACTTTGGACAGCGCGGCGTTGACCCGCTCCTCCACCACCTGTGCATAGCCGGCCAGATTCTGGCGGCACACCAAATACGTGTTGGTGGTCATGCCCACGATCTTGCGCACCCGGTTGCCGTCGCTGTCATAGACGAGGCTGATGCTGACGCCGCCCACCACCGCGTTGGTCAGCCGGTTTTCCGGGTCGTAGAAGAAGGCGTTCGCTGCGTTGGTGCGGGTGCTGCCGTTAGCGTCGTAAACGTCCGTGGGCAGCCAGTCGTTGGCGGTGTAGGCGAAGGTCTAGTTGCTGATGCCTCTCACCTTGTTGGTGCGATTCGTCCGGTTCCCAATGGCGTCGTAGCGATAGCTGACCGGGCCGGTGGGCGTCTGCCCGTGATGACCTCGTTGGTCAGCCGGTAAAGCGGGTCGTAGCTCCACGTGAGCGTCCGACCGGCCCCGCTGATGTTTTCGACGAGGTTTGCCCGGTGACCCGCCGGGCCGTGCCGATACGCAAAGCTGGCCAGCGCCGCCAAGGGCGTGCCCGCCACCAGGTTCGTCAGCCGACTCAGCGCGTCGTAGCTGTAGCGGTTGGTGACGCCGTTGGCGTAACGCACCGTTTGCAGGTTGCCCACCGCGTCGAACCCCTAGCTGTTGGTCGTGCCCGTGGCCAGGTCGGTGACGGTGGTCAGGCGGTGGACCCAACTTGAGGATCGCCAAGCGTGAACATCCTTCACGAATCGTTTTGGGCGCATTTCAGTTTGTGGAGAGGTTGGGGTACGGGAAGAGAAGGGCAGTCGCCAATGGTTGTTAGGGAAGAAGCTGTGGCGAACCCGTCGAAGGGGAGCCGTTCAACTGACTGCTGCCTCAGCGCCTCGGCTCCATGGCTTTGGAGACCGGGATGGCAGCCAGCCCTCCCAGCCGAATGCTTGCGCTCCGGATGAACCCGGGGCGCTTGCTTTTGGAGCTGGAGGGACGCTTTTCAAGCCCTACGGCCTTTTGACGGTCCGGGGCAGTGGGACAGAGCCGCTTTGTCGAGCTGTGGAGGGGTCTCCGCATTGCCAAGAGGAGGTTGGCAGCATCCCCCATGTCTTCAAAGCGCCAGGAAGCAGGCGCACTCCAAACGCTTGGCGAGCTTCGGAGGTGCCGTTTGGGATCGCGGCAGCGCATGAAGTCCGTTGGATCGCTCCTGCTACGGGACACGGGCCGAGGTGGAACCCGGCCCTCCACAAGCATTGCGCGGCCGACGCCTCTGCTTACAACCGCCCGTTCCTCCAAATGAAGGGATGAGTTCCACGCCCTCCGGCCTTGGAGGAACGCGTTCCACCGCGTCCGATTGGAGGGAAGCCTTCCAAGGCGTCCCTTGGGCCGAGTGGAACCGGGCCCTCCATGGAATCGTTACCATCGGGCCGGGGTAGAACCCGGCCCTCGAATGGGTAATGTCGTCGGGTGAGCAACCCATCCGGTCGTTTGTGGAAGACAGGAGCGGGGTGCGAGGTCTCCGGGCGGGGTGTCACCCTTCGACAGCGCCAGCAAGCAGGCGCACTCCAACCGCTTCGCGACGTCGGGAGTGCCGTAGGAGGTCGCAGCAGCGTCTGAAGTGCGGTGGTCGGTCGCCGCTGGAGAAGCCTTGTCAGGCGTAGCGGAGCTGCCGGCCAGAGCCGGCAGAGGATCGAGAACCTGCGTGCGGCGGCTTGACTGCGATTCAGGCTCCCCCGGCTCCCTATTGGGGACCGGGGTGGTGTAGGTCGTTTTGGGTGGTTTTCCCTTGCCATGTGGCCATGAAGCGGTTGGTTTTACTGGCTCCCCCGGCCTTCCTCGCTCGAAAAGTGGAATGCACCCAATCGTTTTGATCGGCTGACTTGGTGGAGAGTCGATAAAGACTTCCAAGCCAGGGCCATTGGTCAAAAACTCCGAAGTCCGAACATGGACAGTCGAAGCGCAAGGTTGAATGTTCTGGATCTCATGGGCTGACCGCATAGCCAGTTTTTGCACATAACGCCCACTGGGCGGTTTTGCGGGGAGAGGACCTCGTCATCAGTCACTTCCGAGAGGAACACGGTGCAGGTGCAATTCCAGGCGCTGGGCCTCCGGGCACCGCCGTTCGGTGCGGCAGCGTGCCAAGTGCAACGGCCCGCCGTGGCCATCCCGAACGCTCTTTCCTCCGGACGCACGTCATGATCAGCCCCCTGTGGTACTCTGGGGCAGACGAAAGAACCGGCGTCTCACGCGCGGGCAAGGCAGCCAGCGGCATCCATGCATTTGTGAATCAGTGGCACGGGCACGGGACCCGCTGTACGGGCCCTCAGAACCGACCTCGTCCGTGTTCACGAACTCGCACTTTCGCCGAAGGGCACGCCCGGAGCGGCTTGCTTCCACAAGAATTGGTCGGATCTGGCGGTCCCCGGTGCCCTCTCAAAGAGGCCCTGGACATCGCAAGCAGAGTCGGTAGCTCGACCGGGGCAGTCCGTTCTACGCGCAGCGCCACAGGCCCCACAGCGACCGCTGCTGTGCCGCCGCTTCGGACAACCTCGTCGTGCATCCGCGCCCCAGCGGCCAACGGCAGAGCCGCCATCTCCGGCGGTGGGCGGATCCTCGGCCTGACCGGTCAGGCCGGTGCACGAGCCGCGCCCACCCTGCGAACCTTCTAGCCGCGCGCGCAGGCAAGCCAACCCGCCCAAACGCGGTTAATGGTAGTCACACACGACCGCATTGTGCCGATGCACCAGTCCTCCAAAACCACAGCTTGGTCCCGCAAGTTCGTACCATTTCTTCCGCCTATGCGCGGGACCTGTGGTTCTTTCGCTGCCCTGGCTCAGTGCTCCACGCCACGCGTTTCGGCTAGGGACGAGCCCTGGTCCTCTGTCATGTGGGCGAGACTGGTGTCCGGACTTCAAGCTCTGCGGAGAAATGCCGGAATGCAACGGGATGGCTGCAAAAGGAGGTGCGGGTCTGAATGCAGAGGAAGTTGCCGCGGTCAAAGCGCTGACGCGCTCAGATCATCGATGCGAGGCGATAAGGAGATGGTTGAGGCCATTCTCGCGCGGCTTGCGACCGTCGCAGAGGCCCAGCAAGGTGGGTATTCCTTCAACCGCCCTCGGATCCTGCGGCGCCAGCCGGCTTATTTACGCCGCCATCGGATCCAGGCCAGGGCCCCGCCGAGGAAAACCAAAACCAAGACCCAAGTGGACCCGCTCTCCGCCATTCGGACCGGATCAGGTCGGATCCGGGGCACAGGGGAAGGTGGCGCAGCCGCAGGGATGGGTATCGGATCACGCGTGATCACCACAAACCTGGTTCTTGGGGCTCCGAAATCCCCTTCGGGATCGAAGCCAAGCCCGAAGTTGTTTCCATTAGCCAAAAACTGTTGGAAGGTCTCGAGGAGGCCCAACTCCTTCAGGGACCACCGGATCGTAGCCGGTTCTGCTCCGGGCTCGGGAGCTTCGAGTTGGCCGATCTCGACTTTCGCCGTCCACGGCAGCTCGGCCAGCTCGTCGTGCCAGGGAGGCGCGTCTTCGTAACAACGGAGCCGGCCTCGCGGAAACAGGCCTTCATCCAAAAGCCAGTTATAAGGATTCTCGGCAGTGTCCAACAAATGGATCCGGAGGAGATTCCGTGTGTTGGCCTCCGGTCGAAAGGCCAAGTCGGAAATTTCGAGCACGGCGTCCTCGATCACCTCGCCTCGTGCCAGAACGAAGCTTCGCACCCCCCAGGTGCAGAAACGCGTGGCCTGGAGCTCCCAAGTTGACTGATCATCGGAAAGCGCCTCGCTGACTCGGAACACATATTCTGCGGCCCGGCCGGGGTTGCATATCCCTGCCAACCACACCAAGAGAACCCAGTGGGGAATCCGCGCCGCTCTCCGCATGGTGCTGCCGACACCTATTTTGAGCTGCTCATTCAAAGGCGGTCACAGGACAATGGCAAGCTCGGGGATCGACTTCGCAACCGGTGCGTCTCGGTAGCGGGCAGGCCCACAAACACACCGGGTGTGGCCCGTACTCCGCACGGACTCGAAGGCCGTCTTGGGTGACTTGCCCGGGGCCCGCGCCCGGCTGAAACCACTTCACCTGCTGATGCACGCTCTGGTCTGATCATCCAGCCCGAAGTGGGTCTTCGCTTTCGAGGCTCAAGCTTGGCCGCGGATTCCAAGGCCCGACCACGGCTCCCATAGAGCGCCACCCCGGCGGGATGACCAGGGTGGCGCTACGGGAGCGGAGCGGACAGCAAAACTATTGAGGGCGCCGACGGCCCAGCAGGGCGGCCGTGCCGACTCCCAGGGCCAACATCGACGCGGCGGCCCCTCCCTCCGGCACGCGCCTCGGCGCCGTGTGGATGGTGAAACTGACGCCGCTATTCCAAAAGTGGCAGTCTGGATCGAAGCCCAGACCGAAGTTATTGCCGTTGGCAATGTAGGCAGCCAACGTATCCAAGAGACCCAGACTGGCGAATGAATAGTTCAGCGTCACCACGTCCCCACCAGGTCCTCCGTCGAAATCCGTGTACGTGGCGATGTGAGTCTTGGCGGTCCAGTTAAGCCCGACAATATTATCCCTGCCATTGTCCGTGTCCGAGTACCGGCGCAGCCGCCCCGTGGGAGGATTCGCCTCATCGGTTCGCCCGTTGTAAGGATTTTCGGCGGTGTCCAAAAGATACAGCCGGAGCCAATTCCGACCGTTTTCGGCTGCGGTCCAATTGTTGACGTCCGAAATCCTGAGGACTGCCTCGGTAATGACCTCTCCGTGGGGGATGGCAAAATTCTTGAATCCCCAGGTGTACCAATAGGAGTGGTTGAGATCCCAGATGTCGTCCGGATCCCCCTGTCCGTCGTTTGGTACAAAGGTAAAAATCCCTGCTTGGACGCTTGCGACGCATGCCAAGGCAGAGAGGAAATTGACGGTTTGTCGGATCATTTTACAATTTCCTTTTATTTACCGCGTGTTAGAAATGTTGAAGCTACTCTCATGCCATCTAGTTGCACATTTGCGCTTTTGATCATTAATACTTTGTGGATCAATAGGTTGTAAATTGAACCCGACGAATATACCACTCGGCTCGGAATCGCTCATGTTAACGAATCCGACACTATATCGATAACCGGGGCGTCTCTTGTGTCTGGTAAATTTTACACTTTCAAGGGCTTGCCAAGCCATGATTCGAGACTCGGGAGCGCCAGAGACCCGGTCCTGCAATGAGGCCAAGGTCAATTGCCTAGCTGCAATCGCCAGCCAGCTTTTAGAGGAAAGACGTCTGGAATGCGGGATGGCTTGTAAGGGGCCGAGCTCGAAGCGAAGAATTGTGCCCACACGGCCGGGGCAGGTGCGGGATTTCCCCCGCTGAAGAGAGTCACGGCCGCGCCCGTGGCCCTTGCGCACCGGGGAATGCGACGATCTTGCTGGCGCTCTTGCCGGTGCAGCGGCGAGGCGGTTCTGATCGTCACTCACCTGCCCCCACGTCGGACCGCTCAACGGCCAGCCTTAGACCCCTACCGACAGCTGTCAGGCAAACCAACCGCCCATTCCTCATGGCGGCGCAGTTCAGCTTTGGGTTGAGCGAAGGTGGGGAAGCTCGTGGAAAGACGTCTTAAGGACAACCTTACCTGCCGGCTCGGGTCTGTTCCTAGGGTCGTGCGCATGGCCCGGATTTGCTGCCGGTAGAGTTTTGGGCCTTGGCTTGGGCGCCAACCTCGAGGGTCCGGCGCTGCAGGTCCCGGGTTTGGCCGTGGGCCTCGGCTTTCAGATGGCTGACGTTTAACCCTCAGCAACGACGAACACTCGGGTGGCCGTTTCGGGGTGGTCTCGTTTCCAAACTCGATTTTTTCTACCTCACTCTAGGCGCCACTCGGCGCTATCTCGAGGCCGGCCTTGAGGAACTGCTGGCCCCCTAAGACTGCTCGGCCGCGCACCCATGGAAGCCTGCGGAGGGTCTTTGGCAAAAACTGGAGCGTCAGTTCGAGGAGGGTAGGTCGGCACAGCCGCACGCTGTTGCACGTTTTGTCCGCGCGGAGTGATTGGGAATGCTACTTCTTTACCGTCTTTGCCCGAATGAAAGCTCCTGTTCCGGAAAGCCGCCAGGGGTTTGCCACAAACTGGTGAACGATACCGGCGGGTGGCGCCTCGAGTTCTTGGGGTTTTTGCGGGGGGAGGGCCGTCAGGCTGCATTTTTGGCCCAGGCTTTCGTCGGCGCGAGCCCTGTATGTTCCCGCGGGGTGAGCGGCTCGGTTGGGGCGGAAGCACGATTAGTTCCGGGTCCCGGCGACCGGAAGAAGGTTGCAGTAGCTACGAAAAATCTGCTTGTGGGGAAACTGGTAGCTGCCTAAAACACCGGTATGGAACGTACTCAACCAACTTCTGCCCAAGCGATGACAAGACGCCACTTCATTTTCCTGACCACGTTGGCTGCTGGCGGCGCGGCATTGAGCGGTTGTGCCCGACCTCGCCCGCGCCGGATCTCGCCCAACGAGAAGCTCAACATCGGGGTTGTGGGCGCCGGAGGCAAGGGCGCCAGCGATACTGACCATTGTGCCAGCGAGAACATCGTGGCCCTGTGCGACGTGGACGAAGCCCATGCTGCTGGCCAGATCAAGAAGTACCCGAAGGCGAAATTCTACCGGGACTGGCGCAAGATGCTGGAGCAGGAGAAGACGCTGGACGCAGTCATCATCTCCGCTCCGGACCATCTGCACGGCGTGGTGGCTGCTGCGGCCATTCGTATGGGCAAGCACGTGTACTGTCAGAAGCCCCTCACCCAGACAGTCTACGAGGCGCGGCTACTGCGGCGCCTGGCCCGCCAATATGGCGTGGTCACCCAGATGGGCAATCAGGGCAGCGCCGAGGACGGGTTGCGTCGAGCAGTGGAATGTATCCAGGCCGGACTCCTGGGCCAAGTGCGAGAGGTCCATGTATGGAGCAACCGACCCATTTGGCCTCAGGGCATGGACCGTCCACCGGGCGAAGATCCGGTGCCGCCGACGCTGGATTGGGATCTTTGGCTGGGACCGGCACCATGGCGGCCCTACAAGCGGGATGTCTATCATCCCTTCAATTGGCGCGGCTGGCAGGATTTCGGAACCGGTGCGCTGGGCGACATGGCCTGTCACACCGCCAACATGCCGTTCCGTGCCCTCAAGCTCGGGTATCCCACGGAGGTGGAGGCCTGGTCCTCAGGGATGAACCGGGAATCTTTCCCCCTCAAATCTCGGATCCGATTCCAATTCCCCGCCCGTGAGGGTCTGGCGCCGGTGACCTTCTGGTGGTATGACGGCGGCAATCCGCTGCCCAACAACCCCTATCGGCACGACGGCAACAACAAGCCGCCGCGCGAGATCACGGCTGACGTGGAAGCCATGATGGGGACGGTGCCGGGCAGTGGTTGCATCCTGGTTGGGGACAAAGGCGTGCTGTTCTCGCCGGACGACTACGGTGCCCGCTTTTTCGTGAAGCTCAAGGGTGACAAGGAGATGGTAGACGGCCGCAATCACGAGGCGGTCAAATCCATCCCCCAGACCATCGAACGGAATCCGTTCCCCGGCGATGCCGACAAACGGCAGCACTTGGAGTGGATCGATGCGTGCAAGACCGGTAAGCGCTGCTATTCTGATTTCGAAAATGCCGCCTATTTGACGGAGATCATTCTTTTGGGCTGCGTGGCGCTGCAGGTAGGCAAGCGGCTCGAATGGGATGGGCCCAACATGCGGGCCAAGAACGCCCCAGAGGCCGCGCAGTACATCCGGCGTCCCTACCGCAAGGGCTGGGAAATCTGAGCCCGAGAGCGGCAGTGGGCTTGCCGGCGGGGGCCCTGTGGAAACTGCGGGCGGCGCAGGCTTGGTTCCTTTCAGGCTAGCGCCGCCCGTACGGCTTTGGGGAAGACCACCGAGACATCCCCTTCGACCCGGACGGTCAGCTCGGGCAGGTTGTCGTGCTCGGTGGGGCCGCGGTTGACCACGGCATAGGGCACCCCCCGCCGCGCGGCCAGTAACGGGATTTCGGCTGCCGGGTATACGGACAGACTGGAGCCCAAGGCCACCACGGCGTCACACGCCTTTGCGGCTGCCCAAGCCCGTTCCAGATCCTCGCTCCGCAGGTCCTGGCCGAAGCTGATGGTGGCCGATTTTAACCATCCCCCACAGGTGCACCGCGGAGGTTGCCGCGTGCGCCGGAACCACTCGTAGTGCGGCTCTGGTTCGGAGCGTTTTCCGCAGCGCACGCATTCGATCCAACGGTTGGTGCCGTGGAGTTCCACCAGGTGTGCCGGATCGGTCCCCGCCGCCTGGTGCAGTCCATCGATGTTCTGCGTTACCACCAGCAGGACCTTACCTGCTTGCTCCAGCTGCACGACTGCGCGATGGGCCGCGTTGGGTTGTGCATGGCGAAAGGCGTCCCAAGCTTCGAGTTTGTATTCCCAGTGGGCCACCCGGGCCTCATGCGAACTCAAAAATTCCTGCCAGAGGATCGGTCGGCGCCGTGTCCAAACCCCACCCGGGCCGCGAAAATCGGGGATGCCGCTGGCTGTGGAAATGCCGGCCCCAGTAAAGATCAACAGTCGCTGACTGGACTTCAGGAGTTCGACCAGTGGCTCGAAGTTGTCACCCATGATCGGATCAACTTAAGGCGAGGTGGGCTGTCCTGCCAGCGGACACCGCGGGACTCAAGGGGCACCGTCGCACTCCGTCAGGGTGGCCCCACGCGATTCTTTCCATTCCCGCTCGCCCCGGGTAGGCTCCGCTGTATCGCCCCTCGAAAGGATCTTCCGCGGCTTGTAGGGCTTCACGGTCGAACTCTGTCCGGTTTCTCAGCGCCAGATCGAGCGCAGAGTCCAGGCTTCCAAACGCCGCACTTGCGGAGGGTGGTGTGTGGCGAACACCGCCCAGTTCGTCGCCCGCGGCGGCGGAAAGACCAGCGCTGTCAAGACAACCTCCCCCTCGTTGGCGAAGACCTCGATGGAGGAGGTATCGCACCACACCTGCAGGTGAAGTCTGCCTGCTTGGACCGGCAGCGGAGCCTCCATCATCCCCGGAAAGGCGGGGTGGAAGCGGGTTTCGCCCGAGTGCCGCCGGTCCAACCGGAGGCGCCCGGCGGAGGGATCGCACTCGATTCGTGTGACGGCCCCTTGGCCGCGATGCACCTCGAGTCCGAACACACCGGTTTCGGCCCGAACTTCAAACTCGGCATCGATTTCCAGGCAAGGGCCGTGTACGGTGGCAGAGGCCAGCCGTGTGTTCGCCTCTGCTACGGTGCAGAATTGCGCTCTTACGGATCGGTCCCGCAGCCTGCGCAGCTCCCGTACCGGCCGCTGAACCAGTCGGGGTCCGTCCGGGCTGCGCCGGAGGCTCATCTGCCGCGGCAGCGTCATGGCGCCACGCCACGGGGTTGTCGGGACCTCGCCGGCGTATTCCAAGTTTGCCATCCAGCCCAGCCAGATGCGGCGTCCGTCGTCTTTGGGAATGTCCGACCAGGAAACTGCGGCATAGAAGTCGCGGCCGAAGTCCGCCCAGAGTGCCGGTTGCGTGGCCGGCCGCACCGGCGCGTCTGCCAACAGGATGTGATCCACGTTGACGTGGCCCCAGTCGCCCGAGTGATTGTCCACGATCTCCAGGACGGCCGATCGACCTCGCCATGGCCGCAGGTCCCATGAGTGCCAACGGAGTCGCTCGGAATTCTCTCCGGTGGCGCTGCGTACGACCTGCCCGTCGACCCTCAGATTCAGGCAGGTTCGCCCCTCGTGGGCCCCGCCGCCGATCAAGAAACTCAGGAAATCGTGGGTGATTTCGAACGAGGGCGAAGTCAGGGTACCCTCGGCTGTGTCGCCGCCCAAGTAAGTGTTGACCAGACCACGCCCGCGGAAGCCGTGTACCATCTGTTGGTTCGGCAGTGTGCCCCGTGCCGGTCCGGAACCGAAGGCGCTGCCGGTTGCGACCCAGTCGCCGTAATCGTCTCCTTCGAAGTCCGCCAGCAGTCGGCCCTCCGGAATCCATTCAGGCTGCGGCCGCGGATAGGAAGGATCCAGACTGAACCGCTGGCCATCGAAATGTCCCACGAAGTATTGGACGCCGGAACCGCCCGCCGGTGCACCGCTGCTCACGCTCACGACCAGCACCCAATGGCTCCGTCCCTTGGCACCATCCACGGCCAGTGGAAACAGATCCGGGCATTCCCACACGCCGTCGGTGCAACCCTCCGGACCAAAGTCGCCCAGGTGCCACCAGTTGCGCAGATCGTTCGAAGCGTAGAACCGCACCTGCCGCCGCGGAGGCCAGGCGACCACCATGATCCACCGCCGGGTGGGCTCGTGCCAGAACACCTTCGGATCTCGGAAATCGGCCTCTCCCAGGTCCAGCACCGGGTTGCCCACATACTTGGTCCAAGTTTCTCCCCCGTCCGAGCTCCAGGCCAGGTGTTGGGTCTGGTGCGGCCGCTTTGTCGAGTGTCCGGTGTAAAGAGCGACCAGGGCAGGTTGTCCCGGGAGGCCCAGTCCGCTGGTGTTTCTCCAGTCCACCACGGCGCTGCCCGAAAAGATCATGGTCTCGTTTTCCTCCCACAGGGCAACGGGCCGATGTTCCCAATGCACCAAATCGCGGCTGACCGCGTGGCCCCAGCTCATGTGACCCCAGCGGTCGCCCCACGGATTGTGTTGGTAAAAGAGGTGGTAGCGGCCCCGGTAGAAGACCAGGCCGTTGGGGTCGTTCATCCAGTTCCGTTCCGGTGTGAAATGGAACTGTGGCCGCCAGGGTTCTCGAAATCGCGCCACTTCCTGGCCACTGCCGGGAAAGAGCACACCTGCGGCCAACACAGCCGCCAACCCAGGCCACGACCACCCCTCACGACATATCCTCGCGGCTGGGCTACCGCAGTCAACTCGCCCACGTTCAAACCCTACGACCGCCCGGCTCATGTCTCCTCGCCCCCCCGATCAGCCGAGTGCCCTTCCGGCAGGATGCCCAGTCGCTGTTGCATCTTCTCCAGAGGGATTCCCTTGGTCTCCGGCACCATGCAGTGCACCCAGAGCAACTGCAACACCATCATGCCGCAGAAAAAGGCAAAAATGCCCGCCGGCGGCAGCGCCTCGGCCATCTTCGGGAAAAAGCTCGTCAGCAGCGCAGCAAACAACCAGTGCGTAAAACTGCCCAGAGCCTGCCCTTCGGCCCTTTGGCGGTTGGGAAAGATTTCGGAGATGAAGACCCAGATGACCGCGCCCTGGCCCACGGCGTGGGCGGCAATGAAGGCAAAGAGGAACGGAGCCACCAGGCCGTACTGCCCGGTAGCAAATCCCGCGGCCACCACGCCCAGTGAGAGGATGTAACCGACCGATCCGATGTAAAGCAATGTTCGGCGGCCCAGCCGATCGATCAACCACAGACCCACCAGCGTGAAAATCAGATTCGTCAGACCGATCCCCACCGATTGCAGCAATGCCGCCTGTCGCTCCAGTCCCGTCCATTCAAAAATCCGGGGGGCAAAATAGAGCACAGCGTTGATGCCGGAGAACTGGTTGAAAAGCGCGATCAACACCGCCAATAGAATCGGTCGAGACAGGCGTTTCGACCAAAACCGCTCCCTGCGGGTCGCTAGCGGTGCGGAGGCTTCGATCTCCGTCGCATGGGCCTGCAACTGTTCGGGGGACGCCTCCGGTTCGATCCAGCGCAGCACCTCAAGACCCCGTTGGCGGTCCCGGCGATGCACCAGCAACCAGCGCGGACTTTCCGGAATCCCGAAACACAATAGCGTGTACAGCAGGGCTGGCACCGCTTCCACCCCCAGCATCCACCGCCATGCATGCTCCCCTCCGAGGCGGCCGATGATGGCATTGGACAGGAAGGCTGCCAGGATGCCGAAGACAATGTTGAACTGGAACATCCCGGCCAGCCGGCCCCGTCGCGCCGGAGGAGAA
>Ga0308417_1002207_pt1 | contig 12917 bp, 8 predicted proteins | sample HotsprSampleOS65_FD_203528 | JGI IMG/M metagenome (GOLD analysis project Ga0308417, IMG submission 203528) | Hot spring phototrophic mat microbial communities from Octopus Spring, Yellowstone National Park, Wyoming, United States - 20090730_OS65 ... | reverse complement strand
GAGCGCCGCCTGCCGGTGAGCCTGTCGAACCGGAGCCTGTCGAAGCCGAAGCCGTTGCCTGAGCTTGTCGAAGGCAGCGGCGGCGGCCGGTGTAACCTTTGCGGGCCGGCGGCATCGAAAACAATGCTATGCCGATCTTTGAATATGATTGCCCCGACTGCGGGGACAGCTTCGAGAAGCTGATTCGCAGCACATCGTCAGACGTGAAAGTCGTTTGCCCACGCTGCGGCAGCGTCAAGGTCAGGCGCAAGCTGTCGGCCTTCGCTGCCTCGGTCAAGGGTGGAGGGGGTTCGACCGCATCCTCATCCTCGGATTGCGGGTCGAGCGGCGGAACCTGAGGAATTCCCCGTCGCATTCGGCCGTGAGCCGAATCCCCTTGTTCGACACACAGGCGTGACATCGACCACGAATGGCAGCGTCAGGCTCAATTCCTGGCTGCTCCCCGTGTTGATCGGCGCGCTCATCCTGCTTCAACTCGTCACCCCCTGGCAGGGATGGATGATCCTGGCGGTGGGGTTGGGCGGCGCGTGGCTGAGCGCCTGGCTGTGGGCGCGCGCGCTGGCGCGCGGTCTGGTTTTCCGGCGCGAGATGCGCTACGGCTGGGCGCAGGTCGGTGACCGGCTCGAAGAGCGCTTCACGCTGCACAACAACAGCCTTGCGCCGGCCCTGTGGGTCGAGGTGGTCGATCACACCGCCATGCCGGACTATCAGACCGGCCGCGTCACCGGCGTCGATAGCCGCTCGCAGACGCAATGGCGCACGCAGAGTTTGTGCACCCGGCGCGGCGTGTTCACCCTCGGCCCAACCACACTGCGCACTGGCGATGTGTTCGGCATCTACAGTGTCACCGTCGAGTCGCCCAGCGCCACCACGTTGATGGTGTTGCCGCCGGTCATTCCGTTGCCGCGCATCGAAGTCGCGCCCGGCGGACGGGCTGGCGAAGGTCGCCCGCGCCCCAATGCCCCTGAACAGACCGTCAGCGCCGCAACCGTGCGCGAGTATTACCCCGGCGACAGCCTGCATCGCATTCACTGGCTGACCACCGCCCGGCGCGGCGCGCTTTTTGTCCGGCTGTTCGACAACACGCCGGCCAGTCACTGGTGGATCATGCTCGATATGGATCGCGGCGCGCACGCCGGTCAGGGGCAGGACTCCACCGAAGAGCACGCCATCACCCTGGCCGCGTCGCTGGCCGATGCCGGCCTGCGCGCCGGTCAGTCGGTCGGCCTGACCGCCTTTGGGGATGACCTGGTCTGGCTGCCACCCAGAAGCGGCGACCCCCAGCGCTGGCAGTTGTTGCGCGCTCTGGCACTCTTGCGCCCCGGCCGCGTTGCGCTGGGAGAGCTGCTTGAGCGCGCCCGGCCGGCGATGAGCCAGTTTTCGAGCGTGATCGTTATCACGCCGGCGGTCGCATTCGCAGACGCAGCCCGCGCGCCGGCATGGGTCGATCGGCTGTTGATGCTGCGACGACGCGGCGTTGCGCCCACCGTCTTGTTGCTCGATGCCGGCGCGTATGGCGACGGCGCTGAGGTGCCAGCCGGTGGTGGGTTCGACACGCTCACTCACCGCGATCAGGCTGCGCGGGCATCGCAATTGCTCGCCAGGCTCGGCGTGGCCAGCCAGGTGATCGGGCGCGCCGTGTTCGACAGCCCGGAGAGCAGGCCAGGCCGCGAAGGCGAATGGGAGTGGCACATTCTGCCCACCGGCATGGTCGCGCCGGTGCGCCAGCCCCGCAACGTCGATTGGAGAACGGTGTCATGAGCATCGTTCAGGGCGCAGTCGGCTGGCTGGTGCGCCGGCTTGGATTTGCCACGCTCCTCATGCTGGCGATTCTGTTTGTGCCGCAATTCGTGTTGTCCTTCGTGCTCACACAGAACATTCGCGGTCTCGACAGCAACCTGTTGGTGGGCATGGCGGCGCTCGGACTGGTCACTGCGTGGTGGCTGGCGCGGACGTTTGCGCCGACCCGGCCTGGCTCACTCTGGGCCGTGCTGCTGGGATTGGGAATTGGGCTGCCGGCGGTCGCAGTGCGGGTGGGAGGACTGGCCGGCAAACTGCTGGCGCTCGGCGCCCAACTGAACGACGCCTATCGAGCGTTGACCGGGCCTTTCAACGACCCTGCGCCCTATCTCGAACCGATTGCGGTCTCGTTGAGCGCCCTGTCCGGCGACCTGGCGACCCTGTGGAGCCGGTCACAGAGCTGGTTGATTGAGGTTGTTCAGGGACGCCCCGCGTTCGATCCTGTTGCAGCCGCGCTGGTGTGGGCCTACGTGATCTGGAGTGTGGCGGCGTGGAGCGCCTGGGCTGTGCGCCGGCACGCCAATGTGTTGCTGGCACTCGCGCCGGCAGTGACTGTGTTGGCTCTGACGGTGTTGTATGTGGGTGATGAACCGCGCGTCCTGTTGGCGCCGCTGGGCGCGGGATTGGCGCTGATGGTGGTGGTGGGGCAGGCCGGCCGCGAGGCGCGTTGGCGGGCCGCCGGCATGGACTTCTGGGAGGGCATGCGCCTGGACATGACCATCTCGGCGGTTCCGTTGCTCATTCTGTTGCTGATCGCGGCCAGTGTTGTGCCGACCTTTTCGCTCGAAGGCCTTGTGCGCTGGACGCAGCAGACCTTTGCGCGTCCCGTTGCCGAGGAACGCCCGGTCGTGCCTGAATCGCTGGGTCTTCAGCCCCGCCCGCGCCCGGCCCGCTCGCCGGACAACTTGCAGGCGCCGGGCCTGCCGCGTCGCCATCTGATTGGCGCAGGGCCGGAACTGTCCCGCGAGATCGTCATGTACGTCAACACGAGCGACATGCCGGCGCCGATGGAGGGCATCCCGCCGGAGCTATACGAGGCCGGTGACATCCCGCGCCTGTACTGGCTGGGCAGCACCTACGATTTCTATAACGGGCTGGGCTGGTCAACCAGCGGCACGCGCGAGGAGCAGTTTCCCGCCGGCCAGCCGCTCATCACCGAGACGATCACCGCAACATTGAGCCAGACCCACCGGCGCGTGCGCCAATCGTTTCTGTTGACGGACAACCCGGCCGGCGTGTTGTACGCCGCCGGCGTCTTTGTCTCAGCCGATAGCGACTACACCGCAGCCTGGCGTTCATTCGATGATTTGTTCAGCATCCGCGCCCCGGGTGTGGTCGAGTATCGTGTTGACTCCTACGCGCCCAACGTGTCCGAGTCGAAGCTGCGCGAGGCCGGCGCAGACTACCCCGACTGGATTCTGGAGCGCTACCTTCAATTGCCTGATGCGTTGCCTGACCGGGTTCGCGCGCTGGCCCGCGACCTGACGGCCACAGCGCCGACGCCCTATGACCGCGCCAGAGAGATCGAGTCGTATCTGCGCGGCTATTCCTACACCCTGGATTTGCCGGCCCCGCCGCTGGGCCGCGATGTGGTCGATTACTTTCTGTTCGATCTGAAGCGCGGCTATTGCGATTACTTTGCCACGGCGATGGCAGCCCTGGCACGCGCCGCCGGCCTGCCGGCTCGCGTCGCGGTGGGCTACGCCACGGGTGTCTACGATCCGCGCGCTGCGCGTTTCACAGTGGTTGGCACGGATGCGCACTCCTGGCCGCAGGTCTACTTCCCCGGCTATGGATGGATCGACTTCGAGCCGACCAGCGCCCGCCCATTGATTGACCGGCCGGCCGATCCGCTCGAATTCGATCTGTCTGCGCTGCCGCGCAGCGCGCCGACCGAGCCGATCACCGCGCAACGCATCCGCGCCGAGGGGCAGCGCATCGGCGCGCTGTTGCTGGCGGCCCTGGCGATCGTTATAACGGGGGCGATCTGGCTGTTGGGCGACACATGGCGCTTGAGCCGGCTGCCGCCGGAGAAGGCCATTGCGCGCCTGTACGGGCGCGTGTATCGGCGCGGGCAGGCATTTGGCGCAGCGGCGGGGCCGGGCGACACGCCTTACGAGTTCGGCGCGCATCTTGATGAGCGGTTGCGCGCGCTGCTCGATGGCCCCAGCCGGCCAGATGCCCGCCTGGAGATCGATCGCGCCGAGTTGCGCAAGCTGGTCGATCTATACGTGCGCGCCAACTACAGCCCGCATCCGCAGGATGCCGGCGCGCGCGCGATGGCGATCAACGCCTGGCTGACCGTGCGGCGCACTCTGTGGCTGGCCTGGTTGCGCCATCGCCTTTCGCGGCGCAGGCGCCGAGCGAAGCATTTTGTGGCTTGATCTCAAGTCTGCTTGTCCAGACTGTGAGCGCTTTCGGCGGCTGAATGGAGTGTCCCCGGCAGCGCGCAGTCGCGCGGCTGAGGAAACAATCGCCTGGGCACCCACCACACATAGAAACTCATGCCTGCCAGCTCGACCAGCGATTGAAAGACGATCGCAACGACAGCCATCTCGAATGTGGCGGGCAGGGCGAGCGCAAGCGGCAACACAACAAACGAATTGCGCGTGCCCAGGCTGAATGCTAAAACGCGCCCTTGCGCCGGCGGCAGCTTGAACAAGCGCGCTACCAGCCGCGCCAGCACGCTGGCGAGTGCCAGAAAGCCGATGTACACCGGCAGCAACTGCCCAAGCGCCCCAATGGAGTCGGCGATGAGCGTCACCTGCGTGGCTGCAATGATGAAGATCACTATCCCCAACAGCGGGACCGGCCCCCAGGCCAGGTCACTCAGCAGTGCGCGGCGGCGCTCCTCTCGTTCTGCCCACTTTTCAGTGATGAAAGCGCCCAGCAAGGGCAGCGCAATGATGACGACAAACGCAACGATCACTTCCTGCCGCGCCAGCGTGATCGCAGCGATTTCTCCAAGCAAGAGCGATAGATATACCGGCAGCAGAATAATTTGCAGCAGCAGGCTGATGGGCGCGAAAGAGATGGCATACCTGGCGTCGCCGCCGCCCAGATGGGCGAATGTGATAAACCAGTCTGTGCAAGGCGCGAGCAACACCATCATGATGCCAAGCCGCAAGACCGCGTCTTCTGGCAGGAATCCCTTCAGCGCCCACAGACCAGCGGGGATCAACACAAAATTGCCGACCACGCTGGCCTGTATGAAACGCACATCAGAGATGGCCTGACGCAAGTGTGCTAGTGGAACTTGGGTAAAAGTGCTGTACAGCAGCAAGGCCAGAGCCGGCCAGAGCAACCTTTCCAGAAGGCCGGCCTGCTCTGGCCACATCGCGCCGACAGCCATGCCACAACCAATCGCAGCCAGGTAAACCAATGCCTGGAACTTTTCAAGTGTTTCTCGTCTCAAGCGAGCGGCGATTTTCTCACAGCTTCAGCAACACATCCGCATGCTTTGAGCTTGCAAGATGAGCGACAGTTTCACTGCCGCTTGAGCGCCTTCAGTCGCTCGTTTTCCTCGCGCGCTTTGTAGAACGGATCAAGCGGGTAACAGCCCGACACCATGCCGTTGCGCGGGGCGGTGGTGCAGTCGCTGAATGTGCGGCAGAGTTGTTTGGCGTTCAGGCCGCGCCCGCTCAACACATCCGCCGGCAGCGTGGGGTAGGCCAGCGCCATGCGCCCCAGGCCGATGAAGTCCACGTTGCCGAGCCGAACCTGCGCCTGCCCCACATGCGGCAGATAGTCCTGCAAATAGGTGTAGCCTGACCCAACGATGGCCAGATCGGGGAACTGCTTTTTTAAGGTTGCGGTCGCGTCAATCTGGCGCGCCACGCCGATCAACGGGTCCTCAGGCGGCAGGTAACCGTCACTGGGCGGGAAAGCCGCCGGGCGTTGGATGTGGGGGTTGTAGTAAGGGCTGCCGGCGGTCAGGCACACCAGCCGAATGCCGAGGTCGCGCAGCAGGCGCAGGAATTGCGCGGCTTCGCTCAGGTCAGGCCGGGTGGGGTTGTGTGGGTCGCAGCCAAAGGCGTAAGGATAGTCGGCCCCCTCAAATGGTTCCGGCGCGCCAGCCTGGTCGCTGCCTTTCTTGAACGGGACCATGTCGAACGCGCTCAGTCGCACGCCGATCTCCAGGCCCGGCGCTTCGCGCCGCACAGCCGCAACCAGGTTGCGCAGGAAGCGCGTGCGGTTCTCGAAGCTGCCGCCATAGGGGCCGGGGCGCGTGTGGGCGCTGAGGAATTCGTGGCCCAGGTAGCCGTGGCAATGCTTGAGATCGACGAAGTCAAAGCCGATTTGCTGCGCCTGACGGGCGGCGCGCGCAAAATCGCCGATCAGGTCGTCGATCTGCGCGTCGGTCATCACCGGGTAGTCGGGCGGAATGCCAAACTTGCGATCGAGCAGCGGGTGGTGGTAGAGGATCATCGGCTCCAGCTTCGTTTTGCTGTTGGGCCGGGCGAAGCGGCCGGAGTGCGTCAACTGCAAGCCGACAACCAGATCGCCGGTCGCGCCGAAATCGCGGGCATGGGTTTCTAACAATTCATCGCGCAACCACGCCAGGTCCTTCGCGTTGGCGTCATTGATCATCAACTGATTGGGGTTGGCCCGGCCATCGTGTCGCACGGCCACTGCCTCGCCGCCCCAGATCAATTTGGCGCCGCTCTCGCCGAAGCGCCGCCAGCGTCGGGCAGTCAATTCAGACGGTTTGCCGTCGGGGGCGCCATCCCAGCCTTCCATCGGCAGAATGCAGAAGCGGTTGCCGATCTGGAAGGCTCCACCGCTGGCGCGCGGAACGCTCAGGGGTTGGGCCAGCGGCGATTCCGGCGCAGCCAGCACGACGTCGTCCAGCGCCAGATCGAGATTCAGTTCGCGCAGCCGGGCGCGCAAGGCGTCGGGGGTTTTGAAAGAAGCGATTTTTGGGAAATGCATTGGAGTAGTCAGTGGTCAGGAATCAGGAGTCAGAAGTCAGGAGCCAGGAGTCAGGGGTCAGGAGTCAGAAGTCAGGAGCCAGGAGTCAGGAGTCAGGAGTCAATTGTGCTGCACACTTTGCACTCAGCACTCAGCACTCAGCACTTCTCTCACAGCCTTCGCAGATGAAAGCCGCCATCGACGTTGATGACTTCACCGGTGGACATGGGGAAGGCGCCTTCGGCAATGGCGGCGACGGCGCGGCCCACGTCTTCGGGCGTGCCCCAGCGTCGGATCGGCGTCAGTCCCTCGGCGATAAGTTTGTCGTATTTGGCTCTGGCCACGCTGGTCATGTCGGTGTCGATGATGCCGGGGCGAATCTCGTACACGTTGATGTGGTGCTCGGCCAGCCGGTCGGCGTACAACTGCGTCATCATGGCCAGGCCGGCTTTGGAAACGCAATACTCGGCGCGGTTCACGCTGCTGGTGTACGCGCTGATCGACCCCATGTTGATGATGACGCCGCGCCGGATGGTTTGCGCCTCGATCAGCATAAGCATCGCTTTCGCGGCGCGCTGCGTGAGGAAGAACGGGCCTTTCAGGTTGACGGCCATCACCTCATCGTAGCTGGCCTCGCTGAGTTCGAGCAGGTCCACGCGCTGACGGGGCGCCATGCCGGCGTTGTTGACCAGCGCGTCGATGCGCCCGAAGTGGCGCAGGGTTTCAGCGATCAACCGTTCGCGGTCTGTTGCGCTGGAGACATCTGCCTGGACGAGCAGTCCGCGCCCGCCGGCCTGTTCGACCGCGCGCAAGGTGTCTTGCGCGGCTTCGGCGTTGCCGCGATAGTTGACGACAATCGACCAGCCGCGTTCGGCCAGTGCGAGCGCCGCGCCCCGTCCGATGCCGCGACCGGCGCCGGTGATGAGTGCGACAGCGGTGTTCATGCAGCCTCTCCCAGCGCCTTGATCGCTTTGGCGACAGCTTCCAGGAAGAAGTGGTCGCCCCACATCGTGCTTTCGTCCACGCCCAGTCCCTTGCGCTGATGGTACATGCCGTGCTTGAGGATGCCTTCCCAGCCCGGCGTGTCGATGGCGAGGAACTCCGGGCCGGTCAGAGTGTCCATGATGCGCAGCGCGTAGTCGCGATACAGCCAGGCGTGGGTTGGGTCGCTGGTCAGCCGGGCCAGATTGAACAGCCCGCTGGCGGCGATGGCAGCAGCAGAGCTTTCGTAGGGGTAAGGCGGGTTTGGCTCAGCCCAGTCGTTGGGCGGCACGCCGTGGGCGGGCGTCTGTTCGATGTAGTACTGTGCGCACGCTTGCGCCGTGGCCAGGAAGCGCGCGTCGCGCGTGAAGTAATAGGCTGTGCCAAAGCCGTACAACGCCCAGGCCAGCCCGCGCGCCCAGGATGAGTCGGCGCGCCAGCCCTGGTGCGTGCTCTGGCGAATGAATTCGCCGGTCTCGGTGTTGAACAAGCCTTCGTGCGATGCGCTGCCGTCGCCGCGCACCAGATAGCGCCGGGTGGTCAGGCAATGCTGATTGGCGATGCGCCACAGGTTTTCGTCGCCGGTTTGTTGCGCCGCATAGAAAATGACGCCCACGTTCATCATGATGTCGATGAACAGGCTATCCTCGGCGACGAACGAGCGCAGGTACTGGCCCTTCTCCTTGAAGCGCAGCGCCAGGGTCTGGCCGGCTTCGATCACCACCTGGTTGATCGTCTGGTCGCCGGTCACGTCGTACCAACGTTTCCACGTGGACCAGAACAGAAAGCCCAGATCATGCACGTTGCGATCGGTCTTGCGGTGTTCGATCAGGCGCGAGTAATGCTCGGCGCGCTGACGCCACACCTCGTGGCCGGTGTGCTGGTACATCAGCCATAGTTGGCCGCCCAGAAAACCCTCGCACCAGTTGGTCCACGCTTCGCCGTCGTGCTTCCATTTGCCCTGCCGGGTGTACATGGGGAAGAAATCGGGATGCGCGGTGACAAGATGTTCGAGCTGCCTGCCGGCAAACTCAAACGCTGTCTCGCACTTGCTCAGCAGTGTGTCTCGATTGATCAATGCTGCCTCCTGTCGCCAATGATAAACCGGGTTCAAAGTTCAGGCGCGGTCGTCAGAACAGGTTATCATGCAGGTCTGATCACGTATGGCACCGTATCTCACCACCCAACGCGCAGGCGCCGGCAATCGCACAAGCGCGCTTCTCGATGTCGTCCTTGCTGTTGTTCTGGTCTCTGTCGCCATACTCTATCTTCAACCCGGCCTCAGCCGCTGGCTGAACATCTATGACGAAGGGCTGATGGTCTATGGCGCCGTCCGGGTGATGGACGGGCACATCCCCTACCGCGATTTCTGGGGCATGTACAGCCCCGGCCAGTTCTACGCGCTGGCCGGCCTGTTCCGCCTGTTCGGTCCGTCAATCATGGTCGAACGGTGGTGGGATGTGGTTGTGCGCGCCGCGCTGGCGTGTGTGGTTTTCTTTCTGGCCCGGCGTTTGTCGTCATGGCCGGCGGCAGTGCTGATCTGGATGCTGACGCTGGCGTGGCTGGAGTTCTTCGGCTTTTTTGGCTATCCCATCTTCACCGGCCTGTTGTTCATCTTTCTGAGTTGCCTGGCATTGACCGAGGGGCTGCGCGCGGCTGCGGAGGGACGCCCTGATCGGCGCGCCCTTGCGCTGGCCGGCGGACTGGCTGGCGTGGCGGCATGGTTTCGCCACGATCTGGCGGTGTACGCAATTGCCTCTGCCGTGCTCGTCTTGTTTGCACATGGGCTGAGCCGGCCTGTGTCTATTGCTGCGCGGCGCATGGCTGTTGCGGACTTCGTCCGCGCTGCCCGCCGGCTGACGCCCTATGCGGTTGGGTTGGCCGTTGCTGCGGGGCCGGTGGCAGTGGCGCTGTTGCTCTCTGTGCCCGTCAACGAGTTGTTGCATCAATTGTTGATCTTCCCGCTGACCGTATTCCCGCGCATGCGGCAGTTGCCTTATCCGCCGCTGACATTGGAGAAATTCCCGTTCTACTTCCCATTTTTCGCCTATGCTGTTGTCGCAGCCTTGATCGCCCTGGCCGGCTGGCGGCTGCGTCGCGTTGGCCCCGATGAGGCGCGCGCGTTGCGCGACGTTCGGTGGCGGGTTTGGACTGCCGGGGCGGTCATGCTGTTTGGCCTGTTCGGATTCAATCAGGCCAACATCCGCTCGGACCTGATTCACATTCCGCAGTTCTTTCTGCCGGCGGTTGCGTTGCTTGCGCCATTGATGGTCGGCTTCAGGCCCGTGCTGAAAGAGCACAACTATGCTGTCGCCGCGCCGGCGATCACGGTCATGCTGCTGCTGGCTTTCCCGGCGATCAGTAATTACCTCAGCGCCAATCCGCAGCCGCCCCCGCCGCATGACGTGGCGCGGGCGCAGGGCGCGCCGGTGGACCCGAACCAGTTGCGCGCCATTCAATTTATCCGTCAGGCTACAGCGCCGACAGACACGATCTACTCCGGTGTGGGCCGGCACGATCGCATCTTCGTGAACGATGTGATGTTCTACTTTCTGGTCGAGCGTCACAGCGTCACGCGCTATCACGAGCTGCACCCCGGCCAGGCCACCACGCTGCCGGTGCAGGAAGAGATCGTGGCCGCCCTGGGGCGCAACCAGACGCGCTACATCGTCCTCAGCGACATGTTCAACGAGGTGTGCGAGCCAAACGCCAGTTGCGACAGCGCCGGCGTGACGCTGCTGGACGACTACATCCGCTATCACTACAGCACCGTTGCCCAGTACGGCCCCTATCGGGTGCTGTCGCGCTGGCGATGAATATGGCATGTAGAATGCCTGAGGGTGGCAAGACTTGTTGAAGATGAAGACTCAGATTACAAAGCAAGATCTGCAAACGTATCGCCGGCGCTGGCAAGCCGTGGATCGGCGAGATGTGGCCGCGCAGCGCGCGCGAACGATCGACGAACGCTGGCATGAATTGATGATGCTCCGGTGAAAATGCGCCCACAAGCCCGGTCATGCCACCGCTTGCGGCATTTTCATCCGCTGTGGTGAACCGCCGGTTCATGGGCAACTCTTTGCGTTTGCCGCTGAATCTGGTCTGATCGTTTACGATGATTCGCGCAATAGGCCTGATCAAGCAACAGTGTGGGAACGATGGCAAAAGCTCAGAGCCGGCAAGTGACGCAGCAGGAGAGCCTGACCGGATTGCGTGAAGCGTTGGCCGCGGTGGGCGCTCTGTTGACGAGCCGGGTCAGAATCAATCCAACACCAAAACGAACACTTTGCGGAGGAATGTATTCATGTCACAACGAGGCGTGGTGCGCCGGGCGCGCCCGGCCAAAATCGGTGTGTTCGGCATCGGCCTGGCGGCATACTGGCCGCAGTTCGAGGGGTTGAAAGAACGGCTGGAGGGATACCAGCGCGAGGTCGAGGCGCAGTTGAGCCAGTTTGGCGGCGAGGTGGTCTCCGCCGGACTGGTCGATACCGCCCCGGCGGCGCTGGCTGCCGGCGACTTGTTCAGCCGTGAAGATGTCGATCTGGTGGTGTGCTACGTGGCAACCTACGCCACTTCGTCGCAGGTGTTGCCGGCGGTGCAGCGCGTGCGCCGGCCCGTGCTGGTGCTCAATCTGCAACCGGCCCCGCAACTGGACTACGAGAACATCACTACCGGCGAGTGGCTGGCCAACTGCTGCGCCTGCTGCGTGCCGGAGATTTCCAACGCCTTTGCGCGCAGCCGCATCCAGTTCAACGTCGTGTCCGGCATGTTGCGCGATGATCCCCGCGCCTGGGGCGTGATTGGCGAGTGGGTGCAGGCGGCGTCGGTGCTGCGCTCGCTCAACCGCAGCCGCATCGGCTTCCTCGGCCACACGTATCCCGGCATGCTCGACATGTACTCCGATTTCACCATGCACCATGCCCAGCTTGGCGCGCACATCGAAGTGCTGGAGATGGACGACCTCGAGCAGCGTGTCAATGCGGTGACGGAAGCGGAAGCGGCGGCGAAGAAAGATGAAATTCTGTCCGTGTTCGAGATCGCCGAGCCGGGCAGCGACAAGATCTCCATGCCGGTGACGCCGGAAGCGCTGGATTGGTCGGCGCGCGTGGCGTGCGGACTCGACCGGCTGGTGAGCGATTTCGATCTGGAGGGGTTGACGTACTACTACCGCGGGCTGGACGGCAATGTGTGCGAGCAACTGGGCGCCGGCGTGATCGTGGGTAATTCGCTGCTCACCGCGCGCGGCGTGCCATGCAGCGGCGAGGGCGATCTCAAAACGTGCGTCTCCATGTTCATCATGGACCGGCTGGGGGCTGGCGGTTCGTACACCGAGTTCTACGCCATGGACTTCGTTGAGAACTTCATTCTGATGGGGCACGACGGCCCTGGACATATTGCTATCAGCGACCGCAAGCCCAAACTGCGCGGTCTGGGCCTGTACCACGGCAAGCGCGGCTATGGCATCTCGGTCGAGTTCAGCGTCAAGACCGGCCCGATCACCATCCTCGGCACGACGCAAACCGCCGAGGGCAAACTGAAGTTTCTGGTGGCAGAAGGCGAATCCATCCCCGGCCCGACGTTCAGGATCGGCAACACCAACTCGCGCCTGAAGTTTGGTCTGGGGCCGGCCGAATTCATGGACAAGTGGTGCGCCGAAGGGCCAACGCATCATGTCGCCCTGGGCGTTGGTCATCAGCGCAGCAAGATTGAGAAAGTGGCCCGCCTGCTGGGGCTGGAATGTGTGGGGATGTAATCATGTTTGAGTGGCCTCATGGCAAGCGCGCCGCCCTCAGCCTTACGTTCGACGACGCGCGCCCGTCGCAGGTCGATGTGGGCGTCCCGATTCTCAATGCGCATGGCCTGCGCGCGACGTTCTATCTTTCGCCGCCCAATATCTCGCCGCGCCTCGAACAATGGAAACAGGCTGCGGCGGCCGGCCACGAGATGGGCAACCACACGCTGACCCATCCCTGCACCGGCAACTTCCCGTGGTCGCGCGCGAATGCGCTGGAGGACTGCACGCTGGAGAAAATGGAGCGCGAGCTGATCGACGCCAACGACGCCATCCGCCGGCTGTTGCATGTTGCGCCGACGACTTTCGCCTATCCCTGCGGGCAAAAGTTTGTCGGGCGTGGCGCAGAGGCCCGCTCCTATGTGCCGCTGGTGGCGAAACACTTTCTGGCCGGGCGCGGCTTCAAAGACGAGGCGGTTCACGATCCGCTGGCCGG
>Ga0308417_1002206_pt1 | contig 12928 bp, 8 predicted proteins | sample HotsprSampleOS65_FD_203528 | JGI IMG/M metagenome (GOLD analysis project Ga0308417, IMG submission 203528) | Hot spring phototrophic mat microbial communities from Octopus Spring, Yellowstone National Park, Wyoming, United States - 20090730_OS65 ... | reverse complement strand
AGTGCCGTAGTAGCGTATGCAGTTGACGTTGGCGCTGGCGGCCGTCGAAGAAAGCAATTCAGCCGAGGAAATAAAGCGTTGCAATGTGGCCGCGGGGTTGGCGGGATCGAAGCACAGGATGGACGACGCCGTGCCGCTGCCCGTGCGGAAGTAAAACTTGCCATCCGGTCCCATCTTCATCGTGCCGAAATTCAGCGTGGTCACGAGGCTGAGATTCGTCAGTGTATCACGGTCAAACAACAACGAGAGGTTGCCGCCCGAATCGCGCTTGACGAGGCCGCCGTTGGGAGCGGCCGCGGAATTGCCAATGTACAAGTTGCCGCTGTTGTCGAAGTTCATGCCGCCGTTGTAGTTGGCAGTTGTGCCCAGCGCATTGGTGTACGCCGTATACGGGATGAGAATAGTGCACACATTCGAGCCTGCCGTGGTCAGCAAGTGCTGGCTGTTGCTATCATAGAACACATGTTCACCGTTGGCCGGATTAACACACTGCACAGCGCCTAAATTCGGCCGCGAACTTCTGCCGGTTGTATTTGTAATGGTATTCAGATCACAGTACTTAATCAAGAGCCCCGTGTTCTTGTTGATGCGCCAGATTTCATCAGAGCCCGCGTCAGCGAACTGCACATGGTCTGAACCACTCAAATCGAAGCCCTGAAAGGGCGTGCAGCCATTCTGCCCACTTGCGGCGAGCCATGTGGCATGATTCATGAGCTGCGTGTACGTCTGCGCGCCTGAGAGATTGGCGATGCGCACGAACTGGACTTTGTTGTTCAGGGACAGCAGGAGGTAGGCGTTGTCGCCTTCGATGGCCAAGCCATAGATGGCGCCTGAGCCATAGCCGCCGTCGGCCGTCGCCCACGGAATCAGGATCGACGTGCCAGCAAGAGCTACTTGGCAGACCAGCGTCAGCGCGGCCAGCAGAGTTACAAGTTTCGAGAGGTTCATAGGGCTCCTTCTTGTTAGGGTTTATGTGTTGCGAACAAATTGCCGTGGAGAGCAGGAAGCCTGATGCCTGATGCCCGATACCGGAGAGCATGCTGGCATCCAGCATCTGGCATCTTGCGTGTTCTGACTCGCCGCGTCCATATCAATCCAAAAACAGAAACTATGAGAGCCGCCGGCTCCGGGATGGGTGTGAGATACACGCCGTTCTGGCCGAATTGGTGCCAGGCCCAGCCGCCGCCGAGGCCGTTATGCCAACGCATGTTGTTGACGTTGGCGCTTGCCGCTACGCTGTTGGTTAGCTCATCGCCGCTGATGATCAACTCCAGTGTGCCCGCGGGATTAGCGGGACTGAAGCGCAACAACGAGCCAAACGTCCCGCTGCCGTTGCGGAAATAGAACAAACCATCAGGTCCTGCTCTCATTGTACCAAAATTCGCGGCGGAAAGCAATATGAGGTTGGTAATGTCAGCGCGCGTAAGTACGGTGGTCAAGACACCGGCGGTGTACCGGCACAACGATCCAGTGCTGGTGCCGAAGTAGAGATTGCCAACACCGTCAAACCCCATGCCGCCGGCGGGCAAGACGCCGGGACCAAACGCGGCCAGTAACGCAGACGCGCTCACTACCACGCTGCAGGCGTTGGAACCAGTTGTCGTGAGGATATTGCTGCTGGTGCTGTCATAGAAAAGATGCTCGCCATTGGAAGGGATGACGCACTGCACAGCGACGAGCGAGACGTTGCCGCCGCCCGTCACGCTGGCGATGCCGGCTTTGCTGACGTACTTGGTGGGAACGCCCGTGTGCTTGTTGATGCGCCAGATCTCGTCGGACATACCGTCAGCGAATTGCACGAAGTCGCTGCCGCTCAGGTCAAAACCTTGAAATGGCGTGCAATTATTGACGCCGGATGCGGCCATCCAGGCAGCGTGGTCCATCAGCTGGGTGCGTGACTGCGCGCCGGCGATGTCAGCAATGCGCACAAACTGGACACGAGAGTTAAGCGCGAGCAGGAGGCAGGCGTTGGTACCGTCAATGGCCAGGCCATAAATCGCGCCCGAACCATAGCCGGCGTCGGCGGTGCTCCAGGGGATGATCTGCGTGGTGGCGGCCAGCGTCGAAGAGGCAAGCAGGCACGCGAAACAACGTGTGCGCATGGTCAGCATGGTTGGACGGATCGGACGAAGCGGTCCGATCTGGTGATGTGCCGTGTGAGGGCGCAGAACGCGAGCAGCAGGAGCAGCCCGGCCGGCTCCGGCACGATGCGGTACACGGCGCCACTCGGGTTATACTCAGAAATAAAGGTTAATCCCATACCGGTGCCGTACCAGTGCAGGCCATAGATATTGTACGCGGGTGGCCCCGCGATGCTGTTGGTCAGCTCGTCCTGGGTGATGAGGACATGAAGAGTGGCGGCAGGATCGGGCGCGTGCGGATCGTATGACAGAATGGCGCCAGAGGCATAGTCCGCAAAGTAGAGTTTGTTGTCCGGGGCATAGTGCAACGCGACAAAGGTGACGTTGCTGACACCGGTGGCTGCATAGATGGCATTGCTGGCCAAGGCGATCTGGAGGACCGCGTTGCTCGTGCGCATGTAGAGCGAGCTAGTCTTGTTATGGCCCCAGTAGAGGTTCTTGTGGCGGTCGAAGACCATGCTGCGGGCAACGGACGAATCGCCATACAGATTGGTGAGTTGTGCCGCCGTGACGAGCACGCTGACTTGGTTGGAACCGGTGACAAGGAGCATACAGCGGCTGGTGCTGTCGAACACCACTTGTTCGCCGGAGACGGGATCGGGCGGTGTGCCCGCAACGAACTGCACCGAGGTTTTGCCGGTGAGGGTGCGGACGGCGTTGGTGGTAACATAACGAAACAGCGCACTGTTGTTGGTGTCACAGCGCCAGATTTCATCCGTGGCGGGCTCGGCCATCTGCACGTAAGGGCCGACGAGGCCCAAGCCGTCGCCGGTATTCATGGCAGTTTTGCCTGACGCGGCTGTCCACTGCGCCGGCGAGATTAATTGTGTGCGGTGCGGTGATCCAAGGGGATCGTCAATGCGCACGAGTTGAGAGCAATTGACGCCATCAAAGGAGATAAAGACGCTGTCACCGGCGGCACAGTGGCCGTTGATGCTGAACGAGGTGACCCCGCCGTCGGCAACGTCCCACGGCACCAGTTCAGTGACGGACAGCGCGGCGGGCAGGGCTTGGGCGAAGAGCAGGGCGGCGGCGGCAAGCATGGCGAATACAGAATAGCGAATAGCGAATGGCGAATAGCGAAAAGCAATCGAACGGAATAACACTATCTTCTCCCACTTATCCACACAACCATTCATCCATCCTTCCTTCATAGGTATTGCCTCATTGATACAACCTTTTGCGCATACGTGGGGGCCGGAGCAGCGAGTTGTGCGCGCATGGTCAGCATAATTGGACAGATCGGACACTCCCGGCAAGTCCGGTGAGGATGACAAACGCCAGCCCGGCCGGTTCGGGCACGACACGGTAGAGGCAGTTGCTGCCGGTTTCGTTGTTGACGGTGTTCCACGTGAGGTTGTTGGCGTACCAGCCGAATGCGCCCAGATTCACCGTGCCGCAGACACTGTTGCTGATGGTGACACTGTCAACGTAACGCTGCAGTGTGGCCGCGGGATTGGGCGCGCCGGGATTGAAACTGTAGATACAGGCGCTGATGCGGTCAAGGAAAAACAGCGAACCACCCGGCGTGTATTTAAGCGCGCCGAATGTGACGTTGCTGGCGCCTGACACGGCATAAATCGCCGTGCTGGTCAACGCGATCTGCAAGACGCCGTTGCTGGCGCGCATGAAGATGCAATCAGTCTCGTTGTTGGCCCAGTAGAAGTTGCCGGCGAAGTCGTACGTGACGCCTTCGGCCACGGTGGAGTAACCACTAACTGTCATGAGCTGGACGGCGGTGATCAGCCAGTCAACTTGATTTGACGCGGTGGCAATGACGAAACTGCGGCTGCGCGAATCATAGTAGGTCATTTCGCCGGTGAGCGGATTCATGGCGTTGGCGGCCGTGAGCAGCGCGTCCGGGCGGCCGGTGAGTTGCAGCAAGCGCGCGTAGCTGACATGGCTAATGAGTGTACCGTCGTGTTTGTTGATATGCCAAACCGCGCGTGTGTTTGAGTCGGCCATGCGGACGTAATCGCCGAAGACGCCGAGGCCGAAGCCGCCATTAATCTGGTTAGCGCCAGAGACCGCTGTCCAGTTTGATGGCGAGACGAGCAGCGCGCGTGTCTGCGCGCCGCTGAGATTCTCAACACGCACAATCTGCGAATTGCCGGAGCCTGAGAACGCGATGTAGGCCGAGTCGCCCTCAATGGCATGCGCCTGCACTTTGAAGGAGGGGATGTTGCTGACGGCCAGCTCCCACGGCACAAGTTCAGTGATGGTCACCTCCGCGGGCAGGGCGGGGGAGAAGAGGAGGGCGGCGGCAACAATGGCGAATAGCGAATAGCGAATAGCGAATGGCGAATGGCGAATAGGGAAAAGCAGACGTAACCACCAAGACACCAAGGCACGAAGAAAATCTGTGTTGGCGAAGCAGGCAGAGTCTGCAAGTCCCCCTTTAGCAAAGGGGGATGGGGGAGCAGCGAGTTGTGCGCGCATGGTCAGCATGATCGGACGGATCGGATGGATCGGCCCGGCCGGGTTGTTAGAGTACCAATGAGCACTACGGCCAGCAGAGCCGGCTCGGGCACCAGCGTCACGTCATACATGTTGGTGAGTGGCTGGCCGTTGTAGCTGCTGACGGCCTGGAGTGTGATGAGCTGGTTCGTTGCTTGGTCGGAGATACTAAGCAGATTGCCGTCGAGCGTGACGCCGGCGGGCGGGCCGCCCACGATGCTCCACTCGGCCGTGCTGGTGTGATCGTAGCGATAAAACACACCGAAACGGTTGGTGAGCAAAAGCATACAGGTGTAGGGCACATTCGAGCTGTTCACCACAACTTCGGGCGGGCCGCTGATGGCCACGGCAGGTTCATTGGTGGGGACGACGGCGAAAATGCCGGTGCGGCGCGGCTCGTTCATAAAAAAGTGATGCCAGCACAAGCCGCCTTTGTACCAGCCCATCTGGGCGACATTCCAGCTTTGGGCGGCGCTGTTGGTCAGATCGTTTTCGCTCATGAAAACGCGCAGCGTGGCGGCGACGTTGGTCGCGGCCGGATCGCAGGTCACAATGCAGCCATGATAGGTGCGGTACTTGAAGATGTACAACTGGCCGTCAGGGGCGTAGAAGATGTCGCCGATGGCGGTGTAGGTCGGACCATGCACGGCATTCATCTGCGCCTCGGAGAGCAGGACCGACATCACGCCATTGGTGTCGCGCTTGTGAATGGCGGTATAAGAGCCGTTTTGTTCACGCTGTCCCCAGTAAAGCGTACCCGCCGGATCGTAAGCCATGCCGCCGACGCAGCGCGTGGCGCCAAAGGTGTTGCTCAAGGCGGCGTTGCTGATATAGGTCCTGATGGTGTTGGAACCATCCGTCGTCATGATATTGCGGCCGACCGTGTTGTAGAAAAGCACTTCGCCATTGTCAGGCCGCGTGACGTAGGTGGAGAGGAAGCCGAACCCGTTGGTGACATCGAGTGTGTTGGTGACGGCGCGCTTGTCCACGTAGCAGCTCAGCACGAGCGTGTCCTTGTCGAGGCGCCAGATGCTATCGGAATAGGTGTCGGCGAACTGCAGGTAATTGCTGTAGGAGTCGAAGCCGAACCAGGTGGACATGTTGTCTTCGCCGGATAACGCCAGCCAGTTGGTGGGGTGCAGCATGCGCGAGGTGAATTGCCCGCCGCTAATATTGTCCACGCGCGTGATTTGCGTCAAGCCGAGCGGCAGATTGAGCTGCACATAGGCCGTGTCGTCTTCAATTACAAAGCCGAAAACGGCCTCGCAGCCCAGATAATCATTGCTGCCGCCGTCGCACATGACGAAGTTAATCAACTCAACCGTCTCGAGCGCGGGCGATACGGCTGACGCCAGCACCAAGAGCGCACCAGTAAGAACCAGGCACTTCATGTCAGGACCTAGCTGAGAAGGTTGGGACCGGCCGGACGCGCCGGACGAGGCAGGCAATGAGCAGCACTGACAGCGCAGCCGGCTCAGGTACCAGCAGCACGTCATAGGTGTTGGTGACGCCGATGGCGCCCGCCGTGGTCACGGCTTGCAGCGTAATGTATTCGTTGCTGAGGATGGCGTCAACGGAGAGCAGATTGCCGTTGAGCGAGACGCCGGCGGGCGCAGTGCCGACGATGCTCCATTCGGCCGTTGAAGTGTGCTCGTAGCGGAAGAATGTGCCCCAGCGGTTGGTCATCAAGAGCGTGCAATAATACGGCACGTTGGAGCTGTATTCGGTGACTTCGACGGCGCCGGTGATGACGAGCGCGGGCTCGTTGGTGGGGACAAGAGCAAAAATGCCAGAGCGCCACGAGCCTTCCTTGAAGTGATGCCAGCAAAAGCCGCCTTTGTACCAGCCGGCCATGCCCATGTTGGCGCTTTGGGCGACCGAGTTGCTGAACTGCTGGGCGGTGAGCAGGAGCGAGAGTGTTGCCACTGGATTTGACGCAAGTGGATCGCAGGTTAGGATGCAGCCGGCGGTAGCACGATAGACGCGCAAGTACATGAGACCGTCCGGTGCGCAGATGATGTCGCCCGGCACGGGGTAGTTACTGCCATGCACGGCGTCCAACTGCGCTTTGGAGAAGAAGACACTGAGGACGCCGTTGGTGTCGCGTTTGTGAATGCCGGTATAGGTGCTGGAAACGTAGCCGCCGAAGTAGAAATTGCCGTCACGATCGAAGGCCATGCCGCCACTGACGCCCGCGTTGCCGAAGGCGTTGGATAACTGCTGTTCCGAGATGAAGATCTCAACCACGTTTGAGCCGGCGGTGGTGAGAATGTGCTTGCTGCGGCTGTCGTAGAAGACGTGTTCTCCCGTGAAAGGATTGATCGTCTGAGGCGAGAGAACACTGACGCCGTTGGTGGCGCCCGTAGCGTTGGTTATCGCGGTGGTGTCAGCGTACTTGATGATCTCACCAGTGATCTTGTTGACGCGCCAGATTTGGTCAGAACTGACATCGCCAAACTGCAACCAGTTGCTCCACACCCCAAAACCATAAAACGTTGACAAGGAAGTTTGGCCCGACGCGGCCAGCCACTGCGCAGGCGATACCAAGCGAGTGGTGACTTGCCCGCCGGCCACATTGTCCACGCGCGTGATTTGTGGCAGACTGTTCAGGCTAAGCTGGCAATAGGCCGTGTCATCTTGAATGGCAAAGCCATACATAACATCGGAGCCGAGAGCGTCATTCGTGCCGCCGTCGGCCATGACGAAGTTGACGAGGTGGACGGACTCGATGGCATGTGCTGAAGGCGCAGCCAGCAACAGCGCGGCGAGGACAACAAACGAAAAGAAGCGAGCGTTCATGGGATACGTGGGGTTGGAGTTAGACAGGGGACGTCTGCAGAAAAGGTACGAGTGACGAACAATCGAGGTATGAAGGCAGAAGTGGCAGAGGATTGGCGATTAGCGAATAGCGATTCACGAATAGCGATTGTGCAGAATCCACTCGGATCGCACACACGTGATGTTCTGCTAGTCCCCCTTTCAAGGGGTAGGGCGGAGCAGCGAGTTGCGTGCGCATGGTCAGCATGATTGGACGGATCGGACGGAGCGGTCCGATCTGGTGATGCGCCGTGTGAGGGCGCAGAGCGCGAGCAGCAGAGGCAACCCGGCCGGCTCGGGAACGACGTCTATCGCATTGACGCGCACATAGCTGCCGGTGGCGCCGTCCGGCGTCATCGCATACAACGCAACGGAGTAAACGCCTTCGTTAGTGTAGGTATGCACCACATTGATCAACGCGCTGCCATTGGTGTCAATGGCGCCATCATTGTCGAAATCCCACGCGCAGACGAAGCCAGCCAGGTTGGTGCTCCAGACTTGCGCGCTGAAGGACACATCCAGCGGCGCGCCGCCCAGCGACGGCGTGGCGTCGAAGACGCATTCGACTGCGCCGAGCGCGAACTCGTATGCGCCGATGTCCACGCGGCCATTGACGATGCGCGGCTGGCCGGCGAAGTCTGTCGCACCGGCGGCAAAGACGTTGCTGCCGGCGTTGATGCACGGAGATGACATGCGCAGGCGCAGATCGAACTGCTCGAACGCGCGGAACGCGGGCGGGTTGGTCATCGTACCCCCGCCGGCAATGGCCGGCGTGACGCAATTAGCCGCGCCGTCAAACGAGGTGGCGTGGAAATTCGTGCTGAAGGCGGCCGCGTTATAGTAGATGATAGAGTTGCGGATGGAAATCGGATCGGCGAAGACGCCGCCGCCGAAGTTGACCGCGCGGTTCGAAACAATCGTGCAATTGTTCACGGCGCCGAATTTGCCATACACGCCGCCGCCGAACGATTTTGAAAGATTGGCGTAGATGAGCGAGTTATTGATCTCGGCGCCGCAGACATGCGGTGTGGCCATCGAGGTGCCGTTGTAGCTCGCATAACGGTTGCCAGGCAGCGTGCTGACGACGTCCACGCCCGGCGCCGCCACGTCCACCGAGTTCGAACCATAATTCGAGAACACCGCCAGCGCGTCATTGCGATCCGAGGCGGCCACCGCGAGCACGTTGCTGTTGGGATACGATGCAGGATAGTCAGGCGTCAGATCATTGTTATCGCCAATGCCATCACGCCCGCCGTTACCGGCCGCGGCGCAGAACAACACATTCGAGGCCTCGGCCAGCGCGATCATATCCTGCAAGGCCTGTGAATACGGGCCGCCGCCCCAACTGTTATTCAGCACACGCGCGCCGTGGTGAATCGCGTACTCAATGCACGCCAGCGCGCCGAACGCGTTGCCGGCGCCGTCCCCGGCGATGAACTTGAGCGCCATGATCTGCGCCCGCCAACACACTCCTGCGACACCCTGCGTGTTGTTGCCGGCACCTGCGATGGTTCCCGCGCAGTGCGTGCCATGCCCAAGTTCATCGTACGGGTCACCTGTATTATTGACCGTATCAATGCCAAACACATCATCCACGTAACCGTTGCCATCGTTGTCAATGCCGTCATCAGGAATCTCGCCCGGATTGCGCCACATGTTGGCGGCGAGATCCGGATGCGTGTAATCCACGCCGCTGTCCACAACACCGACGATGATGTCGCCGCCGAAGGTGAAGTCCCATGCTTCCGGCGCGTCAATGTCGGCATCCACCGTGCCGCCGAACTGGCCGGTATTATTGAGACCCCAAAGAGAGCCATCGGCAAAGAGAGGGTCATTGGGGGAGCGGCTGATGGAGTAGATGAAATTCGGTTCGGCATAGTCAATGTCCGGATCGGCACTGACTATTCGGGCGGCGTTTTGCAGCGTGATGTTGGTGTCGGCAAGATGCCAGAGTGCGAACTGGCCGTGGAGGAGTGAGCGGCGCGTATACGCGGCATGGCGTGCTGCCACGGCGGCGCGCGCCGGGGCCGTCTGGGCGGTCTTGTATTTGACGATCAGCTGGCCGGGCACGCAGGGCGGCGGTGCTGCCGCCGCAAGAGCCGCGCAGCACAGCAGCGCCAGTCCGCACAGTCCCTGCTTTATGACCACAAAGGGTGTGCGCACCCCGTCACGCCACACATCACGCAGGCCAGCGTTCATGTGCCTCTTCTGCCGTGTGTCAATCGCAGCCTGCTTACTGCGGCCAGCAGCGCCATGACGAGCAGGGCGGGCTCGGGCACCGCCTCGTACGCGCCCATGTCAACAATAGTCTGCTTGATGCGCGCGGTGCCGTCGAGATCAAGCTCGCCCACGACATACGCGTTCGAGCCGGCATTAATGCAGGGAGAACCGGGGAGCAGCCGGTAGTTGCCGCTAACAAGATCAACGAGCTGCGGATCATTGGTGATGTTGCCTTCGCCAAACTGCGTGTAGTTGGTGGAATTCACATCGGCGACAAAGGTGGGAAAGGTGCAGGAATACGTGCACGTGATACTGGCAGCGCCTGTGCCGAAGTAAAAATTGGTGTCGGCGCCGGGCACGCTGTTGTGATAGACAATCGAGTTGCGCATCACGGTCTGGATGCCCATCAGGTAAATGCCGCCGCCGCGTTGATCAGTGCGGTTGGAAACAATCGTGCAGTTGTTGATTTTGCTTGAGTAGACCGCCAATCCGCCGCCGTACACTGCGGCGTAGTTGCGGGCGATGAGGCAGTTGTTGAGCGTTGCCATGGTCACATAGGCGCCGCCGCCGTACTGCGAGCCGTGGATGCTGTTGTCTTCGAAACGGCAGTTGTTGGCGAGCGTGCGAAAGGACGTTAAGGAATTGAAGAACGCGCCACCGCCACGGCCAGCTGCGCAGCGGTTACCGCGTATCACACAGTCCACCATTTCCAAGTCGGCACGAAACACAAGCACGCCGCCCCCGCTGCCCTTCTGGCAGAGATTGCCGCTGATCAGGCAATTGCTGATCAAACCCGAAGCCGAGGCGTGCAACCCGCCGCCATCCCAGTTCGACACCACGTTGCCGCTGATGACCGAATCGCGCACGCTGCTGTTCGTCGTCCACGCTATGCCGCCGCCATAGCCGAAGGCCCAGTTGCTGGAGAGGTGTGAGGCATACACAACGGCGCCTGTAAAACCAAAGACCGCACCGCCGTAATTACCCGCGGCGTTGGCTGTGACGATGCAGTTGGAGAGCACCGCATCCTCCATAAAGACACCGCCGCCGCTGCGCTCATACACGCTATGGCCGCTAGTAGTGGCAAAGCCGAATGTCGCGCCGTTGGACACCGTAAAACCGTGCAGTTGCGCGCCACCTCTGAGCAACACGCCGCGCACGGCGTTGCTGCCCAGGCCGAGATCGGACGCGTAATCGCGCGCGCCAGCGATGACAGTCACCGCAGGCCCGCCCACGCTGGCAATCGTGACGGCTTGTGTCGCCACGACACGGTTTGACAAGGCGAACCCCGGCGTCAACGCGCCGCCACTTGCATACACGCCCGTGTTGACCAGAATGAGCGCGCCAGCTTCGGCCACGTTGACAGCGTCTTGGATGATTGTGGCTGCCGTCGCCCAATTCGTGTAGGGACTGGCGGCACCCGCGCCGTTCTGCACATCCACATAGTGCGTGCCGGCGTAGAGCGTGCCGGCCGCAGCGAGGAGCGCCAATAGTGGCAACAGTTTCATAGATCGTATCTCCGTTCTGCGCGCCGTCGCGCACTTGGCAGCATGAAAAGAGCGGCAAGAAAAGCCGGCTCGGGCACCGTCTCATACGCGCCCATGTCAACGATGCCCTGCTGAATCCGCGCGGCGCCGTCGAGATCGAAGCTGCCGCTGGCGTACTCATTCGAGCCGGCGTTGACGCAGGGTGAACCAGCCATCAAGCGGTAATTGCCGAGCGGCAGATTGACGAGCTGCGGATCGGCAGCCAAGTTGCCTTCGCCCGGCTCCAGCGGCAGGCTGCAGGTGTAGACGCACGTCGTACCGGTGTCTCCCGGTTTGAAGCAGATATTACGATTGGTAACGCCCGCGGCATTGTGATACACAATCGAGTTGTAGAGCGCCGCGGCATTCAGCATGTAGACGCCGCCGCCTTGTGTGTCGGCATAGTTGGTGACAATCGTGCAGTTGCGCAGCGGGCTGCCGTAGGCCGTGATGCCGCCGCCAAAACTCGTGCCGCTGTTGCGCGCAAAGAGGCAATTGTTTACTTCGGTGTAGGTGAAATATGCGCCGCCGCCGTACTGGCTGCCGCCCACGGAGTTGTTTTCAAAGCGGCAATTGTTGACCACGGTGCGGTACTGCGTCCATCCATTGCCAAACATGCCGCCGCCGCGGCCGGGGGCTGAACGGTTGCTCTGCACGACGCAGTCCACCATCTCGAAGCCGGCGCGGAAGACCAGCACGCCGCCCGCGCTGCCCCTTTGCACCAGATTGCCGCTGATCACACAATTGCTGATGAAACCGGAGGCGGAGACATGCACACCGCCGCCATCAGAGTTGGAAACGAAATTGCCGTGGATCAACGAATCCAGCAGCATACCATTGGTGGGCCAGGCCATGCCGCCGCCATAGCCGAAGGCCCAGTTACTGGAGAGCTGCGACGCGCAGACGAGGGCGCCATTCGAGCCAAAAACGCCCCCGCCGTAGTTGCCCGCGGTGTTGGCGATGACGATGCAGTTTGAGAGCAGCGCATCTGCCATGAAAACGCCGCCGCCGCTGCGCTCGAAGTAACTGTTGCCGGATGCGGAGGCCAGCGCGAAGGTGGCGCCGTTGGAAATAGTGAAGCCGTGCAGCGCTGCGCCACCGGACAAAAAGACGCCGCGCATGGCGTTGCTGCCGAGGCCGAGATCGGATTCCGGATCGTGCAGGCCGGCAATGGCGGTGACGGCGGGCCCGCCCACACTGGCAATCGTGACGGCTTGTGTCGCCACGACACGATTCGACAAGGCAAACCCGGGCGTCAGCGCGCCGCCGGCAGCATACACGCCGGTATTGACCAGGACAGTGGCGCCATCGAGAGCCGCGTCCACGGCGTCTTGGATGGCCGTGGCGGCCGTGGACCAGTTGGTGAAGGGCGGCACGGGCGCGGGGCTGGCGCGGTCAACATAATGTGTGACAGCGCCGGCGCACAAGGCGCCAGCGCTGACAATTACGAGACAAGCTAACCCGACGCGCGAGGCAGCATGCTGTGTGCTGGCGGGCGTCGTCATCATACGTTAGAACGCGCGCCGCATGAACAGCGCCGCCAGGCCGAGCAAGCCGAACAGCGCCGGCTCGGGTATGGCCGTCAGGTAGACGGGATTCTGGCCGAACTGATGCCAGGCCCAGCCGCTGCTGGAGCTCGGATAAGTGCCGTAGTAGCGTATGCAGTTGACGTTGGCGCTGGCGGCCGTCGAAGAAAGCAATTCAGCCGAGGAAATAAAGCGTTGCAATGTGGCCGCGGGGTTGGCGGGATCGAAGCACAGGATGGACGAC
>Ga0308417_1002204_pt1 | contig 12936 bp, 9 predicted proteins | sample HotsprSampleOS65_FD_203528 | JGI IMG/M metagenome (GOLD analysis project Ga0308417, IMG submission 203528) | Hot spring phototrophic mat microbial communities from Octopus Spring, Yellowstone National Park, Wyoming, United States - 20090730_OS65 ... | reverse complement strand
ATCTAAAGCTTTGCGGGATACCGCCTTCTTGTCCAGTGATGGGCAGTCTGCAATCGTTGCTTTCTTGAGCAGTAATGTGTGGCTACGCCACGCAAGCGAACAGGAAAGTTCAGCGTAAATGTATCAGTGCAGTTCTACTTGGTTTCCATCCAATTGTGCCCCACATGAATATCCACCACCAATGGCACGGTCAGGGAAACTGCTGACTCCATAATGTGTTTTATTTGGGGCTGGAGTTCCTCTAACTCTGGAGGATAGATTTCAAATACTAATTCATCGTGTACTTGGAGCAAGAGCTTAGACTGATAGTTTTTCAGTAACTCGTGTAACTGAATCATGGCGCACTTGATAATATCAGCACTAGTGCCTTGAATAGGCGCATTGATTGCCGCTCGCTGTAGGGCGGCTTTGTGATGTCCAGTAGCTTTTGCCAGTTCGCGAAAATAGCGCCTTCTGCCCAACAGGGTGGTGACATAACCCTTGACTTCCGCTTCTTGCTCTAGCGATCGCAAATAGCTAAAAACCTTCTGATAGCGGGAGTTAAATGCTTCTATAAACTTTTTAGCTTCACCAGCAGGGATACCTGTTTCACGGCTAAACTTTTGTGCTCCCATGCCATAGATGACTCCATAGTTAATCACCTTTGCCAAACGGCGCTCTTCACTGGTTACCGTATCTTTTTCTAAGAGAATTTGCGCTGTCAGGGTATGCACATCTAGGTTTTCATTGTAGGCTCTCACTAGCTCTGGCTCCCCGCTGAGATGGGCAAGGATTCTTAGCTCAATCTGGGAATAGTCTGCTGATAGGAGAAGCCACCCCTCTTGGGGAATAAAACCTGCCCTAATGCGTTTGCTGAAGGGAGTACGGATGGGAATATTTTGTAAGTTGGGATTGGAACTACTCAGCCTACCTGTGGCAGTAACCGCCTGATTAAAATCCGTGTGTACTCTCTGGGTTTTGGGATGTACAAGCGCAGGCAGAGCATCCACATAGGTAGATTTCAATTTGGCTAGGGTGCGATGCTCTAAAATTATGGAAATTAGGGGGTGAGCTTCCACTAAATTCTCCAAAACTTTGACATCGGTGGCATAGCCTGTGCTACTTTTGCGAGATTTTTTGGTGAATTTTTCCCCGAGCAATTCTTGGAGAATGTCGCTCAACTGGCGGGGGGAGTTGAGATTGAATTCTCTGCCAGCCACTTGGTAAGCTCGAGCGGCGATCGCCTCTAGGTCTTGAGCTAGTTCTAGGGAAAATTGTGCTAGATAATCACAGTCAATTCTAATGCCGCGCCACTCCATGTCAGCTAATACTCTTTCCAAAGGAAGCTCCAGTGTTTGAAACAAATTGAGTAACTCGGGAGCTTGCTCTAGAGCTTGCTGGAGAATGGGCATCAGTTTACGGGTTACATATACATCCATGCCGCAGTATTGGGCAACCTTGGCAATGGGTATCTCTGCAATGGATTGGTGTTTGCCTACCAGTTCTGTATAGGAAGTAAGGGAGAGATTTAACAGCCGCAGTGCCATCCCCTCTAGACTGTGATTGGCTTCGGGATCGAGCACATAGCTGGCTAGCATGGTGTCAAAGACTACCCCTTCTAGTTCTATCCCTTGCGATCGCAATATGAGACGGTCAAATTTGGCATTCTGAAAAACTTTGGGATACTGGCTATTACTCAGAATGGGAGTGAGTTTGGCACACACTAAATCCAAAGGCAGATTCCTTGCTGAGTCCCCTCCATGCTTGAGGGGAATGTAGGCAATGTCTTGGGTCGTTTCTCCCCAGCAACAACCAATTCCCACCAGCTCCGCATCGTGAGGATTGAGAGAAGTGGTTTCCGTATCCCATGCCACTGGCTCTCGGCAACTGTGCAGTAGCGCCACCAACTCTTCCAGTTTTTCGACAGTGTCAATAATTTGCACCGCCAGCACGGTATCTACTGAAGCGCTGGCAAAGTCAAACCACAGGGCATCCTCTTCGCTGGGAATGGCAGAAGGTTTGCCTCCCAATTTGAACTGGATTTCATCAATTTTGCTGATAAAACTCTTTAGTTCCAATTCCTGAAGTATAGGCACTACTTGATTCCGATCAAATCCTTTGAGTGCAAACTGCTCTGGATCAAATGAAATAGGCACATCCAGGGCAATCTTTGCCATAAACTGTGAATGCTTAGCAGATTCTATTCCTTCAGCAAGCTTCTTCTTAATGCTTCCTGTCATTTGGGGAATAGCCGATAGGATATTTTCCAAACTGCCGTATTCTTGAATTAGCTTGATGGCTGTTTTTTCCCCAATCCCAGGCACTCCAGGAATGTTATCGGAGCTATCGCCACACAGGGCTTTGTAATCCACCACTTGGGTTGGCAGTACCCCCAACTTTTGGTATACTTCGGCACAGCGCATTTCTACTATGCGATCCCGCTGTCCTAGGTGGAGTACGGAAATCTGACGCTCGTCATCCACTAATTGGAATAGGTCGCGATCGCCGCTCACAATCTTTACCGCATAGCCATAGTTGACTGCCTGATGGGCTAGTGTGCCAATCACATCATCCGCTTCATAGCCAGGCTGGCAGATTACCTTTAGGGAAAGGGCATGGAGAATTCTATGTAGATTGAGAGCATCAGGGATAAAGTCGTCGGGAGTTTTGGCACGGTTGGCTTTGTAGGTTTCATCAGCACTGTGGCGAAAGGTGGGCATACTTTTATCATCAAAGGCGATCGCCAATGCTTGGGGCTGTTCCTTTTGGAGAATTTCCCACAGAGTTTTTAGGAATCCAAAACAGACACTGGTGGGAATGCCCGTAGAAGTTCTCAGCCCTCCTTCTGCTCTGTTGGCAAAAGCATAGTAAGAGCGAAAAGCCAGAGAATAGCCATCAATCAGTAAAAACAGGGGCTTGCCAGACACAGTTTACCAACTCGCATCAAGCGAACTATCACTTCTCCAAAACTCTAGGTTCAATTCTGCCAAAAAGTGGGGAGCGCTCTCAATTTGCGACTGTTTGTCTCTCAATTCTAACTTGAACCAACCTTGTTCATGGCAAGCTTCCCCCCTCATGGCGGCGATGGTGATGCCAGTGCAGGTGAGATGGTCGGTTTGGGAAGACACGGGAACTCTCCTGAAAAAACTGACACTTTCCAGTGTAGCTCACTAGCTCTGTAAAGCGGGTGGACGGAATCGAACCGACGACAATTGCTTGGAAGGCAATGGTTTTACCACTAAACTACACCCGCAATGGCTTGCAATTTTTCTACATTACCATAACTGCTGGGAGTTTGGGAGACAGTACCTACGCTAGCTGAGCTAATTTTTAGGAGTGAGAACCACTGGAAAAAGTTACAAAAATTGAACTATTTGGGCAAATCCTGTAGAACAATCCTAGGTTCTATCCTGCAATCTTTAACTAGGCGATCGCCATTGAAAGTGGGTGCTAGGGAAGATGGTTGATTCCAATTGCCCAATTTTATGGCAAGATGAAAGCTACCCTGTAGTACCCCCCTTGAGTTATGTCCAGCCCACACTCCACTATTGAATCTGTCCTGCATGAAAAGCGAGTCTTTGCCCCCAGCCCAGAATTTGCCCAACAGGCGCATATCAAATCGCAGGCAGAATACAACCAGTTGTACCAAGAGGCGATCGCCGATCCTGAGGCATTTTGGGCGAAGTTAGCGCAGGCAGAACTGGAGTGGTTTCAGCCGTGGCATACCGTTCTCCATTGGCAACCGCCCCAAGCCAGATGGTTTGATGGAGCCAAAATCAACATCACCTACAACTGCCTGGATCGCCATCTCAAGACTTGGCGCAAAAACAAGGCGGCGATCATTTGGGAGGGGGAACCAGGGGATACCCTAACCCTGACCTATGCCCAACTGCACCGTGAGGTCTGTCTGTTTGCCAATGTACTCAAACAGTTGGGGGCACAAAAGGGCGATCGCATTGGGATTTATATGCCCATGATCCCCGAAGCGGCGATCGCCATGTTAGCCTGTGCCAGAATTGGGGCGACTCACTCGGTGGTGTTTGGTGGATTCAGTGCCGAAGCCTTGCGCGAGCGCTTGCGGGATGCCCACGCCAAAATTGTAATTACCGCTGACGGTGGCTGGCGCAAAGATAGCATTGTTCCTCTCAAAGCTCAGGTGGATACTGCCCTAGCTGACCAAGCTGTCCCTTCAGTGAGCCGTGTTTTGGTGGTGCAGAGAACCAAACAGCCTATCCCCATGCAGGCAGGGCGGGATTACTGGTGGCATGAGTTAAAACCCCAAGTCAGTGCTGAGTGCTCTCCAGAGCTGATGGACAGCGAAGATATGCTGTTTATCCTCTACACTTCAGGCAGTACGGGCAAGCCTAAAGGGGTAGTCCATACCACCGCAGGCTACAATCTCTACACCCATATCACTGCCAAGTGGATTTTTGACCTGAAGGATACGGATGTCTATTGGTGTACCGCTGATGTGGGCTGGATTACAGGGCATAGCTACGTGGTCTATGGTCCTCTGTCTAATGGGGCAACTACCCTGATGTATGAGGGTGCACCCCGTGCTAGTAAACCTGATTGTTTTTGGGAACTAATTGCCAAGCACAGGGTAACCATTCTCTACACTGCTCCCACTGCTATCCGCTCTTTTATCAGGATGGGGGAACACCTGCCGCAAAAGCATGACCTGAGTTCCCTGCGCCTTCTGGGGACAGTGGGCGAACCCATTAACCCCGAGGCGTGGATGTGGTATCACCGTGTCATTGGCGGTGGCAGATGTCCTATTGTGGACACTTGGTGGCAGACGGAAACAGGGGGAATAATGATCTCTGCCCTACCTGGGGCAATCCCCACCAAACCGGGGTCTGCTACTTTACCCTTCCCTGGGATCATAGCTGAAGTGGTGGACTTGGAAGGCAATCCTCTGGGGGTAAACGAAGGAGGCTATCTGGTAATTAAGCACCCTCACCCAGGGATGATGCGCACCATCTATGGTGATCCTGACCGCTTCCGTAAGAGCTATTGGGAGCATATTCCTCCTAGAGAGGGCAAATATATGTATTTTGCAGGGGATGGCGCAAGAAAGGATGAAGATGGCTATTTTTGGGTAATGGGACGGGTGGACGATGTGATCAATGTGGCAGGGCATCGCTTGGGGACGATGGAAATCGAGTCTGCACTGGTTTCCCATCCTGCGGTGGCTGAGGCGGCGGTGGTGGGTAAGCCAGACCCTATCAAGGGGGAAGATATTTTTGCCTTTGTGGTGCTGGAGGCGCAAGTACAACCTACTGAGGCACTGGCACAAGAGTTGAAACAGCATGTGGTCAAGGAAATTGGGGCGATCGCCCGTCCGGGGGAAATTCGCTTTGCCGATGCCCTGCCCAAAACCCGATCGGGGAAAATTATGCGCCGTCTGTTGCGATCGCTAGCCAGTGGTCAGGAAATTACCAGCGACACCTCTACGCTAGAGGATCGGGGGATTTTGGACAAACTCCGAGAAGCTGTCTAGAAAACCCGCAGGAAGTCCAGAACATTTCTAGCTTTTTTGCGGTCTCTGCCAGAGGTTATTATTAAGTATTGGGCTTTTGGTCAACCTCCGTGTCTGTCCTCAAACTGCACCCCGACACCATTGAGCAGGTCATCCAACGGATTGACATAGTTGATATTGTTTCGGAGTATGTCCTACTGCGCAAAAGTGGGGCGAGTTTGCGTGGCGCTTGTCCCTTTCATAAAGGCAACAATCCCACCGCATTTAGCGTTAGTCCCAGCAAGCAAATTTATCACTGCTATAACTGCGGAGCCACAGGCAATGCCATCAAATTTTTGATGGAGATCAACAAACAATCCTTTCAGGAAGTAGTTATCGATCTGGCAAAACGCTATCAGATACCCATTCGCACTCAGGATGTTGGGAAAACAGAAGAGCTACAGCGCAAATTATCCCACCGTGAACAGCTTTATGAAATTTTAGCGATCGCCTGTAATTTTTATCAGCATAGTTTATGGGCAGAACAGGGTAAATCAGCTCTGGAGTATCTGCGAGTTCAGCGACAGTTGGATATAGCAACTATCAAAGAATTTCAGTTGGGCTATGCCCCCCTATCATGGGATGTGATTTACCGCTATTTAGTAGAACAAAAGAAGTTTCCCGCCAAATTGGTGGAGCAGGCAGGACTAATTGTACCTCACAAAAACGGGGATGGTTATTATGATCGGTTTCGCCACCGCCTGATGATCCCGATTCATGATGTCAAAGGGCGGGTGATTGGTTTTGGTGCCCGTGCCCTCGATGATACGGAACCCAAATACCTTAATTCTCCGGAAACGGAATTATTCAACAAAAGCCAGACTGTATTTGCCCTAGATAAAGCCACTTCTGCGATTAGTAGGGCGGATCAAGTAATTGTGGTCGAGGGCTATTTTGATGCGATCGCCCTGCATCAGGCGGGAATTAAAAATGTAGTTGCCAGCATGGGAACTGCTCTCACTGAAGCCCAGATGTTAGCTCTAGTAAAATACACTGAATCCAGACGGGTGATCCTAAACTTTGATGCTGACAAGGCAGGTAACAGTGCCACCCAAAGGGCGATCGCAGGGTTTGAACATTTAATTTTTCAAGGCACAGCCCATCTACAAATCCTCACCATTCCTGACGGCAAAGATGCCGATGAATTTTTGCGTCAGCACAGTGCCGATGCATTTCAACAGTTGGTGAATAATGCTCCATTATTCATTGATTGGCAGATAGAGAACATCTTACGAAATCGCCATCTCCAGCGCGCTGATGATTTTCAGCGATGTACCAAAGAAATTATTGAGCTACTTGTCAAAATTCCCCACGATTCTCCCCTACGCACCCATTACATTTATCACTGCGCTAATCGCCTTGCTCAGGGAAATTCCTATCTCGCCCAACGGATAGAGCAAGACCTACGCCGCCAATTGCGACTTAACCATTGGTATCGGCACAAAGCAGAGGTGATCAGTTCCCCTACCAGTTTAGAAATAGCGGAAACTCAGCTACTGCAAATTTTCTTGCACTTTCCTGAACATCGCCAGTTGATTTACGACCTGATCGAGGAAGAGGAAATTAGTTTTAGCTTCTCCCACCATCGCTATTTGTGGCAGTTGATTTTGCAACTAATTAGTGAGCAAAAAGCTAGCCTAGACCCCGAAGAACCTCGTCCTAATCACCTAGTGCAACAATTGCAGTGTTTGTGTGCACAAAATCCTGAAGTTGCCCAACAGTTGTATAGCTTGCTGTGGTTGGATGAAAGTAAACAGATTGCCCTAATGCGTCCGCAGATGGTAGTTAAAGTGGCGATCGCCAACATCAATTTAGTAATGGGCGAAAAGCGCTATCGCCATTGGGCGCAACTGTGGCAAAAAACTGACCTGATCCATAATCCTGAATTGGCGCATTTTTATCAACAAAAAATTCAGGAAGAAAAAGCCTACATTGATCAGCTGAGGGAGCAAATTCGCCTGTCCCCTGAGCAGGCAATGGATCGGGAAACTACCAAGTTTTCTAACCTAGACCTTGGAGAATTTTGACTCCCACCAGTGTACGAGCTTCTGCCAAAGGGCTATCAGGCACTGTTCAATTTTGTAAATGATTCTATCTAGCCATAGCAAAAACTTAATAATTGGTGAGTCTTCGTATCCCAAAAAAGTTGCTTGGGTTTCAATCCATGCTCGCATACAGTGCTCGTCTAAATCTGCTTCCCAAGGGTCTATGGGTTGTTTGGCTGTAGCAACTGGTACATTTTCTTTGGGGGTCTCAAGGGGGTCTAACCACGGCAGAGTTTGTTCTGCTCCCATAGCACTATAAACCATCATTCTGTCTGCAGTGGCACTGGGTAGGGAAGGAGCTGGCAAAGTGCGTTTTTTTCTCTGAAAATAGGCGATCGCCCTAATAATTAGTTCATGCAATTCCCCAAACCTGTGGCTTTTGTATCCTCCCTCTCTAGCCTCTGAAAGTTGTGGGGTATAGCTAATCGCACTGCCATCTTTTTGCATATCTATCTGTCCTGTGGTAGCAGACCTCTGTACCCCACTGTGTTTGGCAAAAAATTTGACTAGCGCCTTTGCAGGTCTAAGCAGTTTTTTCACACTACTTTGTAATGGTGTGGTGCTGGTTTGTTGTTCCAGTTTGTCAATGGTTTGGGCTAGCTTTTCTGCCAACTCTGCGGTAATTTTGTCAAATATTTTTCTAGCTTTGCGTCCCAATTGTACGGGTAGCGATCGCTCAATCCAATTGAATAGGCGACTGCGAAAACGAGACATACCCATCAATACCGCACTTGATAATATGCCGCTTCAGAAACTATGGGCATTTCTGCATACAGCCCCCTAAGGCATTGCACTATGCTAAACACACAGATGGAGTTCATGCCCAAAAAGATGGTGGAGGCAAAAATCTGTACTAAAAATAACATTGCTTCCACTGTGGTAGCAGAAAATAGGGGTGAAAACAACTGCACTGCCAGTTCAATCACAATTAAGGCAATGCCCAACAGTAGTGCCTGCATAGTATTGAAGCGCACAAAGTGGCAAACTCTCTCATTCCGTACCACAAAAACATAGAGCAAAATAAACACTAGGAATTCTATGGAAAATAATTGGGGGATGACAGGTGAACTTAAAATCCGTCGCAGTTCCACAATTGGCAGAAAGATTGGCACTAAGGGGGGAAACTGGCTAAACAGGAATACCCCATAGAAAACTGCCGCTGACATCGGTAGCAGGTAGGGCAGACAACCGTAGAAGCGGTCTGCGGGGTGAATATTTCCTCTCCATGCCATAGCTGTATCCCTTCCCCAAAAAACTTTCAACCTTAATACTAACTCAAGACGATTGCCACCCCTGATCAGTTCTAGCCAATTTGTGGGTAACTTGGAAAAAAGTCGCTATCTGCACAGGGGGTATTGAGCCATGGCCAGTTCTTTTCGGCACAAACTGTTACTACAAATTGCTACCCTACGCCCCCAGCCCCAAGGTTTTACGCTGCTTGAACTACTGGTGGTAATCATTATTCTTGGGGTCTTGGCGGCGATCGCCCTGCCTGCCTATCTCAACCAAGTACAAAAGGGCAAGCAGTCCGAGGCAAAGGCATACATCAGTACCCTGAACAAAGGACAAAAAGCCTACTTTACTACCAAAAGTACCTATGGTGGCAGTATTGACTTATTGGGGGTTGGGGTTCCTGCTGGCACTCCGAACTATACTTACAGCGTTAGCACCAACAGCAGTGGCAATATCTCTGACAACTATGCGATCGCCACAGCTACTCCCAAGAATGCAACTCTGAGGGCATATACCAGCATGGTACAGGCTGTGCAAGTGCCAATTACCATGGATGTCAGCCAGATGGAAGTAATCTGTGAAATGAACAGCCCAGGTTTTACCCTCGTGCTACCTGTGAACACCGCCACCAAGCCCATCTGTCCAGACGGTGCGCAGGTGCTAAAACATTTCTAGCAGGGAAAATCAGCTAGCCTCAATTAACATAGGAGCTTAGCAGTTGGCAGATGCAATCCATCTATGACATGGCAGAGGTTAGGGCTTGCCCTAATGAGCGCTTTGACAGCGGTATATCTCGGGCTGTCCCTGTGGAGCAGTTGGACACATCCGCAACAACAGAGCCGCCTAGACCTTCTGCAAACTGACTTAGTGTTACAGGTATCCAGTCTGCCCCTGCCTCAACCTTTGCGCATTGAGTATCAGAGTTTGTTTAAGCAAGCTCTGTCTGCCTATCAGCGTACTCGCCGTAGCCTGACTGATGCAAACGCTAGTGCTCAGTTGGATTTACACATTGGTTTACTGCAAGTGCAGTTGGGCAGAGTAGAAGAGGCGATCGCCACATGGCAGAAAATACAACCTGTAGGCAGTAGGGCGTGGCTGGTGGGGCAGATTTTAGCCAGTCTGTGGGGCAGTCCCCCTCGTCCCCTACCTGATGCGGAGCGCCAGATCAAAGCACAACTGGATCACTGGTATCAAGCGATCGCCCTGCAACAGCTCTACCAAGTACAGCAACGCCCCGAAATGGTGAGCCAACTTTGGCAAGAACAGCGCGCCGCCGCCCAACACTCTCTCTATCGTCTGCTGTGGGTGAATGCCGTTCCTGTTTTTGGTGGCACGGTGGGGGTGGGGGTGTGGCTCTATTGGGCAGTGCAGGCTTGGCGCAGAAAACCCTCTGCTCCCCCAGAGCCATGGCAAGTCAGTTGGGGACTGGAGCAAACATGGGCGAGGATGATTATCTGGTTTAGTGCTTTTGTGGGCATCTCGCAGGTGGTGATCCCCGCTCTCGCTGGCATACTGCATCTCCACCCTCCCCCCAGTGGTCAGCCTGATCAGTATGTATTGAAAGCGTGGTGGGTGCTAATTCCCTACCTGCTGGCTGTAGCTCCTGCCTTAGCGATCGCCACTTGGGGACTACCCCAGTCGTGGCTCAGGTGGCAACTGTTAGACTGGCAATGGATCAGGTGGGGGATCACAGGCTATTTTGCCGCCATTCCCCCAGTGCTACTTCTCTCTCTTCTCTCCCAATACCTTCTGCGAGGGCAAGGGGGGGGCAACCCCCTACTGCCTATTCTTGTTGCCAGCCACAGTCCTGTTGCCCAAGCGATTCTCTGGTGTACTGTAGGCATTGCCGCACCTTTCTTTGAGGAACTGCTGTTTCGGGGATTTCTTCTGCCTTCCCTAGCTAGTGCTTTGCCCCTACCATGGGCGATCGCCCTGAGTAGTTGCGGTTTTGCCCTGATGCACTTCAACCTTTCTGACCTTCTGCCTCTTACCGCACTGGGGGTATTTCTCGGTTACATCTACTGGCGATCGCGCAACTTACTGGCACCGATACTATTGCACAGCCTGTGGAACAGCGGCAGTTTCCTAGCTCTAGTCAGTTTGGGTCAGTCCTGAATTTTCCCAAAGAGACTTGCGCAATCAAAAAATGCTGGTACTATTCCCCATAGCAAATTACACCCAAGTTAACACAACAGCCTTGCCCCTGCCTCCCATTCCCGAAAGTAAGCATCCCCTAGTCAAGCCCTTGGCAAAAAAGAGCGATCAGGAATTAGTGCACCTGTTTCAGCAGTACCCCGACCAAGGGAAATACTTTGTGGCGATCTTTTGCCGCTATGCCTCCATTGTCTATGCCCTAGCACACGCCGCAACCAAATCCCCCGTGCAATCGGATTATCTGTTTGCCAAAACTTGGGAAACCATCATGCACGAACTGCGTCAGATGGATGTAACTGCAGTACTAGGGGAAATGGCCTTGCAGGCATGGCTAGTCAACATTACAGCCCTGACCATCAATCGCCTTGAACTACCTTCTGTCGAAGAAATCCAATACTCTCTGCACCAAACTCCCCCTGTGTTTTGGTGCTATCTCCGTCAAGCTCTCAATCAACTACCTGGAGATTTACGACTGATTCTATTGCTGTCCCAAACCTTTCGTTGGAGTGCAATGCGCATTGCCGCCTATTTGCACGCCGAAGGGGACAGTTTTTCAGTGGAGCAAGTGCAACAAGCCCTAGCCCAAGCATACCGCCACCTAGAATCCCATATTCCCGAGGACATTCGCAGTATCTATCTCACCCCCGTTTAATTTACTGTAAGAGGAGTAAGCTATGCTGACAAAAACTGAAGTGGAAACAAATCTGCCAGAGATAGCCAAATCCCCAGTGCTACAGGCGGCAATTGATGGCTTGGATGTAACCTTGCACGAGGAGCTAGAGCGCTATCGCCATTGGCGCACCCATGGCAAATCCCTGTCCCTTTGGCAAACCCCCAGCTTTTATCCTCAGGAGCCTAGCTTAGCAAGCGATGATCAAAGAGATGATACCAAGACAGTTTTAGAGCAAAGCCCTGACGCAGATCAACCACCTACCTCTGCCTCCCAGTCCGCTCTACTACCCAGCACTCCCCCAGAGGACAGCGAGGAAATACTTCAAGAATGGGTGAGTGATTACCGACAAGAAATTGCTACCCCTATACAAACCCCTGCCCCACCACCTGAAGCACAGGAGCAAACCCCCCCTTCTGCTGACACCGAATCTCCTACTGCCAAGACTTCAGAGCCAAACCATACCGAAGATTCCAGCCCTGCAGAAGAGGATTTTTCCATTGGACTGGCGGGAGTGATTTCTTTGGTACTGATTGTGCTATCTGGATCGGCGATCGCCTTATTGTTACTCGATCCCTTTGGCTGGTTCCGCTCCAAACCTACCGCTCCACCGTCCCCCAGCCCCAGTGCCCTTAACATTCCCCAACCTGACCCCAGCCCAATCATTGATCGCCAACTCTTGCCTACCGCACCTGCAAAACCTAGCGCCCCCAAACTAGCCTCCCCCCCACCCCCCACCCCTCAAGTGGTGGCAGTTACTGTACCAGTCGTTCCTGCCCCAGTTCCCGTCAGACCAGCTAGGCGCATAGCGCCAACACCCCAAGCAGAACCCAAAAAAGAACCCAGCCCTACCCCTTCCCCAAATCTAAACACTCCCACCCCTGAAGCAGTGGTCAGTTCTCCTGCTCCCGAACTGCCCCCAGTGAAATATGCTGATCCTCTCACTGGACAGGAAACCCCCCTGCCCGTAGCCACCGTGACCATTCCCCCGCCACCTGCCGAAGAGGGGAACTTCGTCGTTGTAACTGACAGTAGCTACAGAGCCTATGTGCAACCGCTGGTGCAACCCATTGAGCAACCCAACGGCAAACTGCAACTGGGAGCCTATGGCGACCCAAACACCGCCGAGCAAAAAGCAGAAGAGTGGCGCAGGTATGGGGTACCCGCCGTAGTGGTGCCCCGCTAGCACCGTAAATTAGTGAAACCGTTTCTGATACATTTACGCTGAACTTTCCTGTTCGCTTGCGTGGCGTAGCCACACATTACTGCTCAAGAAAGCAACGATTGCATCCTGCCCATCACTGGACAAGAAGGCGGTATCCCGCAAAGCTTTA
>Ga0308417_1002202_pt1 | contig 12939 bp, 12 predicted proteins | sample HotsprSampleOS65_FD_203528 | JGI IMG/M metagenome (GOLD analysis project Ga0308417, IMG submission 203528) | Hot spring phototrophic mat microbial communities from Octopus Spring, Yellowstone National Park, Wyoming, United States - 20090730_OS65 ... | reverse complement strand
GGCGGCCTCGAAACCGGCCTCGACCAGGGCGTCGAGGACATGGGCGAGGAAGGGCCGGCCGGCCACCGGCGCCATGGGCTTGGGCAGGTCCGGCACCACGCTCCTCAACCGTGTGCCCAGCCCGCCGGCCAGGACGATGGCCTGCAGGCCCCGGGTTCGTGTCTCCATCCTCTTCGCCGCAGTCAGGCCGTGTTCCCGATGAAGCTGCGCACGATGGCCAGCACGTAGCCCGCATCGGCGATCGCCTCGTCGGCGTCCGCCCGGGTGTATTCGCGCGTGGGGATGAAGTCGATGTCGCCATAAAAGGCGAATTCGCGCTCCTTGCGCAGCCGCTTGGAGATGCTTGCCAATTTGTCCAGATCCGGGCGGAGCTCTTCGGGAAACAGCGCCGCCTCCGCGAGCAGGATGGGTCCGACATCATGCCATTTGGGCGGATCGAGGCCAGCCTGCCTGAGCATGCCCTTGAGGGCGAGCTCCACGAGCTCCTGCGCCTCGCGCACGACGTCGGACCAGGCCCCGCGTTCATGCAGGAAGTGCAACATCTCCAGCCGTACACTGGCCTTGACGAGATAGCTCAGGGCCAACTCGTTGGCGGTCACAGGCGGATCTCCTCGCCGGGTTTCCAGTCCGGTTTGAGCACCCAGTAATACCCACCGCCCAGCTGCCTGCGCTGGCTGCCCAGGGCCTGCATCCGCCCTCTGAGTCCGTCCAGATATCCGGCGAAGAAGCTGTCCCGGTCGTGGAGGATGCGCGCTTCCAGGGTCATGTCCAGAAACAGGGGGCTGCCGTGCCCCACCTCCTCGGGCGTCTTGAAGACCGGCGAGAGGCGGGCACGCACGCCGTCATGGGACGCCTGGGCTAGATCGTCCGCCAGCGCCAGTTCCACACGGTCGAATTCGCGCACTCGCGCCATGCGGCCCTCCGGCAGCGGCTCGGCCACGACCAGCAGGTCGATATCCGAATCGGGCCCCATCGTGCCGCGTGCCACCGACCCGAACAGCACCAGGGAGACGAGCCGTTCGCCATAAAGGCGCCGTGTCTCCTCTGTGATGCGTTGGGTCAAATGATCATAGATGGCATGCAGCATGACGACGGCCAGGGGTGGCAAATGGAAACGGTGCCCCAGTATAGCGTCCAGCCGCACGCGTGCTGATGCGCCTGCATGCTCGTGGCACGGGCATACACCCTGCGCGAACCGGTTCAGGATTCATGATTTGGGAAACAAGGCCCGCTCGATCAGCCAGCAGAGGGTGTGGCCGAGCGCGATATGGCCTTCCTGGATGCGCGGCGTGGCGTCGGCCGGCACGCGCAGGCAGTGGTCGCACAGCGCCGGCATCTCGCCGCCGCCGCGGCCGGTCAGGCCCACCGTCACCAGGCCCTTTTCGCGCGCCACGCGCAAGGCCTGCAGCACGTTGGGCGAGCGGCCCGAGGTGGAGATGCCGATGAACACGTCGCCAGCCACCCCCACCGCCTCGATCTGGCGCGCGAACACGCGCTCGTAGCCGTAGTCGTTGCCGATAGCGGTGAGCACCGAGGTGTCGGTGGTCAGCGCGAAGGCGGGCAGGCCCGGACGGTCGTAGTTGAAGCGGGAGACGAGCTCCCCGGCCAGGTGCTGGGCGTCGGCCGCGCTGCCGCCATTGCCGGCGAACAGGATCTTGTGGCCGCGGCGCAGGGCCGCGATGCACGCCTCAGCCACTCGCGCCAGGGCGGTGTGCAGGGCCGCGTCTTCGCTCATCGTCCTCAGGTTGTCCGCCGTCTCGCGCAGCTGCCCGGCGATGTCGTTCAGTAGATCTTCCATCCCTGCGTCCCGATTTCCGTGAAGTGGCAGTTGTAGATCTGGCCGCGGCCGGAGAGGGCGCGGATGACGTCCATGCGCCGGGCCGGGTCCACCAGCAGCATCATGAAGCCGCCGCCGCCAGCGCCGGAGATCTTGCCGGCACGTGCCCCGGCCGACATCGCCAGGGCGTAGGCCTCCTCGATCTGCGGGTTGGAGATGCTGCTGGCCATGCGCTTCTTGGCCTCCCAGCCGGCCTGCATGGAGGCCACCAGACCCGCGAAGTCGCCCTTGAGCAGGTTCTCCTTCATGCTGATGGCCTCCTGCTTGAGGGCGTGGGTGGCCTCGATGGCGGCCTGGTCCTGCTGTGCGACGTTTCTAGCCTGTTCATCGATGATGCGTGCGGAATCCCTGGACACGCCGCCGAAGAAGAGCAGCAGCGAGGCCTCCAGTTCGGACATGATCCAGTTCTTGATGCGCAGCGGATTGACCACCACCCGTTCCTCCGGGTGGAACTCCATGAAGTTGAAGCCGCCGAAGGTGGCGGCGTACTGGTCCTGGCGCCCCCCCGACAGGCCCACGTCCCTGCGCTCGATCTCGTAGGCGAGGCGGGCGATGTCATACTCCCCCAAGGGCAGGTTCAGCCACTCGACGAAGGCCTTGATCATGGCCACCACCAGGGTGGAAGAGGAACCCAGGCCGGAGCCGGGGGGTGCGTCGGTGTGGGTGGTGAGCCTGAGCGGCAACGGCCGGCCACCGTTGAAGTCGCGCACGATGCGGTTGTACACCCCCTTGTGCAGGTCCAGCCGGCCGTCCAGGGGCAGAAAAGGTTCGGCGTTGCCCTGCCAGCTCTCCTGCTTGTCGGCTGCGACGAAGCGGACCTGCGACCACTCGGTCTCGGGCTCCAGGATGGCGTAGGCGTATTTGTCGATGGTGGCGTTGAGCACCAGGCCGCCGTAGAGGTCGCAGTAGGGGGAGACATCGGTGCCGCCCCCCGCCAGACCCAAACGCAGCGGCGCGCGTGCGCGGATGATCATGTATTGCTCTCCTTATCGTCTCGCGTTCGTGCCGTACGTGCCGAGGCTTGCATGCCCAACAATTGGGCGTACAAATCCTCGTAGCGGTCGGCGATGCTGCGGATCGAGTAGCGCGCCTCCACCTGGCGGCGGGCGTTTTCGCCCATCGCCCGCCCCTCGGGGCCGAGACAACGCTTGAGCGCCGCGGCCATCTCCTCCGCCTGGCCGTGTTCATAAGTAAAACCGGTTTCACCCTGCCGGATCAGCTCCCGACTGCCGCTCGCCCGCGCCGCCACACAGGGCAGACCACAGGCCATGGCCTCCAGCACCACGTTGGGCAGCCCCTCCTTGAGGGAGGGCAGCACCAGGACGTCCGCGCACTGGTACCAGGGCAGGATGTCTGGGGTGTAATCGCGCAGGTGGAACAGTTCCGGCGCGTCGTGGCTCAGCCGCTCCAAGCGGCCGCGCAGCCCCCCCTCGGGGTCCTCACGGCTCTGCGGACCCACGGCCACCAGCAGGGCCCCGGTGCCGAAGCCGCGCTGGACGACCCACTGCTGCGCCAGCCAGAGGATGTTCTTACGCTCGTCCAGGACACCGATGTACAAGACGATGGGCCGCTCGGCCGGCAGCCCGAGGGAGGCCCGCAAGTCCGGCCTCGCTTCGGCCACGGCCGGGTGGAAACGCTCGGTATCGACGCCATTGGGTAGGAAGCGGATGCGGGCGGGATCGATCCCGCCGGCGCGAAACTCCTGGGCCAGGTCCTCGCTGATCGCCACACAGGCATCGATACGCCGCAGCATCAGCCGATGCAGCCAACCGATCAGGGGACGATCGAGGTCCTGCAGATCGTCATTGGCCAGGCTGGCCTTGACCAGGGTCTTCAGGCCCGTAAGCCGTCCTAGGGGGCCAATGAAGGCATGTGTGTAGTAGGCGCCGTGGCTGTGCAGGATGTCGAAGTCCTGCCTACGCCGCCAGACCAGGCGGGCCAGGTTGTACCACAGCCGCAACTCACGGTGCTTGCGTAACCGGCCAGGTTCCACCCGCCAGACCGGGAAGCCTTCCACCTCGCCCTGCTCCGGCAGACCGCCCCAACGGTTGGTGACGAACTCGATGTGGTGTCCGCGCTTGCGCAATTCCCGCGCCAGGGTCAAGGCCTGCAGCGCCGCCCCGCTGTACTCCGGGTCGAAGTAGGCGGTGTACATGAGGATCCGGTATACGGGCCGATGGTGCGTCGCGCCGCGCTTCATGACGTCCATCGCGCCTGCCGCAGGTCCATCAATCTTCGCCGACTTCATGCCGCAAGGGTTGGGATCGTTCGACCGCATGACCCTTGGGTGCCTCGCTGGAACCATCCAGGGCCTGCCCTTCAGCCGGCAGGGACAGGACGACGATGGCATGGCCGTCCAACGCCCCCACGCTCTGCGCTGCCGGCCATGCAGGGTGGCTGAGGGCATATGCGTTCGCTTGTGGATGCCGATCGCCGGATGAGAAGCGTATGGGTTCGCGCAGCAGGCGGGCCATGAGGTCCATGTGCCCTGCATCCATATACCGGCTGGCCACACCGGTCGCCGGTTTGTAAGGGTGTTCGCGCGCCATGTCGTAGCGGCCGACGACCAGCACCGTCTGCCCATCCCACGCATCGGGCGGCAGCGACCGCAGGCGTGCCAGGATCTGGCCGAGGGTGTGAAAATGCGCTTGGGTGTTGAGCAGGTTGACCGTCGAGATCCAGTTGCATTGCACCAGATAACCTAGGATCAGGATGATGCTGAAGACACGGGCCCCGTTTGCGCTCCAGATCCATGGCGCGCGCAGGATGACTGCCGTGGCGCCGGCGACGACGACGGCATAGGCCGTCAGGGTGAGTTGGTGGTAATGACCATGTGGATGCAGCATCTGAAGGAATCTGGGACTGATCGCCGCGAGGGCCAGAAGACCAACAGCCGCGATTTTGTGCGTCCAACCTCTCGGTTGCAGAAGGCATAGGCCAGCGGCCCCGGCCAGCAGGACGATCTGCAATGCTTTCAGCGCGGATGGGAAATAGTGCTCAGGCCACAGATAAAATGCACGCGAGCCTTCGAAAACCGCGCGCAGCGCGAGGACCGGGTCAAATCCCTTGCCCAGATCGAAGGCCTGTCCGGCGCCCTGATAGTCACCAAAAGAGATGTCCATCGACTTGACGGCAGCCACGTAAAGCAGCCCGCCCACCAATACCGCGATCAGCGTCGCCACTGTCGAGCGCCACGGTGCCGGGCGTTGCCCTGCTTCATCGGGTGAAGGCGGACAGACCCACTGCAGTAGCAGCCAGAAGAGAAAGATGGCCGCGGCGTTGTTGGCGACACTCTGGTAGATCGAAAAGGCAAAGAAATGGCAGGCGGCAGCCAGAAGCACCGCCCATGTTCGGGCCTTGATCGACAGCAGGATGGCCAGGGCCGCCAGCAGATGGGCGACGGTGTAGGTGGCCATGGTGGTGTTGTACTGGTAGACATGGGCCATGTATGGAAAGATGACCAGGATGGCCCCGATCAGGGCCGCGTCCAGGATGCGACGCATGCCCCACAAATGGGCGACGACGAGGCCGTAGAGGCTCATCAGGACGATGGCCTGGCTCATCTGCCAGAAGGGCATGAAATAGGCGCCCTGGGTGTAATAGTGCAGCCAGCCGGTTCCGAAGCGGCCGAGGTAATGACCCAGGATGGTGTCCTGGATGAAGATCTGCACCAGATCGTCGTGGTGCAGAGTCAGGTTGGTCATCTCGAAACCAAAGGCCAGGAGATGAATCAGCACCAGCCAGTAAAAGGCCTTTTTGTAAGATGCAGGGATACGGGCCCACAGGCTTGCGATCCCTTCATCCAAGGGGGTGGTGAAGAGCGAGTTCACGTTATGGTCTCTTTCGCGGACACGTCGTTGGTGTCGACCTGGAGGTTGCCCGTCGCGCCAACCGTCGAGGAATGGCTGCTCCGGGGCGCATCGACGAAGCCGGCCTTATCCTGTAACAGATAGACGGGCCTTGCCTTGATCTCGTCATAGATCTTGGCGATGTACTCGCCGATCACCCCCAGGCTGATCATGATCACGCTGCCGATGATGAGCAGCGTGATGATGGTGGTGGTAAAGCCGGACACCGCATGTCCGCGGAACCAGCCAATCAGCGCCTCGGTGGCGACCAGCGCTCCGAACAGCAGGGTGAACACACCCAGTACCGTGACGATACGCAGCGGCGTGCTGGTGAAGGAGATGAGGGCGGTGGTGGCCAGCTCGACGAGGCCCCATAGGGTCCATTTGCTCTGCCCGTGCGCGCGGTCTGCCACGTCGAATTCCAGTCGCACGCTGGGGTAACCCACCCATTCGGCAAGTCCACGATAGAACCGGCTGCGCTCCGGCAGCTGCTGCACGAGGACATCGACGACCCTGCGGTCCAGCAGTTTGAAGTCCGAGGCATTGTCCAGGTCGATGCCGGCCAGGCGCTTGATCAGCCCGTTGAACAGACGGGCGCGCCAGCGTGCCCAAGGGCTGTCGAACTCGCGTCCGCGCTTGACGGCATGCACGATCATTGCCCCCTGGCGCCAGGACGCGAGCATGTCCGGGATGAGGCTGGGGGGGTGTTGCAGGTCGGCATCGAGGGTGATCACCGCGTCGCCCCGGCTGGCCTTGAGCCCCGCCAGCAAGGCCGCCTCCTTGCCGAAGTTGCGGCTCAGGCGCAGTCCTTTGACCCGGCTGTCGGCGCCCGCCAGGGCCTGCACCCGCGAGAAGGTGTCATCCTGGCTGCCATCGTCGACGATGAGGATCTCCCACAACACCCCCTGTCCTTCCAACAGCTTCCGGAGCACCTCCACCGTGTGCGCGATGCCTTGAGCCTCGTTGTGGGCGGGCACGACGAGGCTGATCAACGGTGGTTTGGCAGCTACGTTCATGGCAGGCGGGGTGTCTGCGGTTCCGACCGCATGGAGGATGGCTGGCCCGACAGGCAGATAGCGTCGTCTTCCATGGGACTTGAACGTGCCCCAGCCAGACCCGGACCCTCCGGCTGAGGAAGGTGTCGATAGCCGATGACGCGGATGCCCCGCGCATCGAGCGCCTCCCGCACGGCGGGCGCGGTGAGGGCACGGTACTCGCCCTCCCAGTCGTGGTAACGGCGCAAGGCGGATGAAGCGATCTCGGCCGGATCGTCGAAACCGGGGTGACACATCAACTCGCACACCCAACCAGGCCGGATGCCGGCGAGTGTGCGTGTCAAGGCGCGCTCGTCGAGACGACCGCTCTCGCTCAAGCCCAGGAAGACGGCCGCATGCTGCCTGCCCCCTGCATTTTGATGCAGCCAGGCCAATCCGCGCATGAGCGCATGGCGCAGCAAGGGACTTGGTTTGAAGGGGGGGGCGCGATCAGGCCGGGTCAGGCGTACGTGCGGGATGGCGTAGTGCACTGCCAAGTCGTGGGCACGTCGGTAAAGTCCTGGAAACATGTGCAGGTGCTCGTGCGCGTTGAGGAAATGCAGGCTCAGCCCGGCATCCAGGCAGCGCTCGATCTGCGCGCGCCACTCGGTCTCCACCGCGCGCATGGGGATGGCATGGGCGAGCAGCGCCCGCGCTAGGGTGAATTTCGCCGGGAAGCGTCCCGACCAGCGCTCGAGGTGCCGGCGCATGTCGGCGGTGAGCGGCTCGCCCAGGGTCAGGTTGAGATGCACGCCGAGGTCCAGTTCGGGGCCTTCGCGCAGCCAGCGCACGCATTCCTCGAAATGCGGTCCATTGGCCAGGATGCCGGTGGCGGTGACGATGCCGTTCTCCGCAGCCGCCAGGATGCCGCGGCTGACACAGCGGAAGTAGCCGTAATCGTCGGCATTGACGATCAGGTAGGCCGCATCGGTCGACAGCGGGGTCTTCATCTGCTGCGTGCCCTGACCAGGAGACGGGTGCGCAGGCTGCGGCCCGACATGACCAGCGCCCAGGTGAGCCAGGCGAACCAGAGGGGCGGGCGCAAGCTGCGCCGGCCGCGCAGGGCGGCATCGAGGATCGTGCGGGCGATGTGCGCTCGCGACACGCTCAGGCGCCCCTTGAGTCCGCCGCCGCCGACCATGCCGGAGGCGAACAGACCGGGCTCCACGATCAGGATGCGGGCCGTCCCCTCCCCGCGCGCGATGCGTTCCATCTCCAGGCTCTCCCCCCAGATGCTCAATGCCGCCTTGCTCGCATTGTAACCGCTGGTGTCCGGCATGCCATGCCAGCGTCCCATGCTGGAGACGAGCACGATCTGGCCTTGGCCGCCGTGCGCAAAATACCAGGCGGCGAGATCGACGTTGGCGAAGAGATTGACCTCGAAGGTCTGGCGCACTGACGCGGTGTCCAGCACCGAGGTGTGGTCGTATTTCACGCCTGCCGAGAGGATGACCAGATCGATCTCCGAGGCGGCGATGCCGCCCGCCCGCAATTGCTCGACCACCAGGCCGGGCCGGGACAGATCGGCCTCGATGAGCGTGAGCCGCGATTCGGGGACGAGCTCGCGCAATTCGGCCGGAAACTGACTGCGATCGCGCAGCACACCGACGACCTGACCGCCGCGCTCCAGGACCGCCATGGCAAGGTCCCGGCCCAGTCCTCGCCCTACGCCGGTAATCAACACCCGTCGCCCCTCTATCCCCTGATCGGCCTGACGCCAGGAAAGGGTCAGCCCGTAGATCACTCCCTGTCCCAACAACCATGCCAGGGCGGATACGGTCTGCACCACAGCGCCGGCCAGCCAGAGTGGTAGACGCGCCCAGAGCCTCGCGCCGGTGGGGACGGAGGTCAGCTCTGCATAGCCCTGGGCGGTGCATTCATGCAGGGCCACCACCGCGTTGAGCAGATACCGGACCGGATGGGTCGGCATGAAGAGGCGGCTCGCCGCGTCCATGCGGGCGATCCAGCCCGGCGTGCGCGGCCGTTCGGCCAGGTGGCGCGCCCAGTTGGACAGCGGTGGATGGTAGAGTGCCTCCCTTGCAAGATGCCTGCAAAGCATGGGGTAGAGCCGAGGTTGGGGCGTCAGGCCGAGATATCGGCACGTCTCGGCATATTCTGCATAGCTGGGCTGCCAGCAAGGAAAGGCGACAGGCGCGGTGTTCATGCCATGGTGGCAAGCCGGGCCACGCGGGTCGCATGCGCGGCAAGATTCAAGGTGATGGATTTGCTGGGCAGGCTGGGAAAGGCCGCGCCGTCGGCGATGTAGAGATTCGCATACAGGTTGCTGCGGCCCTGGGCATTGCAGCGCTTGGGTCCCTCCCCCATGGGGATGGTGCCGGCGTAATGGATCCCGCCACCCGGCGGGGAATAGGCCGCGCCCTTGGGCAGGCAGCCCAGGGTCAGCAAGGCGCGTTGTACCCGCCCGATGCAATGCCCCCAATAGCGTCGTTGTTCAGTCGGGGCGGCATAGACGGCCCGCACACGCGGGATGGGTGTGCTCTCTTCCAGCACCAGGCGGTTGCCTGCGGTGAGGCGGTCCGGGAAGAACAGGGTGACCACGCCCAAGGCCGACTTCAGCGCAAAAAACAGCCTTTTCCCCCAGCGAGTCGGCAGGGGCAGGCTCTCGATCAGAGGATGGTAGAGCAGGCCGGTCAGGTGCAGCACCTCGCCGTGAAGATAGCGTGGCCAAGCGTCCACCCCCCTCTCTCTTACGTAGCCGAGATCGAGACGATTGAACTGAAAGCTGCGCTCCACGCTGGGTTTACCGATGCGGCCCAGGGCGACGTAAGGGAGTTTGACCACCTGGGTGTCCATCAGCCCTTCGCTCTCCGCCGTCAGGTCCAGACCCGACTGGGCCAGGGTGTTCAAGAAGATGATGCCACTGCCCAAGGCGCCGGCGGCAAGAAAGACCGCGTCACAGGGTTCCTCCCGCAAGCGGTTGTCTGCGAGGTCCAGATAGCGGATGCCCGTGATGCGGCCGTCGCGCGCCGAGAGACTCGTCACCAGCCGGTTGGGGCGATGGACGAAACCGGTATAGGCGTTACAGCGACGCAGGGTGTCGCGGGCCGGCTCGTAGATGGCCTGGCGCGGGCAGCCCCAAAGGCAGCGGTCGCACGCATCGCAATGCCCGGCTTCAAAGGACGCCGTGCGCACCGCCATGCGCGAGTGGCCCAGATAGACACCGCGTGCATTCAGGCCGCGGCGTTTGCGACGGTATCGCGCCAACAGCCAGGCGTCCGCCGCGTTGAGGGCGACAGGCGGTTGGTTCGGCTCGATCCCCTGCAGGTAGGGGGTCAGGTCATCCTCCGGGGGGCCGGCAATCGGGATGCGTCTCGCCACAGTGGCATAGTCCTGTACCCAATCCTCGACGGTCAAAGGCCATCCGCGCAGGTCATCGGCGGCATAGGCCAGGGCATTCGCCCCCCAGCCATTGGCCAGCCCACCCGTGCTGTAGGAGAGATAGGGCTTGAAATGATCGTCTGAGACGAAGGGCCAATGGGGGTCCTGTCTAGAGAGCAGAAAGCGCCGCGCCGGCGGGTAACGCAGCAATTCACCCGTACCTGGCGGGATGAGCGCCTCCAGTTCCCGACCCAGGAAAAACTCGGTCGGTGCCTCCAGAGTGGATTTCAATCCATGCAGGCTTACGCCCGGATGTTCAGGCACAACCTCCTGCCGGCCGATATCCCACACCTCGACCGCCAGTCCGCGCTCGAGCAGGGTCAGGGCGGCATGGCTGGCGGCGACCCCTGAGCCGATGACCACGATCCGCATCGGCTAGCCTAGGATGAGATAGATGGCCACCGCCCCCAACAGCAAACCCAGGGCATGCCGACCGCTGACCGCCTCGCCGATCCACAAGCCATAGAGGGTGATCAGCACGATCTGCGCCACGGTCATGGCCGGATACACCTTGTTGAGGGCGTAATACTTCAGCACGAAGGAATAGGCCAGGAATGAAGCCGCATACAAGACGGCGCTCACGGTCATGTAAGCGAACCACGGTGGGGTGCTGAAGGCGAAGACCGATGCCTTTTTCAACAGGATTTGGGCCAGTGCCGTGCACAGGATGCCGGCGACGACCAGGGCAGGAGGGGTGTAGGCAGACATGGGGCGATCATACGACCAAGACATGACAGTCGTCGTCATGTCTGTGGCTGCCGGTCAGGTCGCCCTTCGCACGTTCTGTCCAGTCCGTTGTCAACCCTGGACCGCTATGACAAGACAACTCCACACCCATCGGCTTTGCTCAGAGAAGGGGGCCGCACACTTGATGTGCAGAGTTTGCCAGCCGCTCGACTACCCGATTCCTGGATCGTTGCTCAAAGCTCATGCGCTTCCATCCATGCTGCCAGCACCACTAAGGCCCACACCCGGAAGGTCAGGCCGGTTTCGCCTGCCATGAAGCGCCGGGCATAATCCTGCACCCGATCGGGTGCCAGCAACTCGTGACCCTGCCACAGCTCCCTGGCCAGATAACGGCGCACCAGCCGGAAATCTTCAGCGCGCAGGAACGCCAACAGGGGGAAGTCGAAACCGTGTTTCGGGGTATCCCACACTGCACGCGGCACATGCCGTGCTAGCAGGTCGCGCAGCAGGCGCTTGGGCTCGGACGGACGGTCACGGTAGTCCTGCGGCAGGGCGCGAACGTACCCGTCCACCTGCCGATCCCAGTACGGATAGCGCACCGTCAAACCCGTGATGGCGGCGGCATGGTGCAGCCGGTCGCAGGTGAGTGCATCCATCAGGGCGCTGTAGCGTTCGAAATGGGCGTGGCGCGGGAAGCGGGCGAAGGTCCGGTAGAACTGGGTGTGCCCGAAGCTGACCGGCTCACCACACAACGACTCGATCTCCGCGCGGGTAAAGCCATGCCAGCGCAGCATCAGTTCGGCCGGGTGTTCGAAGTCGAAGATTGGCGTGTATCCATGCAAACCGGGCAGTCGCTTCAAGGCGGCGACGATCGCCCGGCGCAACCCCCAGGGCAGCCGGTCTGCGTACTCGACGGCCACCCGCACATGCCGCGGCGGCAGTGCCCCGCAGGCCTCGTCGGCACCGCTGCCGTCCAGCGCAAGGTCGTAACGATCCCGGCAATGCTGAAAGGCGAGCAGGGTGGGGGGCAGGGCCGGGTCGGCCATGGGCTGCTCGGCTGCGCGGGCAAAGGTCTCGAAGGCCCACACATAGTCGTGGTGGCCAAAGCGCAGCACCTCGTGCCGGATGCCGAGGTGGCGGGCCACCGCTTGGGCGATGGGCGTCTCGTCGAGCTGCGGCTGGTCGAAACCGACGGTCACCGCGGTGAGATTCGGATCGATGCGGGCGGCCAGGGCGCAGAGCAGGGAGGAGTCCACACCGCCGCTCAAAAACGCGGCAGGCTGGGCCGCGTCCGCCAGCCGTGCCTCGATGCTCGCCTGCAGCAAGCCTTCCAGTACATCCAACGCCGCTTCATAGCTGGGCACGCCGGGGGTCGCGGGCGGGCGGATCGTTGAGCGTGTGGTCCGGATGCCCGCCACCGACCAAGTCAGAAGCTGCCCGGCCTCGAGCGCATGGATGCCCTCGTACCAGGTATTGGGCGCGGCGACCTCCAACAGGCGCAGATACTCGTGCAGGGCGCCTCGCGCCAGACGTCGTTCCACCCCTGGCACACGCAACAGCGCATCGAGATGGGTGGCGAAGGCGATGCGATCGGACGCGGGCGTGCTGTAATAAAGACTTTTCGCCCCCGAGCCGTCGCGGTAGAGATGCAGATGTTCGCCATCGAAGAGGGCGAGCACGAACTGGCCCTCGAGATGAGAGATGAAAGCCTCAGACCAACGGTCGTAGGCGGTCAGTAAGATCTGGTCGATCGAGGCCTCGTCAGGCGCGTCGAGTTCACGGCGCAAGCGGGCAGTGTTGTAGAGCTCGCCATAGAAGGCGACGCAACGGTCGCCGCTTGTTTGGCAGCCAGCCGTTTGTCCCTGCAGAGACCAGACCGCGCCAGAGCGAGGCCCCGTATAAGGGCGGGTCACGAATGAATGGGCCGGGGGGGACTCTACCCCCCATGAGCACCCCGTACCGCTCACTAGACCAAAGAAAGGGCGCTGCTTGCGCAAGTCATCACCTTGGGAAACGCTGAAGAAATCGGCGAGCGGGAGGAAGCGCAAGGCGCACGGAGCGCAGCGACCGAGACATATCAGTTGCTCCACCGCGCGCCGCGCGACCCACGACGCATGAAACGGGAGTTAAATAG
>Ga0308417_1002201_pt1 | contig 12945 bp, 9 predicted proteins | sample HotsprSampleOS65_FD_203528 | JGI IMG/M metagenome (GOLD analysis project Ga0308417, IMG submission 203528) | Hot spring phototrophic mat microbial communities from Octopus Spring, Yellowstone National Park, Wyoming, United States - 20090730_OS65 ... | reverse complement strand
CGTTGTGCAATTCGTCGATGAACAGGATGATTTCGCCCTCGCTGCGCTTAACCTCGTCCACCACTGCTTTCAACCGCTCTTCAAAGTCGCCCCGGAAGCGCGACCCAGCCACCATGCCGGCCAGGTCGAGCGACACCACCCGCTTGTTCAGCAGCACTTCCGGCACGTCGCCCGACACAATCTTCTGCGCCAGCCCTTCCACAATGGCTGTCTTGCCGACGCCGGCCTCCCCGATCAGCACCGGGTTGTTCTTGGTGCGCCGTGACAGCACCTGGATGACGCGCAAAATCTCCTCGTCCCGGCCAATCACCGGATCCAGCTTGCCTTCTTTGGCGGCGTGCGTCAGATCACGCGAGAACTTTTCCAGCGCCTGATATTTGGTCTCGGCCTGCGGGTCGGTCACCCGCTGCCCGCCCCGGATTTCCTTGATGGCATCGTAGATGCGATCTTTGGTCACGCTCAGCTCAGCCAGGATGCGCGCAGAGGGCGTGTTGCGTTCGCTGGCAATGGCCAGAAAGATGTGTTCGGTGCTGATGTACTCGTCCTTCAGCCGGTTGGCCTCCTCGTTGGCGAGGTCCAGCACGCGCTTCACACGCGGGGTGATGAACACCTGGTTGCTCATACCGCCGCCGTAAATGCTGACGCGCGGCGATGCCTTAAGCACCTCGTCAACTTTGGCCGTGATGACCGGCAGTGACACGCCCAGCCTGTCTAGAATGTCCCCAACGACCCCTTCAGGCTGTTCAAGCAGCGCCAGCAGGATGTGCTCGGTGTCCACCTGATTATGGCTGTAGCGTTGCAGGATTTCATATGCTCGGGCAGCGGCGTCCTGGGCGCGCTCGGTAAAACGGTCGAATCTCATCATAGGTATCGTTCTCCAGGCTGAGCGTCAAGCTCAGCGATTGGCAACTGCCTTATAAGTGAAGATGATTATATGTGCCTGAGTTACAGGATCGCAGGCGCCGCATTAGAGATGTATCAGATCGGGGAGTGAACCGCAAAGGAGCGAGGAACACAAAGAGGTTTGAGGTCTGCTTGCCTTCGTGACCTCTCTTATCCTGGTGGTTTGGTTTCTTCAGATCGGAGCAGGCGGAGACTCGGCGCACCGGCGTAACCCTCTGATTTATGATTCGACTGATGGAGGGTCTATGAATCTGCCTTTAAGGACACGGATAATCGTCCTGGGCCTGGCTGCCGGCTTCACGGTAGCGGCAGTGGCGTGCGCGGCTGGCCAGTCGCCCGCAGTGGCAGTCCGGCTCATCGCCGGCCCGACGCAACCGGCTGCTCCCATCAGCCAGACGGTGCAGGCGCGCTTGACGACCCTCTTCGCCGGCCCATCGACACAGTCCGCTGTCGGCGCCACTGCCGACGCCCCTGGACCCGATGTTGAGCTTCAGTCGGTCGTGGTTGCCGGCGAGGCCGTGACCGTCGTGTTGCGTTTGACGCCGCCGGCCCTCGACGCAGCGGACCATGTCCGCGTGGTTGATAGCGACGGCCTGACCCGCCAGGTCATTGACGCCCTGCTTGACCTGCCGATCAGCCGGTTGCATCTGCTGGCCGTTGACGCCTCCGCGCCAGATCAGAAGCCCAGACCTCTGCACACCTTTGCCCCTGCGCGCCCCATCGAAACAAAGCCTGTCTTGAGCGGCGCCGAAGATACGCATTTGCCGGCTGGCGCGCGCACCGATGCCGTTCCCGGCGCACCGGCTGACGCAGACCGCCAACGGGGGGCCTATTCGCAGGCAGCCGGCGGCGCTCTCTCTGGCAAGAGTGTGTATGTCAGCGCCGGCCACGGCTGGTACTATCACCCCGATTTGGGCTGGCGCACCCAGCGCGGGGTCAGCAACGGCATCATCGAAGACCACAACAATGCTGAAGCGGTCAACCAGTATCTGATCGCCTATCTGCGCCAGGCCGGCGCCGATGTGTTTCCCGCGCGCGACCCGGCGCTGATCGACGCCGAGCGAGTCATCGACAACGCAGATAATGTGGGCGGCGCCGGCTATGCAGAGGCGGGTCAATGGTTCACCAGCGCATTGGCTGGCTATCGCAGCGGCTCGTATCGCTACGCGGTCAGTGTGGCTGCGATTACGCCCACGGCTGTGGCGACCTGGAGCGCGCCGGTGGCGGTGTCGGGATGGTATCCCGTCTATGCCTGGTACGTTGCGGCTGCCAATCGCGTCCCGCAGGCGCGCTATCGCATTCTCCATGCCGGCGGCGCGAGCGAAGTGGTGATCTCTCAACAGACGCATGGCTACACGTGGCGTTATCTGGGCGCGTACTACTTTCGCGCAGGAGAGGTGGCGCAGGTGGCGGTGTCGAATGCGTCCAGCGTGGCCGGGATGGCTGTGATCGCCGACGCGATCCGGCTCGGCGGCGGGGTGGGGGATATCGCACGCGGGCCGGGGCCGAGTCTCAAGCCGCGCTGGGAGGAGGCGGCGCGCTACTGGACGATGCTGCTCGGCGCGCCGGCCAGTGTGTACGACTCGCGCGAGGGTGAACAATGGTGCGGCGCGCTCGCCCCCGACGCCTGCGACGACATCAGCGCGCGACCCCGTTACGCAGACTGGGAGAACATCGGCACTGGCGACGATGCGGTGTTTGTGTCGTGGCATTCCAATGCCAGCAACGGCAACGCGCGCGGCACGGTTTCATTTGTCTACAACAACGACCCCGACCCGCCTTACAACCAGTGGGCGCGCGCGCCCGGCGCCCTCCAATTGCAGTCTGCGGTGCACAGCCGGGTGATTCAGGCCATTCGCAATGGGTGGGATTCGAGCTGGTATGACTTCGGTCAGTGGCAGGCCAATCTGGGCGAGGTGCGCGAGACGCGCAGCGCGCCGGCCATGTTGATCGAAATGGCCTTCCACGACAACATCACCGATGCGGCGCAGTTGCGCGAGCCGCGCTTTGCGCAGTTGCTGGCGCGGGCGGTATATCAGGGCATCGTCAACTACTACGCCCAGAAAGACGGCGTGACGCCGCGTTATCTGCCTGAGCCGCCTGAGCAACTGGCTGTGCGCAATGTGGGCGGCGGCGCGCTTGAGGCGTCGTGGCAGGCACCGGCCACATTTGCGCTCGGCGCGCCAACTGATCCGGCGCAACGCTACCGCGTCTACACCAGCAGCGATGGATTCGCCTGGGATGGCGGGCGCGAGGTGGGTGGTGTGTCCGTCGTCTTGAGCGGCTATTCCGCCGGCCAGGTGGTGTATGTGCGTGTCACGGCGATCAATGACGGCGGCGAATCATTTCCGACGCCGGCGCTGGCGGCGCGTGTCGGGCCGGCGCCGCGCGCGCTGGTGGTGCACGGCTTCGACTCGCTCGACGCTTCGATGCGGCTGGTCGATGGCCCGGCCACGCGCATGATCCTGGATCGCATGAACCGCTACAACTACATCATCCAACACGCGATGGCAATCACCGAAGCGTTCGATAGCGCCGTGCGTCAGGCGATAGCGTCCGGCGCGGTGTCGCTGACAGGGTACCGGTTGGTGGACTGGTTTGCCGGCATGCAGACCGCTCGCGACGGCGTATTCGATCCGGCTGAGCGACAGGCGCTGCGACAGTTCGTATCTCAGCCCCGGCGCGTCTTGCTGGTGAGCGGCTCGAATGTGGCCGCTTACCTCAACGGCGCAGATCCGGCTTTCCTGCGCGACATTCTCGGCGCGGAGTATGTCGCAGACAGCTCACTGTCCTATCAGGTCGTTCCGGCTTCGTCCGGCTTGTTTGCGGGCCTGCCCCCGCTGTCAATTGACGACGGCGCGCGTGGCGCATACAACGCCTGGTCGAACGATGTGATTGCGCCGGCTGCCGGCGCCCTGTCGGTCGTGGCGCATGCTCCAGGCGGCAGCGCCGGCGTGTCTCGTCAGCGCGCAGATCAAACGCGGGTTGTCTTCCTGTCGTTCCCCCTGGAAACCGTGTATCCCGATTCGTCGCGCAGCGCGTTGATGGCGCGTGTGCTGTCGATCCTGGGCGCGCCGACCACGGCTTTGCCGCCCAGCGTGTTCCTGCCTTTCGTCATCGGTTCCGGCGCAGAGATGTGCAATGCGCTGGTGAATGGCGGCTTTGAAGCGGATGCCGGCTGGCAGATCAACCCGACACCCTGGCCGGCGACCTACACCACCGCGTTAGCATGGGCCGGCCAGAGGTCGATGCGGGTCGGCGTGCCGTTTGACCTGTCTGACCCCGGCGTGCTGGCGTTTTCTTCGGTCTCGCAGACGGTGACCTTGCCGGAGGGCGCTGCATCGTTATCGGTGTGGATGAATGCCAGCACCGAAGACGATGACGACCAGTTCTATATTCGCTTGCGGGATGCCGGCGGGATCTGGAACACCCTGTACGAATCCAGTGTGCCTGTTGATGGCTGGCAACGCCTGGTGTTCGATCTGTCGCCGTGGGCCGGCCAACGGGTTGCCTTGCTGTTCGGGGCGCGCAACGATGGCGATGGCCGGCGCAGTGTGGCCTGGTTAGACGAAGCGAGCGTGCTGTTCCCATGCGCACCGTGACGGGACTGAGGTTTCACAGGCTCACTGATCCGTGCGCAACGCATGGCGAAGCCGGCCAGTGTGAGACTACGCTTCCTGCTGCAGTTCGCGCCGCAACAGTGGCGTCAGCCAGCCCAGCATCAGGATGCCCAGCGCGGGGTCGAATGACGGCATGGCGAAGCGGGGGTAGGGTGTGTAGTGCAATGTGTCGCGCGCAATCAGCGGCACAGGAAACAGGATGACCAGGCCGAGCGCGATGCTGACGCCGGCGCACAACGCATCGAGGCGTGTGAACGGGGTCAGCCGGTAGGTGGTGTGGGGCGAGGCGCCGCCGGCCTGGCGCAAGCCGAGCAGAATGCACGCGCCGCCGGCAGCCAGGATGGCCAGGCTCAGGCCAGGGTGGATGGCTGTCAGGCTCAATGCAAATCCGGCCAGAACGCCTGTCAGGCCGGCCAGCAGCAGCAGCCGCGTTCTCGCCGGCGCTGTGCGATTGTGTGCGGCCCCAAACCCGCGCGCCACCATCGCTTCGGACAACTGCATCGACTGCTCCAACCCGCCCATCAATAGCGGTAGCCAGAGCGGCAGCCAGTCGCGCAGGCCTTTCACCCGGTGGCCGCGCACTGCCTGAGCATCTCGCACTTCCCGCAGCCGCTGCAGCGTCTGGGGAATGAACGACAGCGCGATGCCCACCGTCACGCCGATGGACTGAAAGGCGCGCGGCGTCCCGCGCACCAGCTGGTTCGCAGGCACTGCCGCGCTGAACACGCTGAACACAGAGATCATCGTAACCAGCACGAGACCATTGATGCCGCCATACGCGGCAGCCTCCAGTGTGACCGGCCCGCTCAGCAAAGGAATCTCGCCGGGGATCACCAGCAGAACGGTGTCTCCGATATGGATCGTGAGCGCGTTGAACAGTGTGGAGATTGGAATCACGAACACGGCGAAGCGCGCCAGCCATGCCGGCGCCGGCCTGTTGCGGAGCTGCGCGAAACGGCTGCTCACTGCCAGCGCGACCAGTAGCAGAATGACCAGATACAGCGGATTGCGCGTGCTCAGAGCAATGGCGAGCAGGCTGGCGATCCAGGCGACCCAGGCGCGAAGGTGCATCTTCGGATTTTGGATTTTGGATTGCGGATTGTGGATTGTGGGCTGTCGATTGCAGATCTCTCCGCCGAAGAAGCCCAACACATACTGCGCAATACGCAACACGCAATACGCAGTACGCAATACGTTCTACGTCTGGTCTGTCTCGAACAGGAATCGGCGCTTGAACCGTTGCAGCGCCTTGAGCGTGGGGATGCCGAACAAAGCCAGCAGAATGGCGTTGCCGGCTGCGGCAAAGAAATCCCACCAGAGCGAGGTGGCCACGTAAAAGACTGCGTATCGCTGTATTGTGTCGCCTGCGCTGAGGCCGGCCTGCCAGCTTTGTTCCGGTGAACCGGCCTGGAACGGCCAGAACCACAGGTTCATGATGGCGCCATACAGAAATCCCCACATCACGCCAAATCCAATCAGCGCCAGCAATTCCAGTTTGGACGACGGGTGTTGCGCATCGACCTGATCCAGGCGGCGCGCCCTGAGCAATCGCGCATGTCCCAGCCAGCCGGCGCTCATGCCCATCCAGCCGGCGGTGAACATCTGGTAGGGCAGCCACGGACCGACGCCGGCAGTGGCCAGCGCGGATACCAGCAAAGTCAGCGCTCCCGTCAAAAAGCCAAACCGCGCGCCAAAGACATAGCCGCTCAGGATGATGAGCAGAAAGACAGGCGTGAAGCCGCCAGGTCCGGGAAATGCCGTCTCAGCCACACGCAGCGCCGAGTTAATGGCAATCAGCACGCCCAGCAAGGCCACCAGTTTGGCGCTCATTGCCTGGCCCTGGGCCTCGACGGCCAGCGCAGCCAGGCACAACCCGATGGCCAGGGCGAATGCCAGCGGCGATGAAACGCTGCCGGCGCTCTGCATGCCGGCGTCGAACGGTTGTTGCGCCACGTTGCCCGCCAGGAACGGGTACAGAAAGATGAAAACGCCGATGAGCGCCGTCAAGGTGTAGATGCCGACGCTGAGCAACTTCTGCGCAGCGCTGCCTGTCAGCGCCAGCCTGCCGGCGCTCAACCATGCGGCGCGCCGGGAGATGAAGGGTCTGGATGCAATTTCACGCGCCGTCATGTTAGTTTCTGCTGCTTGTGTTTGTTTCGCGCCGCCTGGCCCCGGCGGTTGCAACAAGAATCGCGCTCAAGGCGACAACAATCATGCCAAACACGATCAGTCCGCTGCTGTTCGTATCTGCGCCGGCTTGCGGCGTCGCAGCCGGCGTCGCAGCCGGCGCGGTCGTGGGAGACAAACTGGCTGTCGGTGTGGTCGCTTCGCTTTGCGCGCTTGCCTGCGCGCTTGCCTGCGTCGCGGGGCATATCTGATCGAAGGTCATCGCCGGAGGCAATGGTGCGCTCGTTCCTTCACTGCTATCACCCCGGCTCGACCCCCACACCCATGCTTGCAGATCGCCCTCTTTCACCTTTGTGTTTGATGCGCCCAGGGTGGCATATTTCCATGCCCCGTTGACGTGCAGAAATGAAATCCAGTACACGCAACCGGCGTTCATGTTCTCGCACTGGCAGAAGCAGGACTGCCCTGGATAGTCGCAGCCCTGTGCGCCGATCTTGCACACTGCTGCGCCGAAGCTGCCCGGCGCAATCACGAGCGGCAGGCCGGAGCGTCGCAGCAGTTCGTAGCCGGTGATCTCCGGCTCCTCGAATTCCACGCAGCGCGTGTCGATTTCACCATCGGCGTATTGGACGACCAGCCCGGCGCGATGGCGCGCTGACTGCGCCTGACCCGGCGCGGTGAACACGAGCAGGCTTGCCGCAATCGCTGCCAGGCCGGCCGCTGTCGCAATCCGGCATCGAAGTTGCATCGGTTAAAGCGTTGCCTTGTCCAGCCGCAGTCTCATGCGGCTGGACAGGCTGTGAGCTGTGATTGGTCGAACGGTCACTTTGCGATCAGCGAGACGCCGAACAGGGCCGGGATGGCGGCGATTGTTGCCAGCGCGTTGTCGCCGCCCATGCTGGCCTGATAGGTGATTGACCCGCTGGGTTGTTGCAGCTTGATCAACGCACTGAGCGGATTGCCGTCAGCAGCGGCCCACGCTTCCGGCTTGATGCCGGCTGCCAGGAGCGCCTGCACCACCAGGGCCGTCGAGTTGGCGTTCGTCTCTGTGCCATAGTCAGAAGGATTCTGGTAGGGGAAACCACCATCTTTGTTCTGGATGCCCTTCAAGTATCCCAGCGCCTTCTGAATGACCGGGTCGTCGGGCGAGCGGCCGCCGGCGATCAGGGCCTGGATGGCCACACCGGTCGTGTCTACGTCGGGCGCGCCACTGCCCATGAAAGACCACCCGCCGCTCTTATCCTGCAATGATTCGAGTGTCGTGATGGCTTTCGTCGGCGGCTTAATGCCGGCGTTGACCAGTGCGATCAGCGCCAGGCTGTGCGCAAACACATTCTCGCCGATGACGCCGGTGCCCTCGTTGTAGCCGTTGAGCACCATACGCGTCAGGTTGCGATAGCCGAATCGCTGGGGGTTTTGACCGGCGGCTTCGACAGCCAGCGTAATACGGGCGACCTGGCCGGTGGTCAGCTTGCGACGCGACATTTGGGAAGCCAGGAAGTCAAGCGGCGTGCGGCCAGAAACCGATCGGGTGGCAGTGACTACTTTGCCGGCTGTGGATAGCGCCAGGGCCGCTTCCGCTGTCGCGCCGAGGTCGCTGCCCGGCGCAAAGCCGTTGCCGAAGCCCCCGTCGCGCTCTTGTTTGCTGATCAGCCAGTTGGCTGCCTTCATGCCGGCTTCCTTGCCGGCGTCTGATACTGCGCCGGCCTGGACAGCGACAGGCGTCAGCGCGGTGGAGAAAACCAATGCGGCCAGCGCCACTGCGCGGCTGGCAGCGGCGGCCGGTCTTGCGTAGATCGTGCTCATCATGTGTAACAACTCCTGTTTCGGGCTGCGCAGAAACCTCACGGCAACCCGGTGTAGAAAACGGAAAAACCCCAGCCTTCTTCGGGCTGGGGTAGATACATTCTTGCAGTCGCGCCATGAATCTGGGTGTGGTCGCAGAGGTCACGGTGCGCGAATCATGTTCTGCCTCCTTGCGTCGAGAAGGGTCGAACGATTTCGTCGAGGCAGGCGTCCTGGCTCTCGTCTCAGCAGTCAGAAATCAGTAGTCAGTAGTCAGTAGTCAGTAGTCAGTAGTTGTTGATCTGGCTACTGACTACTTTGTACTGACTACTTTGTACTGACTACTCTGCTTGAGCGATTACAGTTGCGGCACAGCGCTGGACTCGGCCTGCGCAAGCAGACCCCACCAGCTTCCACCTTTAAGCCCTGGCATCCGGGCGCTTGGGTCACCTCGACGGTATTCGATTGTTAAGGTCAGCAGGATTATAGCGGCTGCAAGGTGTGTGTCAAACACTCAAACGGTGTGTGTCGAGTAAACTACTTCTTCAGAGTGTTTTCGCTCGCATGAAGAAGAAGGAGTTGAGTATGTCTGCAAAACGATCACGACGCGATGTGCTCAGGCTCGGCGCGCGCGCGCTGGCGCTGACGCCGGCCATCGGTTTGTTGTCAGCCCGTGTAGCCGCGGCTGACCTCGATGTCTCTGGCGCCGGCGCCCACAGGCAGTTCATGGGCGATCTGCATCCCGCCCCCCGGCCGTTCGGTAGGGCGATCCAGGCCGGCATCGTCGTGCGCGAGGCGCCCGGCGTCAAGGCGCGTGAAGTGCGCCGCCTTGCGCAGAATGAAGTGGTCAGCCTCCTCGGCCAGACGGTGGGCGATGGGCCGACCACCTATAACCCGATCTGGTACCAGTTGCCGGATGGCTATGCGCACTCGGGCTTTTTGCAGCCGTGCGAGAACATACTCAACACGCCGGTCGAGCTGGCTGAAGGCGAGCACTTCTGGGGCGAAATTACCGTCCCGTTCACCGAGGCGCGCGCCCAGCCGGACCCATCGGCGCGGCTGCGCTACCGTTACAACTATGGCTGTGTGTTCCAGGTGATTGCGCGCGTGGCCGATGCCGAAGGCCATCCCTGGTATCAGATTCACGACGAGAATCTCGGCAACGGCTTCTTCACGCGCGCCGAGGCGATCCGGCGCATCGACAACGCCGAATTTGAACCGCTGTCGCCTGATGTGCCGCCTGCGCACAAGCGCATCGAAATTGACCTGGCGCATCAGATGATTCGAGCGTTCGAGCGCAACGAGATGGTGTATGAGGCGCGCGCTGCCACTGGCGCAGCCGGCACGCGCACCACCCCCGGCGAGCACCGCATCCTCAAGAAGACGCCGTCCCGGCACATGACGGGCGGATCGGGCAGCGGCTACTATGATCTGCCCGGCATTGGCTGGTGCACCTACTTTACCCACAGCGGCATCGCGATTCACGCCACCTACTGGCACAATGACTATGGCCGGCCCCGCAGCCATGGCTGCGTCAACCTGCTGCCCGAACATGCCAGATGGTTCTTTCGCTGGACGACACCCGTCGCGCCCTATCCGCAACGTTGGACGCGCCCTGGCCAGACCGATGAGCCGTCGGTCGTGATTGTGTTCTGATGGCGGCAAAGCGCAATGTGTCCGGGTGGATGCGCCGGCTTGCCCTGCTGGCAATCCTGGTCGGTGGCGCGTGGACGTGGGTCAGCCGGCCGGGTGCGCCGGAAGCCGGCGCAGGCTCGCCCGCAGCGCGCATCGGCGCATTGGCCCCCGACTTCACCCTGCCGGCGCTTGCGGATGGCCGGCCTGTTCGCTTGGCGGACTTTCGAGGGCGGGCGGTGGTGATCAATTTCTGGGCCACCTGGTGCCCGCCGTGCCGGGTGGAGATGCCGGCGCTGCAACAGGCCCAGCGCAACATGCCGGATGTGGTGGTGCTGGGCGTGAATCAGCAGGAGAGCGCCGACAGCGTGAGCCGGTTCATGCGCGAGCAGGGGCTTGATTTCCTGATCGCGTTGGACATGGCCGGTGAAGTCAACCGGCTGTATCGTGTGCGCGCATTGCCGACCACCTACTTCGTCGATGGCAGCGGGGTGATCCGCGACATTGTGTATGGCGGGCCGCTCACGCGGGCGCTGATCGAAAGCAAAGTGTCGAGCATTCGCTGACAGCCTCGCGAATCGAACCCGCAGGCGTGTGGACTATGGCGCCCATCATTCAGGTCTTTGGCTTCTCGGTGCAGGCCGGCCCGCTGGCAACGCTGGTCGGATTTGTCGCCGGCCTGTGGCTCAGCAGCCGGCTGGCGGCGTTGCGCCGGCTCGATGGCGGCGCAATCAACGACGCCGGCTTCTATGGCGCTGTCGCCGGACTGATTGCCGCGCGCGCTGGTTACGTGGTCGTCCACTGGCCGGCCTATGCCGCCGAGCCGCTCTCGGCGCTGATGCCCGGCCTGACGGCGTTGCTGCCCTGGACAGGCTGGCCGGCCGGTCTGGCAGTGGCCGGCTGGATCGCATGGCGCAAGGGCCTGTTGCGCGCCGACCTGCTCGACGTGCTGACGCCGGGTGTCGCGCTCCTGGGGATGGGACTGGCAGGGGCAGCGTTGCTCAACGGCGAGAGTCTGGGCCAGCCGACGACGCTGCCATGGGCTGTGATGATATGGGGCGAAAACCGGCATCCTGTGCCGGTGTATGAGTTGGCCGCTCTGGCAGTGATTGCGCTGGGCTGTGTGCGCCTGCTCGGTTGGGACTTGCCGGCCGGCGCGGTGGGGCTGGGCGCGCTGGCCGCCTACGCTTTTGCGCGTGTCGTGATCGACGGCTTCCGCGCCGATGCGCCGGTTCTGGCCGGGCTGCGCGTGACGCAGATGGCCGGGGTCGTGGTCTGCGCCACTGCGCTGTGGATGCTGGGGGAACTGCCGTATGCGCACGCGCCTGAGATCGAGCGGGATGCGGGCGATTGAGCGATTGACGGATTGACGGATTGACGATTGTCATCGCTGCACAGTTTGTCGCTTGTGTGTCTGCGCGTGTCTTGCGCTCGCAACCATCGCCTACAATTGGACTGGCAGTATGAGAACCCTGCTGGTGCGCTTGCTGAATGCTCTGGCGCAGGGCGTGTATGTGTTGCAACACAGCCGCGCCGTCAGGTTGGCGCTGGCCGCGATTGTGGCGCTGGCCGTTGGGGCCATGGCTCTGGCCCGGCCGGCTCAAAACGAGGACACCACGGTTTACACCATGCTGCTGAGAGATATCACCACGACGAGTGTTGGACGCTACGTGCGCGTGACCGGCAGCCTGGCGCCAGAAGCCGCCTATCAGACGCAGTTCACCGTGTTGGGTGTCCGTTTGCAGGGCGGTCGATTCATTCCCATGCTGGGCGAGGGGGCGTACGATCCGCTGTTCGTTCTGGATGAGGGTCTGCCGCCGCTGCCGGAAGGCGGCGCGCCAGTGACGCTCATCGGCAGAATCGTTCCCGGAACCGGCCAGCAGCCGACCTATTACCTGCAACCAGGCGACCCGCCCGACATCGCGCTGATGAATTCTCTGGCCCGGCTTGGGTTAGTCGCTCTGGTGTGCATCGTCGCGGCCTTCAGTCTGATCTGGTATGTCCGCCGCTCGGATTATGCGCCTGGCCTGCCGTTCGCATCCCCAGCGCCGGTGCCCGGCGCGCCGCCGCTGCTGTGGTTTGGCAGCATAGGCCGGCCGTATGGGGATGTGTCGTTGCGTCAGGAGCCGGCGACTTTTCTGGCTACGCGCGCCGAGGCGTTGTTCGGCTCGGCCAGACAGCCGGGGGCCTGGACGGTCACTTGCCGCCGGCTGCTATCCGCCGACACTGCGGTGGTGGCGACACGCTATGGCGCATTGCCGGCGGCGCGCATCGAGTTCGAGGATGAGCGTGGATTGCGCCGGCGCGCGGTGTTGGCGACGAACAGCCTGCCGGCGCGTGACGCGCTGATCGAGGCGCTTCGCTTTGTCGGTCTGCACGGATCGTGATACAGCGTGGCTGCGCAAAATCCCGCCAGGGCCGTCGTCCTGCGCAGCGGCGACGGCCCTGCCTGACACGATTTCTCAATACTTCCTGACGATACTGCGATAGCTCAGCGGCTGGCGCGTCTGGAAGATCTGGGTCTCCTCTCGCAGGCGCCGGTTCTCGTCCAGATTGAGTTTGGCCACGATGTAGCCTTCGGTGGCCTCGTCGAGATCGACCACCACCTGGCCGCGCGGGCCGACGATCATGCTTTCGCCGCAGAATGTCGTGGCCGGCTCCTCCCCTATGCGGTTCGCCGCGCAGACGAAGCAGGCGTTCTCGGCTGCTCGCGCCGACACGAAGGTGCGCCATTCGTCGGCGCGCGCGGTGTCCCAGGCTGCGCTCACCAGCAGGATTTCCGCGCCGTCGAGGCACAGGCTGCGCGCGCCCTCCGGAAATGCGATGTCCCACCCGACCTGCAAACCGATCATGCCGAGCGGCGTTTCCACCGGCTCCA
>Ga0308417_1002199_pt1 | contig 12956 bp, 9 predicted proteins | sample HotsprSampleOS65_FD_203528 | JGI IMG/M metagenome (GOLD analysis project Ga0308417, IMG submission 203528) | Hot spring phototrophic mat microbial communities from Octopus Spring, Yellowstone National Park, Wyoming, United States - 20090730_OS65 ... | reverse complement strand
AGGTCGGCCTCCTTGCCGACTTCGAGCGTGCCGATGCGGTCATCCAGCCCAAGGGCGCACGCACCGTCCAGCGTCATCCACTGGAGCAGGGCGGCTGCCGGCAGCAGTTGGCCGTCGCCCTGGGAGGCGCGGCCGAGGAGCTGGGCAAAACGCCCTTCATCGAGCAGGTCGCAGACATTGTTCGAGGCCACGCTGTCCGTGCCCAACCCGACGCGCACCCCCCGCTGGCGCATCCGGCTGACCGGAGCAATGCCGTGCCCGAACTTGGCATTGGATTTTGGGCAGTGAGCCACGCTGGCGCCGTGGAAGGTCAGCAGGCCGATGTCTTCTTCCGTGGCACGTACGGCGTGAATGAGCAGTGGCTTGACCCGCAGCACGTTCAGGTCGCTGAGATACCGGATGGTTGACACCCGGGGCGGCGTCCAGGCAATGCCGCGCTCCCGCAGCAACTGCGCGAAGGGCCCCTGTCCGCTCCGCAGAAAATCATCTTCGGCCTGGGATTCGGCACAGTGAATCGCCACCGGAAGCGCCTGCCGTTCGGCGTATTCGATGACGAGCCGGAACAGCAGGGACGACACGGAATAGACGGCGTGGGGAGAGATGCCAAGCCGCACCAGGTCGGTTTCCGCCGGGCGCAGGGCTTCCAGCCGCCGCTTGAGGCCGGTGAGACTTTTTTTGGCCTGCATCGGATCAGGGCCGAAGACTTCCTGATAGGCAATGCCGCGCAGTCCGCCCTGGCACAGGGCGCGAAAACCCGCGCCGGAAGTTTCCGTATCGGCCAGGGTCGTGATGCCGGCCCGGGCCGCTTCGACAACGCCCCACTGCGCCGAGACTTCCAAATCTGCAACCGCCATCTGCTCACCGCGCAGACGGGTCAGGGTCCGAATCCAGTCGAAAAACGACAGGTCTTCCAGGCGGCCGCGGAGCGCCGTCAACTCCAGGTGGCTGTGGACATTGACAAAACCGGGGCACAGGGCCGCGCGCCCCAGGGCCACGGTTTCGAGCGTCCCCAGGCGCGCCAGGCGGGCACGCACTTCGGCTTCGGGCCCCACGGCCACGATGCGCCCATCGGCGACGGCAACGGCCCCATCCTGAACTGGTGGTGTGGCCACCGGAAGCACCCACTGGGCTGTGTAAAGAACTGTCATGTGCGCCTGCCCGGAATGAAGTCACCGGCATCAAAGTATGCCGCCACACACAGCCTGTCTGTCCGACGGATTATCATGCCCAAGGCGGTTTAAAAAACTGCCCCGGCGCAGCATTTCGACCTGACTTCTGCCCCATATCTGCCCGATGGCACATTTATGAAACCCTCCGTACCCCTGTGGCGTAAACATCCGCGTTACTTTCCAGCCTGGCGCACAGCCAACATCTTCTTCAATCTGGCAGGGGTCTGAGGCTCCCACATTTATGGCGCTGAGTCGAACCAAAAAACTTTTCATCGTTGGCGGCGTGACTCTGCTCATCGCCGGCATCGTCGCGGCCAGCCTCCTGACGCGGCGGACTGACGCACTGAGCGTCCAAATCGAGCCGGTCAAACGGCGCGAGCTGCTTGAGGCCAAAGTCTCGGCTTCCGGCGAGGTGCGTCCGGTGGCGCTGTACAACCTCACGGCCGAAGTTCCGGGGCGCGTGACGGATATTTTTGTCAAAGAGGGCGATCTGGTTCGCAAAGGGCAACCCTTGGTCAAGGTGGACCCCACCCAGCAGTTGACCTCGCAGCAGAGCGCCGAGGCCAACTATCGCGCAGCCGAGCAGGATGCCCGCGCCACTGAGACCCAGGTTCTGAGCGCCCGCAATCTCGTCACCCAGAACAAGGCACAGCTCATTGCGGCCGAAACTGATCTCAACCGGCTCAAAGCCCAGCTCGACTTGCAGAAGGTTCAGTTGCAGCGCACCACCGAGTTGCTTGAGGCAGGCGTGGTGTCACGCGCCGAGTTTGACACGGCGCAGGCCAACTACGAGGTCGCCAAGGCCGCCTACGACGCCCAGCTCGTTCAGATCGAACGCCTCCGGCAGGTTGTCAAGGACGCCGAAATTGCCGTTCAGCGGGCTGAAGAATCCAGCAAGTCGGCCTGGCAGCGCGTCAAAGCTGCCCAGGCGCAGTTGACAAACGCGCAGTATTTCCTCGACCAGACCGTTCGCAAATCGCCCATTGATGGCGTGGTGTCGAGCCTGCCTGTGCGGGTTGGCGAATTTGCCGTTGCCAACTTCAATACCACGCCCCTGATGACGATTGCCGACATGTCGGAAATCAACGTCGAAGTCCAGGTGGACGAAACCGACATTGCCAACGTTCGGATTGGACAGCCGGCCAAGGTCAAGGTGGACTCTTTGGGCGACACCGAGATTCCCGGCCGGGTGGCCGAAGTCGGGCAAAGCGCCGTGACCCGCTCTGGGCAGACGATTGCGGCCAACACGACTTCCCAAGAGGCCAAGAACTTCAAGGTCAAAATCCGCCTTGAACCGTCTGAAAAAGACCGGGCGCGGCTCCGTCCCGGCATGTCGGCCACGGCCGTCATCACCACGGACACCCGACACAACGTTCTCGTCATTCCGCTGCAAGCCCTGGTCAGCCGCGACCTGTCCGAGATGTCTCAGACGCCCCCGGCTTCAACGCCTTCCCCTGCCGGCAGTGAAGGCGACAGAAAGCCGGCCAGGCGCAACGAGGTCTCCGGTGTATTTGTCGAGGAAGGTGGCAAGGCCAAGTTTGTGCCCGTCAGGACGGGGATTCTGGGTGAGACGGACATCGAAGTTGTCGAAGGCCTGTCAGAAGGGCAGTTGGTCGTGACCGGCCCCTACCGCCTGCTTCGCACGCTCCGTCCGGGAACAGCTATCACCCGCGACGCCAAGGCGGAAACGACCAACCAAGGCAAAGGATAAAGCGGAAATCCCATGGAAAGCACCACTCTGTCACTTGAAACGGCACCGGCCACCGCCCTCCGCCCACAGTCCACACCATTGTCAGCCCCACTCATTGAAACCAAAGACGTATGGAAAACCTACCGGATGGGCGATGAGATCATCCACGCGCTGCACGGAGTGAGTTTTACCATTCAGCGTAACGAGTACATTGCCATTATCGGGCCGTCCGGGTCAGGCAAAACCACCCTGATGAACATCATCGGCTGCCTCGACACGCCGACCAAGGGCGAGTACTGGCTCAACGGCAAACTCGTTTCGGCCATGAACGATGATGAACTGGCCCGGGTGCGCAATCAGGAAATCGGGTTCGTCTTCCAGACCTTCAACCTGCTGCCACGCGCCACGGCTCTGCACAATGTCGAACTGCCACTCATCTACAGCGGCGTGCCGGCGGCGGAACGGCTGCAACGCGCCAAGCGGGCGCTTGAACAGGTTGACCTGGCGCACCGTATGCACCACCGTCCCAATGAACTCTCCGGCGGACAACGGCAACGGGTCGCCATTGCGCGGGCCCTGGTCAACAATCCCTCCATCATTCTGGCGGATGAGCCAACCGGCAACCTCGACTCGGCCACGAGCCGGGAAATCATGGCGCTGCTCGATGTCCTGCACGAACGCGGCAACACCATTATCGTGGTGACACACGAACCCGACATTGCCGCCCATGCCCACCGGGTTCTGACCATCCGCGACGGACGCATCGCCACAGACACCCGGAATGAGCGCCGGGTGCCGGCCCTGGCCGAACAGGCCCAGCCCGTGTGATGCTTGGCATAGGCGCGGTGCGGCAAGCTGTGCTAGCCTGTCCAAGCATGCCACCTCGATTCCAGACCGAAGGACTTGCCTGGCCCCATGGGAGGACACTCTGCCGACCGGACCGCCACCCCGGCCCCGCAGCTTGACCGCCTGGAGTTCGTCATTCCCAGTGTCATCCCGCGCATGCACGAGCTGTTGCATGAGTTGATGAGCCTGCTCGAAGCCCGCGGCATTGCCGAACCGAACTCCAACATCATCCTCGCGCTGGACGAAGCCATTGCCAACGCCATCAAGCATGGCAACCACGAGGACCCGACCAAGCAGGTTCACGTGGTCGTCGAGTTTGCGAACGACGAAGTTACCTTCACCATTACCGACGAAGGTGACGGCTTCGACCTCAATGCCCTGCCTGACCCCACCGATCCGAGTTGCCTGATGCGTACCTGTGGGCGCGGCGTCATGCTCATCTACCACATCATGGATGAGGTCGAGTACAACGCCCGTGGGAATCAGGTGCGGATGAAGAAAAAGGCGGAACGATAATGGGTACGCCGTCTCCCGGTCGGTCGTCCGAACTGCCGAGCCTGCACCAACTCGCCGATCTTGAGCCTCTCTCCACCGGCGATCTCATTGACCGTGCGGTTCACATCTACCGGCACAACTTTGCACCCCTGCTGGCGCTTGCGGCCATCCCGGTCGTGACCAGTTGCACCGGAACGCTCCTGCTCGCCTACACCTTCACCGGGCTGCGGGAATCGGCCGCCACACTGCCTGTCATGATCCTGGGAATGACCCTTGGTTACTCCCTGACCTACCTGATCAGCCCACTGCTGCTGATGCTCATTACCGGCGGGCTGACCCGGACAGTGGCCGATTTCGTCATGCTCGACGTGCCAATTGGCTTCTGGCGCACCTGGCGCATGGTCCGCGGCCGCCTGTGGCCGCTCATTCTGACGCAACTTATCGGGTATATCCTGTTTGGAATGGTGATCTCGGGCCTGTTCTTCGTTGGGATATTCGTCGTCTGGATAGCCCTGGCCGTGGTACTCCTGCTGTTTAGGTATCTCCCGTCCGTTCTCGCCGGCGGACTTTTCACCCTCTTGCTGTTTGTCCTGATTGCCTTGGGCTTTGTCGCGTATTGTGCCGCTGTGGCGCAGGTTGCGCTCATCCCCAGCGTGGTCATGATTGAGGGCCGTTCGACGTGGGACAGCATCGTTCGCGCCCTGCAACTGGCCCGGGGGACCATCTGGCGGGTTGTCCAGATTACGCTCTTTGACTTAGCCATTGCCTCATCCGCCATCTCGGCTATCGGCATTCCGTTTCTCATCTATGTCATTCTCAATGGCGATTTCGAGGACCTGACCCGTACGCCGACGTGGTTCATCCTGGCCTTCAATGTGGCCGACCAGCTTGGCAAGCTGCTGACCCTGCCCATGGCGACCATTGCCTACTGCCTGCTGTATTTCGACATGCGGGTACGCCGGGAAGGCTATGACCTCGAACTGCTCGGCGCGCGGCTCGAAAGCACTACCGGCGTAGCGCCACGTCCCACCACCCACCGCCCGGTGCCACCGCGAGTCACATCACCACCAACAGAAACGGCCGCCGTCCCCTCCTGAACCGGAAGAAGGGACGGCGGCCCCGGCAGGCGTCGGCTTACGCCGGCTTACGTGCCGTGTTCCCAACTGTTGATGTATTCGACCATCTCGGCCGTAAGCGTATCAATGCGGACGCCCATGGCTTCAAGCTTGAGGGAGGCAATCTCCAGGTCCACCTCTTCGGGCAGGCGGTGAATGGTTTTTTCGAGGCTTCCCGCGTGCTTTTTGAGATATTCGGCGGACAGCGCCTGATTGGCAAAGCTCATATCCATCACGCTTGCCGGATGGCCTTCGGCGGCGGCAAGGTTGATGAGCCGTCCCTCGCCCAGAACGATGACGCGGCGGCCGGTCTCGGCCAGCTCGTATTCCTGTACGAACGGGCGCACATCACGTACCTCACGCGCCATTTCCCTGAGGGCAACCAGGTTCAGTTCCAGGTCGAAGTGGCCGGAGTTGCAGACGATTGCCCCGTCTTTCATGACGGCAAAGTGCTGGCGGTCAATGACATGGCGGTTGCCGGTGACAGTGATGAACACATCCCCCTGCGTAGCGGCTTCGGCAATGGGCATGACCCGAAAGCCATCCATGACGGCTTCAATCGCCCGGATAGGATTGACTTCACACACAATGACGTTGGCGCCCAACCCGCGCCCGCGCATGGCCACGCCCTTGCCGCACCAGCCATAACCGACGACAACCAGAGTCCGCCCGGCCATAAGCAGGTTCGTGGCACGGATTACGCCATCGAGCGTGGATTGCCCCGTGCCGTAGCGGTTGTCGAACATGTGCTTGGTCTGGGCGTCGTTGACGGCAATGACCGGAAACGGCAGAACGCCGCTGGCCTGCATGGCCTTGAGACGCTGAATCCCGGTGGTCGTTTCTTCGGTACTGCCCAGAACGTTGGGCACCAGATCGCTTCGCTCTTTGACCAGTGTCGAGACGACATCCCCGCCATCATCAATGATGAGATGGGGGTTGGTGTCAAGCGCCAGCAGCACGTGCTTGCGGTAGTCGTCGGTGGATTCCCCCTTGCGGGCAAATACCGGGATGCCGAAGTCGGCCACCAGCGAGGCCGCCACATCGTCCTGCGTTGAAAGCGGATTGGAGGCAATCAAAACGGCTTCAGCCCCGCCCGCCTGAAGGGTCCGGGCCAGATTGGCGGTTTCCGTCGTCACGTGGCAGCAGGCAACCAGCCGCAACCCTTCAAGTGGGCGCTCCTTGGCAAACCGCTCCCGAATCAGCCGCAAGACGGGCATTTCACGGTCGGCCCATTCAATACGCTTGCGCCCCAGAGGCGCCAGCGCCAAATCGGCCACGTCATAGTGTTTGACTTGTGCGACACTGGTACTCATTCGATGATGTCCTCGGATTGGAATAAGGAAAAAACCCTGGCAGCCCCTTCACAGCCGGCCCCCCACGGAGCCGGGCCCGGCCGCCAACGACTTGCAGACCACTCACGGGCAGGCAACTCACAGTCCGGCTTCCTTGCGCAGCACCTCGGCTTTGTCGGTCCGCTCCCAGGTGAAACTCTCTTCATTGCGGCCGAAGTGACCGTAAGCCGCCGTTGGAGAGTAAATGGGACGGCGCAGATCGAGGGTTTCAATGATGCCACGGGGCGTCAGGGAAAAGTGCGCGCGGATGAGTTCAACAATGGTTTCCGGGCGAATCTTTCCGGTGCCGAAGGTTTCGACATAAATCGAGACCGGCTCGGCAACGCCGATGGCATAGGCCAACTGCACCTGGCAGCGGTCAGCCAGTCCGGCCGCCACGACGTTCTTGGCGATGTAGCGCGCCATGTAGGCCGCCGACCGGTCCACCTTCGTCGGGTCCTTGCCCGAAAACGCGCCGCCGCCGTGCGGGGCATAGCCGCCATAGGTATCCACGATGATTTTGCGCCCGGTCAGCCCTGTATCGCCCATAGGACCGCCAATGACAAACCGCCCGGTGGGATTGATGTGCAGCCTGGTATCGGCGTCGAGCATGCCGTTGGTGATGACGTGGCGGATGACATGGCGCTCAATGTCCCGCCGGAGTTCATCGGACTTGACCGATTCGGCGTGCTGAGTTGAAACGACCACAGCCGCGACACGGTGTGGTTTGCCGTCCCGGTACTCGACCGACACCTGGGCTTTGCCATCCGGCCGCAGGTACTCCAGTGTACCGTCACGGCGCACCTGCGCCAGGCGCTTTGTCAGCCGGTGCGCCAGTTGAATCGGCAGCGGCATGAGTTCGGGCGTTTCTGTGCAGGCAAAGCCGAACATCAACCCCTGGTCGCCGGCCCCGCCGGTATCCACGCCCATGGCAATGTCCGGTGACTGCGCATTGATGGTGGAAATGACCGAACAGGTCTTGGCATCGAAGCCATACTCGGCATTGTCGTAACCAATCCGCCGGACGACCTCCCGCGCTACCGTCGGGAAGTCCACGTGCGCGGTCGTGGTGATTTCACCAGCGATCACCACCAGTCCCGTCGCCAGCAAGGTTTCACAAGCCACCCGCCCCTGGGGATCGCGGCGGAGCACCTCATCGAGAATGGCATCCGAAATCTGGTCGGCCATTTTGTCGGGATGCCCTTCCGTCACGGATTCAGAGGAAAAAAGAAAGTTGCCGTTGTTCAAAGCCTACCCCTCCACAAATGCGCGGTTTTGGATACGCGCCACACCATCCAGCGCCAGGCCGATGCCCGAAGCCAATCGCCAACCGTCCAGATGCATGCAGCCAAAAACCATCGTTGAAAATCGGGCTGAGTGTTGTCCAAAGTCGGCAAGCGTAACATGTGAAACAAAAACGGCCAACCCGCCGCCCGCCTGACGACACCTCCACCTTACTGAATGGAAACCGGGCTGGAGAAGCCCCCCAGCCATGCCTCCCGCCGGTATTTGCCCGTTCGGCAATCGCGTGCGCAGACACGCAGCCAGCCAGGTGCCAACGAATGTCCACCTTTGACCTGCCGACTGGTCCTGGCGATATTGATATCGGGCGCGCGTCACGTGGTAAGCTACGCCTGTCATCTTTGCGCCGCCGCGTCTCCGCGTAACGGTGCCCCATTCCATCCCGGTACTGGTCCCCCATGTCCGTTCATGCGCCTCGCCGCTCCCTTAGCGGCGCCCTCTGGAAACAAGCCACCCCACCGGTTGACGCCGTGAAGTGCCTGACGCAGGCGCTGGACGTTCATCCGCTCGTCGCCACCTGTCTCATCAACCGTGGACTGACGACTCCCGAACAGGCAGCGGCCTTTCTCGCGCCGGATTTGACCCACGTGCCCGACCCGCGCCCGATGCGCAACCTCACAGAAGCCCTGCACATCATCGGGCGGGCCGTGGAACGCCGGGAGCGCATCCGCATTGTGGGAGACTATGACTGCGACGGCACGACCGGGCTGGTCACCCTCCGCAGCGTGCTGCAGCAACTCGGCGTCCAGACCGATGATTTCGTTTCCTATTACGTTCCCGACCGGGAACAGGAAGGCTACGGACTCAACCCCGGCATTATTGAGCAGGCGGCGGCTGATGGCATTCAGGTGCTTGTGTCCGTGGATATTGGCATTACTGCCCACCGCGAATGGGAAATGGCACGCGCACACGGCATCGTCGGCGTGTGCATTGACCACCATACGGCGCTGGGCAGCCAGGTTCCGGCAGATGCCGTCGTCGTGTGTCCGAAACAGGTCGGCGACGCCTACCCGGAAAAAGACCTTGCCGCCTGCGGGCTGGCCTGGCAGATGGCCCGTGCCCTGCTCGGTGAGCGCCCTAATGGAAAAGCTTTTCTCCGCTCCCTGACCAAGCTCGTCGCCATCGGTACCTATGCCGATCTCGTTCCTCTCTCCAGCCCGGCCAACCGGGCCATCGTGGCGGAAGGGCTGCGCGGTCTCAACAGCGGCTCGAAAAATCCTGGACTGTCGGCGCTCATCGAAGTGGCAGGTCTCAAGGAACGTCCCATCGGGGCTGGCGACCTTGGCTTCCGCCTGGGGCCGCGCATCAATGCCGCCGGGCGCATCGAAGGCACGACCGTGGGTGTCATCCAGTTGTTTGACAGTCTCACAGTGGATGAGGCCCGGCAGCGGGCGCAACAGATTGACGCCTGGAATACCGAACGCCAGACCATTCAACGGCAATTGGTGGAACAGCTCGAAGCCCGGATTGCCAGTCAACCGCAGGATGATCCGGTTTATGTCCTGGCCGGCAACCATACCGACGGCTGGCATCAGGGCGTGGTCGGGATTGCAGCCTCGAAGGTCGTGGAAACCCATCACCATCCAGCGCTGGTCTGTAGCATCCGGGACGGTATCGCCCACGGCTCCGGGCGCAGCATCCCCCAGTTCAATCTCATCGAGGCGCTTCAGGCCATTGGCCAGGATGGGCTTTTTCTCCGCTACGGAGGACACCCCGCCGCCGCCGGTTTCTGCCTTCCGGTAGAACGGCTGCCGGAGTTGCAGCAGCGCATCAATGCCTATGCCCGACAGGTGCTGCCGCCGGACGCCCTGACCCGCGTGTACGTCGCCGATGGCGAACTGCCGCTGGGCGAACTGACCCTTCCGCTGGTCGAAAGCCTTGCCAAACTCGAACCCCACGGCATCGGCAACCCACACCCACGGCTTATCCTGCGCGGTCAAATCCTGGAACAGCGCATCCTCAAGGACCAGCACCTCAAGCTCATCCTTGGCGACGGGCCGCACCGGGCCGAAGTGCTGTGGTGGCAGCGGCGGGAATATGCCGAACAACTCCCCCGGCAGGCAAAAGTCGAAGTGCTCGGCCGGCCGGACATCAACGTGTGGCAGGGCCGAGCCAGCGTCCAGTTCATCGCCACCGACATCCGCCTGGCCACCTGATCACCGGCAACACCGCCCGCCCTTTCAGCCTTCGGTTACAGCCGCTGGATCGAGAATGGCCACGTACGGCAGGTTGCGGTACCGTTCGGCGTAATCCAGTCCAAAGCCAACGACAAACTCGTTGGGGATGGTGAACCCAACATAGGATACTTCCACTTCCCGCTGGCGACGTTCGGGTTTGTCGAGCAGGGCCGCCACCCGCACCGAGGCCGCTTCGCGGCGGCGGAACATGTCGAGCAGGTAGGACAGGGTCAGCCCCGTATCCACGATGTCTTCCACGATGATGACCGGCTGCCCCCGCAGGCTGGTGTCGAGGTCCTTGAGCAGGCGCACTTCGCCCGATGACTTGGTCGCCATGCCGTAGCTGGACACAGCAATGAAATCGAGCGTGATGGGCAGGTCAATGGCGCGTACCAAATCGGCCCCAAACGGCACGGCCCCCTTGAGCACCACGACAAGCAGCGGCGCCTGCCCGGCGTAGTCGCGGGTGATGGCCGCGCCCAGTTCCCGAATCCGCGCCTGTATCTGCCCGGTATCAAACAGCACGGTCAACTGCGGCTGGCTGAACTCCGACATAGATTTCTCCCGAATAAAAAGTTGGGCTTACAGCAACGGCCCGGGTGACGCCGGAGCTACGCCGGGGCAGAAGTTTCAGACTCCGACACCCCCGGCGCTGATGCCAGCGTGACCTGGTTGCGCCCATTGCGCTTCGAGGCATAGAGTGCCTGGTCGGCCACCTCCACGAGTTTGTCGGGCGTTGTCACTCCCGGCATGGGAAGGTAGGCCACCCCAAAGCTGGCCGTGATGGGCAGTTCTCCGGCGGTCGTCGGAACGGGACGGGCGGCAATATGCCGGCGGAGGCGTTCGGCGACATCGAGCGCTCCTTTGACCGGCGTCTGTGGCAAAATCACGATGAATTCCTCACCGCCGTAGCGTCCGGCAATGTCGGTATCCCGCAGTTTGCTTCTGACCAGCTTGGACAGGTATTGCAACACCTCGTTGCCGACTTCGTGGCCGTAGGTGTCGTTGACCTTTTTGAAAAAGTCAATGTCAAACATCAGGACACCCATCTGACCATTATCAGCCAGGGTTTTGGCAAAGACCTCAGCCAGTCTGGCCCGGACAGCACGGGCATTGAGCAACCCGGTCAGCCCGTCTATGGTGGCCAGTTCATAGAGCCGGGCCTTTTCGAGCGCCCCGACGAGTTGCTGTCCCAGGGCGCGGAGCATTTCTTCGTCCTGTTCGGAAAAAGCCTGCGGCTGTTGACTGGCCACGCTGATGACACCCAGCACTTTTTTTTCGGCCTCCAGTGGCACGCCCATCCAGGAGCGATAGGGCAGGCGTTCGGTCAGCCACCGGTAGTTGTACAGCGCTGCCTCGCGCTCGATGTCCTGAAGCCGTAGCGCCTGCTTGTGCTGCACGCACCATTCGGCCAACCCCAAGGCGTCCCTTTCGGGCACGAGCGCCACCTGTTCCCCGGTGGAACTGTTCGCCGTCCAGTTGCCGCTCTGCTGAAAATCCAGCATGGTTCCCCGGCGCTCCGACTTTGGGCGGGCCGTTGTCACTGCCTGCCATTCGAGTATCTGTGGCTGGTGGCCATCTTCGGGAAACAGATACACCGCCAGCGAGTCGGCGCGGAACAGGTCGCGCCCTTCCTGATACAACGCTTTGAGCAGTTCCCGGCGGGTTTGCGCCGGGTTGCTCAGGGCGCGCCCGACCCCGACAAGAATCTTCATCTCGGCAATCGTCCGCTGCTGGCGCGCCGCTGCTTCGGCCTGTTTGCTCAACAGTGCCACCAACGCCACCAGCACCGTGCCCAGCGCCACCACGGGCAGAAAGTCCAGCCGGGCATAGACCACGGCAATCATGATGGACAGCACCACGGTGGCGAATTCAGCGAGAAACGTGATGACCGACTGGGTCGCGCGCACGTCCTGGAGAAACAGTGCCAGCGAGATGCCCCGCGTCCACATGGTCAGGAACGAAACGCTCACCCGCATGGTGAAGATGGAAAGGTAGATAAGCGGAATCACCACCAGTTCCCGCAGCCCAAACCGGGGTGCCAGGTGCCATTCGGTGAAATGGCCGGCCTGCTCGACCGTGCTTCCGGTCAGCCCGACGAAGGCGGCGACACCTCCCTGAAAGATGATCTCGCCCAAAACGATCGACCAGTCGCCCATCGGGAGTCGTCGCTGCAAGCGTTCGGCGTGCTGACTGATGGATTCCAGTACACCAGCAAGGCCGAGCAGCGTGATGGTCAGTTCCGTCGGGAAAACCAGCACGAACAGCACCATCAATCCGTCTTCGGCCAGCAGATGGGCGTAGGCGTCCGACCGGCGGCGCAGGAAGGTACACACCATCAGAAGCAGCAGAAACACCGCCGCGGCCAGCCCATCGCGCTGGCGAAAGAGTCCGAACAGGTCAACCCACAGCCCCCCCAGCACTTTCAGTTCGATGACGATGACCAGCGACCAGAAAGCCAGGCCGAGTCCCCATATCAGCAGCTTGTAGGGCAGCCCAAAGGGCGTTCGGGCAAAGCGCGACAGCATACGCAAAGCTCACAGTGTCAGCCCCGGAAGTACGACCTGATCAGGGAAATCAAGGGTGGCAGTGTGGGATGACAATGTAGCAAACACGCCGACAACACACTATCATCTTGTCACGCGCCGTCGTGTGTGGCCGGTGCAACCCCCGACGGACGTTTCCCTGCATACGCCCTGTAAATACATAGCCCTATGTCATCCAAAAAAGCTGAGACCAGACGGCGGACCTCATCGGGTATCGAGCTGAAGCCCTACTACCTGCCTGCCGACGCCCCGCCCCCCACCGACGAAAAGCCCGGCGAGTATCCC
>Ga0308417_1002198_pt1 | contig 12957 bp, 16 predicted proteins | sample HotsprSampleOS65_FD_203528 | JGI IMG/M metagenome (GOLD analysis project Ga0308417, IMG submission 203528) | Hot spring phototrophic mat microbial communities from Octopus Spring, Yellowstone National Park, Wyoming, United States - 20090730_OS65 ... | reverse complement strand
TGCGGTTCGGTAACAGGTGTTTCCGTCTCTAGGCAAATTTGCAGATAGAACGCCCCATCACGGCGTTGGAGCAAAGTCGCCGCTTTGGGTTTTGCCCCCGCTAACTTACCCCGCTGATAGTTCCCAATGGCTAACTCAAACCTTTCCCTGCCATCAACGGTAGTTAATGACACCGTCCAGTCCTTCTCTCGGAAGGAAAAGATGCGGGCATCGTAGGTAACAAACGGTTTCTTGAACTCTTTGACAGGGCGGTTTTTCTGTTGTGCTACTTTGCGACTGCCTGCTACCCTGCGACAGACTTGTTGTGCCAAGTTACTGGACAAGCCAAAGCGTGCTCTAACTTCGTAGTAGCAAAGGGATTGGAGTTTGAGGGCATTGGCTATCTTGGCTGGGGTGTGGGCATTGACCCAGTTGAGTGCTTGTGTGAAAGCAGAAAGGGTAGCGGTGAGTTTTGCTGTTTGAGCTTGTGTTACCTTGAGTTTACAGGAAAGGGTTAAGGTTTGGGTCATAGCTCTATTATGATTCATCAGGGCGCATTCCTCCCGACCCCAGTGCGGGGCTCCTGCGCTGGTAAGCTGAAATTAGCCTAGGGGCAAAGGTTGGGTTGCCAAGGGAGAAGATTTAAGAAATATAAAAATTAGCGGGATGTGATAATTGCGTGCTGTATACCTTTGCGCTAACCTAGCTATACTTGGTGTGCCCACTATCGTGGTGTTTATGGATCAGGAGCTAACCCAGACGGCGATCGACCCATACCAAAGTGAGTTGGAAAACTACCTGTTGGCAGAGGCGGTAGTCAACCAAGAGCAGTTATCTGTTGCTAAAAGAGTGCAAGCACGACAGGAGGGACCTCTGCTAATGGTCTTACTACAGTTGAGCTTTATTGATCTCAAGCAGTTCAGCAGGTTATTGGATTGGATACCCCAGTCCCGTTCTTTTCCCGAAGCCAGTTGAGTAGGGTCTGGTATGATCTTTTGTTAAATTTCCTGTGGCAAACTCCATGCCCTCTGCGATTAGTTATTATTTCCCTAGTGATCCCCCGTATTTTTTATTTGCTATTTCCCTGCTGGCTGGTCTGCTGTGTGGGAGGTCCTTTGAGATGACTTTGCGCCAGTTGGTTGCGGCATGGTTTGATCAGCGCTCCACTGCTCTGATGCTCAGTTTGCGGGGTTTAGAAATTCAAGTGCCCTACTGGGGCATGGGGATCAGCATTTGTATATTTATGGCGTGCGGGCTGGAGATATTTGGATTCCCACCCCCTCTGGCTTACGGAGTGGCACTGCCAATCACTGGGGGCATTGCCTATTTTGTGTGGCGGCAGTTGGGCAAGCTGTTGTGGGAATTGGAGAGGGGTGGCTCTGCTGTTATGGATTTGGATATGGTGGAAGACTGAAATGCTGGCGGCGGATCTGCTAAGGCTCTACCGTGAGGGAAAACGCCACTTCCCTGATGCCCAGTTGGCAGGGGCTGATCTGCGGGGTAAGGATTTGCACAAAATAGAGTTGAGCGGTGCTAACCTCGCAGGAGCTAATCTCGCTTCTGCTAAGCTGTGTCGCGCCAACTTGAGCCTTGCCGATTTGTCTGGTGCCAATCTGCGCCATGCTGACCTGTTTAAGGCAAATTTGCGTAAAGCTAACCTCAGGGGAGCAGACCTGCGGGGTGCTAACCTAACTTGGGCATACATTGATGAAGCCTGTTTTGAAGGGGCACTGATGCAGAATGCCAATCTGACCAATATTAAGTTCACGGTGAAGCCCAATTATTGACGGGAAAGATGCAGAATCGCCTTGGCATTGTGGTAGTTGGTACGGGGTTTGGCAGTGTGGTGCATTTGCCAGCCCTGCAAGACAGCGAGTATTTCCGAGTGGTGGGGATTTGGGGGCGCACTCTAGAGCGGGCGAAGCGGTCAGCGGAGGAGTTTGCAGTGCCTCACTATGGCGATCGCCTAGAGGATTTACTGCATTTGCCTGAGGTGCAGGCGGTCAGTATCACTACGCCGCCGTTTCTGCACTATGCCCAAGCCAAAGCCTGTTTGCTGGCGGGCAAGCATGTGTTCTTAGAAAAGCCCGTAACCATGCATGCGGGGGAAGCGCAGGAACTCCAGCAGTTGGCAGAAGAACGGGGTTTGGTGATTGGGGTGGATTTTGAGTTTCGCTGTGTGCCTCACTGGCAATACTTCCACGATCTACTGAGGCGAGGAGAAGCAGGACAGCCACGCCTGATTTTGTTGGAATGGCTGGTGGCGGGGCGGGCTAATCCCCACCGCCGTTGGAATTGGTATAGCCAGAAGTCCATGGGGGGTGGGGCATTGGGGGCGTTGGCTTCCCACAGTTTCGACTACCTGCACTGGCTGTTTGGAGAAGTAAAGCTGGTCTCAGCCCATTTGAGTACGGCGATTAAGGCTCGCCCTGATGAGGAAGCGGTAATGCAACCCGTAGATAGCGACGACACTTGCAATTTGGTGCTAGAGCTAGGGGATGGTACACCCATCTATGCCAATATCAGCACGGTTGCCTACCATGGGGCGGGGCATTGGCTGACGGTCTATGGCGATCGCTCTACGCTCGCCATTGGCAGTGGCAATCTCAAAGATTATGTACACGGCTTCCAAGTATTTCAAGGCATGGCAGGGGCAGAAGGTTTGCAATGTCTGGCACTGCCAGAGAGTTATCAATTTGCCAAGACTTACCCCGATGGCAGGATCGCCCCTGTTAAGGCACTGCTGGAGCGGTTTGCGCAGGCAATTCTCCACGGCAAACCCATGATCCCCAGCATCAGGGAGGGGATTGCTTCCCAGCGGTTAATTGATCTGGCGCACCAGTTGGCTGATCTGCGCTAATTTGTCTGCCACTAGCCCTTGTTTGAGGTAGTCCTGCACAGTAGCGATGCCAGTTTCCAGATCAGGGCATTTGCCACACAACCACAGGGCGATCGCTCCATTCCACACCGCCGCTTTGGTATAGTCAGACATTTTGCCCTCAAGGGTAGCCCTGATCTCTTGGGCGATCGCTTCGGCGGTGGTCAGTTTGGGGTCATCTCCCCCCAGTTCATAGTTGCGGGCATGGAGGGTGATTCTCTGCCAGCCAGTTGCGGGTAAATGCCTACCTATGACACTAACACGGGCAATGGGCAAATCCACACTGCCCTCTAAGCCTCGGATAGTGGCATAGTGATCAATGCCGCGCAGGGCAAAGGTTTCGGTCATAACTACTTCGGTGGGTGGATGCACAAAACCAGACAACAGGATTTGCTTTCCTCGGTAGGGGGACCAGATCAACTCCAGCGTTGCCAAGGGAGGGCGCTTGCCAATTTCTTCCCGATAGGGCACTAGGGCATGGAAGGCAGGGCAAAACTTGGGCATATAGGCAAAACCCAAGTTAGTCTGTTGCAGAACAGTGTGCACTTGGTCGGGGCTGAGGCTGTGCCAAGGCATACCCAACTCTCGCCACAGGTCGATGAGGGGCAGACCGTATTTGGTGGGCAGGCGATCGCTCCCGTGGAGTAGGACAGGAAAACCCGCCACCGCCAAAATTAAACCTGTGACTGGGCTAATGGGGCTGTGGCGCGCTCTACCATCGTAGGGAGAACCCAAAACCACCAGCGGCGCAGGCAAAGATAGAGAAGGCAAACTGTAGCTAAACTGCTCCCAACCATCCAACATGCCCGCCAGTTCTTCAGCAGTGGGACGCTTGATGCGATGGGCAATTAAAAAAGCCCCAATTTGAGCAGGGGTGGCATTTTGTTCTAATAACATCTGCATTGCCTGCTTGGCTTCACTGCGGCTCAGGTCTTTCCCTGTCTGATTACCACTGCCGATTTTTTTGACAAATTCACGAAATTGGACACTCATGGGGTTTTCAGTAGCTCACAGGTGAGGTGGTACAGGTGGGCAATGGGGGGAATGGCTAGGCGATCGCTACTGGTGATACAGCACACTTGGCGGTGCAATTCAGGATCGCCCAAGGGGCGCACTTGCAAATAGTGATCTGTAGAAACGATAGGGGTAATCGCCCCTGCAGGAAGTAAAGCAAGGAGATTGCCCTGCTTGACCATCTCGCGAAAGGCATCTAGGGAGTTAAGCTCCAAGACAGCATTCAGCTCCAGTCCTTGCAGTTGAAATTGCTCCTGCACCATGCGCTGTAAGCCATAGCCGTCCTTGAACACAATCTGGGGGACACCATGCAAATCCCGCCATGTGATCGCCGAGCGGCTGGCAAGGGGGTGATCTTTGGTCAGCAGTACTTGCACTGGCTCTCTATACAAATCTTCCACCACCAAGCCAGAGCGGTTGTTCATAGACGGACTGCGCATGATTACGGCGAAATCCACCAACCCATCGAGCAAGACCTTGAAAGCCCGATCGCTTCCTAGAGTGGTTACTCGCAGTTGCACATGGGGATAGGCTTGGGCAAAGCGCACCAGAACGGGGGGCAATTTATAGGCAGACACCGAGGGAATGGCGGCTACGCATAGCTCAGTTTGTTTGCCCGCCTGTAGCTCGCTGATTTCACGGATGAAACTGTGCCACTCTTGGCAGATTTTTTTAGCTCTGGGCAAAAGGCGATCGCCACCAATGGTCAACTTAGCTCGCCCCCCGCGATGCAATAACTGCAATTGCAATTGTGCCTCTAGGGACTGGAGTTGGCGGCTCACAGTGGACTGGCTCACCCCGCATTTACGGGCGGCTTGCTGAAAACTGCCCGTTTCCGCCACAGCCAAAAAAGCCTCTAACTGCTCCAACCGCATTGGTACTAAAATACTGCCTCCCTAGCCCATAGTAGGCAGACAGGGGAAGTAATTTGGTACATAGGATACAATTCGCTACCTTGCGGTGGTGTCATAGGTGAGGCGAAAAGGGCGAATTGGGTTAGTTCCCCTGCCAGTGCAGTCTAATTGCAATTGATACCTACCTGCTTTGGGAAACACCACATCCGCTCCAGGAATATTAGTCCATTTTTCCGCATTCACTGGTTTGACAGGGTACTGCTGAATAGAAGCATCAGCACTGCGTCGCGGCAGAGCGAATACTGCCATGCGGCACTGCAAATTGGAGAGAGGAAGGGGTGCACCCCCTCTAGTAGTCAGTGCCACCCATACCCGCGTGGGCTGATTAACTTTGGGATTATGGTCTGGCTCAATGTGCCATGTGCCTGCTACCCCCGCTTGCCGATCAATGTTTACCGTATGCGCTGATAGCAAGAAACTACTGGCGATCGCCCCCAGCCATAGATGCCTTACCATAACTGAGTTCGCTGAATTATTTGGCAAACACAATACTAAGTTTATCCAAAAACTGTTTTACTCCCTCAAAAGTCCCGCCATAGGTAAGTAGGGGTTGTTCATAGCCTGCGATATTCAGGGAATACTGCTTGAAGGGCAGAAGCACCCCAGCGTAGGGAGTGCGCCCGTGACTGACCTCGCCCACAGCCATATCTAAGCCAACTTCTCGAATCGCTGATTCCAAAGCAAAAGTTTTGCTGATGCCATCCCCAATCACATGGAATGTGGGGTAGTCTCCATCGGCTGAATCTTCTACATAGGCACAGCCCGTATTGATTGCCGCTCCAATGCGCCAGCCTAGGGGTAGTTGGTACTGTTGGTTGAGGGATTCGCTGAGTTCATGCAGGGCTTGCACTGTCTGAAAGGCGGCTAAAATCTCAGTGATTGCCACCTGCTGAATTTCCGCATCGGCATCGTGAATCCACAGGCAAAGTAGGGCATCCCCTATATACTGATCCACTAGGCTCCCGTGGGCAGTCATAATCTCGGTAGCTTGGCGAAACCATTTGCTGATTATTTCAGATAGTAATTTTTCGTTGACCTGCTGGCTCAGTAGGCTGTAATTGCGAATGTCTGCTACTAGAGAGGTAATTAGTCTTCGTCTTTGCTGACGGATTTCTGTACTCTCATTGTGAAATTGAGACTGGGGAGAAATTGTGGAATGAAATTCAATGGTGGTTTCTCCCAAACTGATGTAGTCCCCATTGTTTAGTAGGCAGGGGAGCTTAATGCGCTTGCCATTTACATAGGTGCCATTGCGACTGCCAAGATCGAGTAGGTAATACTTACACCCCCCAATTAGCTGGATCATGGCATGATTGCGGGACACGCAGTGATCAAACAGGGGAATGGTGTTTTCTCTGCCCCTACCGATCGCCCAACTATCACTGTCCACTAGGGGGAAGCGACTGCTACCACGAGGACTTTGTAACACTAGATAGGCTGAAGGGGGGGAAGTCATTGTTTGGGCAGACAGGGGCAAAAGTTCCTCAATTATCAATCAATAATATACCCCAACAGGCTCAACTCTTTACCGCTATATGCCAAGGATAGCGTCTGCCAATGCCCAACGCCAACAGTATCACCGCCAACCCTAAGCCTGTAGTAATACCCCAACTGGTTGCCACATGGGGCATTGAGCAAAATCAACCGCATTGCTAGGGGATCGGTTTCATGGCGCATCAACTCCCGTCACTAAGGCATCAATCCATTTATGTGTGTAAAAATTATGTAAAAGTAGCCATCGGTCAGAGCTGTACCCAGCAAAGAGCCAATGTAGAAGTGAGTGCCTACTGCTTGACACTCCCGCCAACTCAAGTCGGGGGATTCTTACCCAGTCCAGAAACGGACATGGTTTGCGCCACTTACGGAGGGCTTCGATGAATACTGGGATGCTTACTGCTTACCAGACAGCCCACAATAGGCTGACCCAGTACTGGCGCTGGGGATCGGTTATAGAATAGGTGGGGGAAAAAGATGGTGCAAGCAAAGTTTGTTAGAGGAATTATCAATACTTAACAATCGTAGCCTATGCCTGCGGAAATTTGGGAAATGGATTTTTATTCTCGTCCTGTGTTGGATGCCAATGGCAAAAAGGTATGGGAACTTCTGGTTTGCGATCGCTACCGTACTAAGGAATACAGTAAGTTCTGCCCTGCGCAGATGGTGAATTCTGAATGGATTGCCAGCCAACTGCAAGAAATCGTTGCCAAGTGGGGGGTGACACCGCAAAAAATTAGGTTCTATCGCCCCACCATGCACAACATGCTGAATCGGGGCTGTAAGTTGGCACAGTTAACTCCCCTGCCGTCGCGCCGTTTGTATGCCCTGCCCCAGTGGCTTGCCGAGCGCATGACCACTGTCTATGCCCACATGGATAATTTTCAGCCTCCTGAAGGCGACCTGTTGCCTTTGGTCTCTCCTGCTAGCCAAGGAATCACACCTCTGCCTGATGCCCTGCGGGGCGATCGCTGGACTTTTGCCATGCTCCCTGTGTCTGAACTACAACAGGCGGAATCGTGGGATGTGGATTTTGGGGAGCTATTTCCTCTGCCGCCCTTGGATCAGAGTTTAGCTGTACCAGGGGTAGTTATTTTTTCCAGCCGTGCTACTCCTCTATCGGCGTGGATGGCTGGGGTTGATCCTGTAAGCATTACTTGGGTTCAGGATCAACTGGTGCTGTCTGCCAATGCTGAAGCCCAGTGGTCCTTATCTAGAATCAAAGATAGGGCGAGCGCTGAGCGGTTCGAGCAGTCAAAACAGCAGGTGTTGGGAATTCATTTTCTTGCCATTCAGAGCCACCCCGAAGTTACAAGTTTTGCGGGCTTTTGGCTCCTCAAGTCCTAAAGAGAGTGCCAAGGGCTATAAACTTTTGTGGAGTTTTTCTATTTTGAAATTTTGACTACTAGAATAGGGGAAAATTTACCTCAGGAATCTATGTCCCATAAAGCCCCAGTCCACAATGATTACGCCTACCAACTTGCTCTAACAGCGGCTCACTGTGCCGATGACCGCCAAGGGGCTGACATTGTCATTTTGGCACTGGAAGGGTTGACGGTTTTGACGGATTATTTTGTGATTATTACAGGTTTTTCTAGAGCGCAGGTCAGGGCGATCGCTAGGCACATAGAAGAGCAGGTTCTAGCCAAGTTTAGTCGTCAACCCCTGCGCACTTCAGGGGAACTGGAAGCCAACTGGATAGTGCAGGACTTTGGGGAAGTAATTGTGCATATCATGCAAGCTAAAGAGCGGGAATTTTATGCTCTCGAGTCTTTTTGGGGGCATGCACCGAAGTTTATACTTACTAAGTCCGCCTAGATTTTAACCAGATATGAAAGTTGGCGATCGCATCAAGGTAATTGCGGCAATTACAGTGTATCATCACCCTGCCCACAGAGGAAAACCGTTCAACATTCAAGGCATGGAAGGGCAGATAGTGGAAATTATCAGGGATTGGCATGGCAGACCTATCAGCCCTAACTATCCTATCAAGGTGGACTTTGGCGATCGTTTTTTTGCTCACTTGGCAGAGCATGAGATAGAGAAAATCAGTGCAGACTGAATCTCAGAACTCCCTGCACTATTGAGAAAAAGCAAATCAATCTTCAGGAAAATGGCTTTAGGACAAAAAATCCCTAGAACTAGCAACCAATCCTTAGGAAAAACCAAACATTAGCGACCAGTTTAACAAAATATCTATAGCCTGCATCTTAAGAAAAGACATAGAGTCTTGATAGATAACTCGTTCATCCTAGTTTTTTGTTAGACTTTTCAAACCTCATACAAAGTTTTCCCATCACCCCAGTATAGTGGTACATAGTCTTGAACAGTTCTACACCAAATTAAATTCTTACTTTCTGAAAGGACAACTTAGGTCAGTGGCTATACTGCGGTACTCATGGTTAAGTATTTGTCCATAGGTTTGGCGATCGCTCTTACTGCCTGTGCGCCTGCGCCTTCTGAGCCAATTACTGGGGGTAATTCTCCCCAGCCTGTTCCCCAAGCCACTAAGTCCTTGACTCTGGAAGTACTAGCTAGTGGTTTAGAACATCCGTGGAGTATGGCATGGCTCCCTGATGGTTCCATGCTGATTACTGAGCGGGCAGGCAGGCTACGCCTGTTCCGCAATGGTCGCCTTGATCCCCAACCTATTGCAGGATTGCCGCCGATTTTTGTAAGCGGTCAGGGTGGACTGCTAGACATTGTGTTGCATCCCAACTTTAAGCAGAACCGCCTTGTGTATTTCAGCTATGCCCAAGGGAATATCACTGCCAATCGCACTGTGGTTGCTCGAGCGGTCTTCAATGGCAAACGGTTGAGCCAAGTACAGCAGATTTTTGCTGTCGATCAGTTCAAACCTGAGGCTCAACATTTTGGCTGTCGCCTGCTGTGGTTGCCTGATGGCACTCTGCTAATTGCAATCGGGGATGGGGGCAATCCGCCTATTAGTTTGAATGGGCAGTTAATCCGTCTGCAAGCCCAAAATAAGCGCAGTCAGCTTGGCAAAATCCTGCGGGTCAATGAGGATGGTTCTGCCCCCGAAGATAATCCTTTTATCCGTCAGCAGGATGCCGATCCCCGTCTCTACAGCTATGGACATCGCAACATTCAGGGATTGGCGCTCCATCCGCAAACTAAGCAGGTGTGGTCAACGGAGCACGGGGCAAAGGGTGGGGATGAATTGAACTTAATTAGAGCGGGTCAAAATTTCGGCTGGCCCCTAGTAACCCACAGTCGCGAATACTTTGGCCCTGAGATTTCCCCCCATCGCTCTCTGCCTGGGATGGTCGATCCTGTGCTGGTCTGGCAAAGTGCGATCGCTCCGTCAGGGCTGGCATGGCACAATGGCAAACTCTATGCGGGGGGATTGGTGTCCCAAGACATTAAACAGCTAGAAATATCCCCAGAAGGGCGAGTGTTGAAGCAAACTTCCATTCCCATTGGGCAGAGAGTTAGGGATGTGCGCAGTAAGGATGGTTGGCTCTATGTGCTAACTGATGCTCCCAATGGACAACTGCTCAGGCTTCGCCCGTAAGTGTTGTGCTTAGATATAAATGATTACCTTCATTCCTAAATCCTGTTCTAAAGAGCGATAGAAGGAGTAATTTTTACTCCTGTTTGAGATTTGTCTCAAGTTCCCACAATTTGAGTTCAGTTAGTTTGGGTCTCTGTTGGCATGGCTTGGTGATTGGAATAATTGCGCTGATCTCTCTGCTAGAAAGACCTAAGGAAGTTCTCTCCCTTCTCAAACAACGAGAGAAGTTAATGCTTCCCAGCCCAATTCAGTGCTTCCAATGGGTCGCCCGGGATTCGAACCCGGAACTAATCGGTTAAAAGCCGAGTACTCTACCGTTGAGTTAGCGACCCAAGCCTGTTTCAGTATATCCCATTTGTAAAGTATTGTGTAGTAGGCAATGGGGCTACTTTTGCACTCCTTTGGCGATGGTAACAATTTGGTCAAAGACAGCGGGTTCGAGAATTGCCAACTGGGAGAGCATTTTGCGGTTGAGTTGAATGGAGGTGTGTTTGAGTAAGCCCATAAACTGGCTGTAGCTCAGCCCGCGCATTCTCACAGCGGCGTTGATGCGAGCAATCCAGAGTCGGCGAAAGTCTCTTTTTTTCTTGCGGCGATCGGCGTAGGCATAGCGCAGGGCTTTCATCACCTGCTGGTTGGCGTTGCGAAATAGCTTGGAGTGTGACCCTATGAAACCTTTGGCAAGTTTGAGAATTTTTTTGCGGCGTTTACGGGCTACATTACCCCTTTTTACTCTGGTCATAGCGGTTTCTCTATGCGTAGGGCATCATGGCACGGACATTGTCAGCATCCCTTTCAGAGACGGGGACGATTTTGCTGAGGCGGTTTTTGCGATCACTGGGTTTGTGCTGGAGCAGGTGATTTTTACCAGCACGGCGGCGCACTATTTTGCCACTGCCTGTGAGCCTAAAGCGCTTGGCGGCGGCTCTGCGGGTTTTGAGTTTTGCCACGGTTTTAGCTAGAAAATTTTGACCTTTCCTAGCTTAACACAAATCTAACCTATTTCGCAATCACTAAGTTTTTGTAAAAAGGCTTCGTAGAGCGATCGCCCGTTGATAAAGTTATTGTCCTGCCACGGCTCCAGCCAAATGGGTGCGGGCAGGTGTCCTTCGGGGGCATTGAGGTCGTACTGCAAGGCGGTGGTTTGCAACCATCCCACTTGTGCCAAGAAGTTTTGCCACTGCTGGCGGCGCAATTCTTCTCCTACTAAAACCCCTGCTGGCATTACTTCCCTGACTTGGGCAGAGATTTGAATGGCGCTGGCGCGCCCAGCTAGTACCAGTTCTTGGGCTTGCTTGATTTCACGGATGGCTAGGGGGGCAAGGAGACGAAATTGCAGGCTGGGATTGCCCAAGACGGCGCGCATAGCTTGCAGGAGGTCTGACCACTGGGGCAGGTTGAAGCGATCGCCTATGGTTTTGAGTTGGTCGCAAATTGCCTGTAGATTTTCCCGATTTTTGGGGGTGTCGGGTTGCTTGAAGCACTGCAACATCTCCCGCAGTTTGGCGGGTACTTCCACCTTAAAGGCGGCAACCAAGGAGCGATCGCTGGCAGGAACAACAGGGGTTACTGGGGGGGTGGGGGGTGAGGGGGCAGTTACTGGTTCTGGTTTGATCCCTGCCAGAGAGTTCAGATGCCGTTTGATTTGCTCAAAAATAGGGGCAGAATCGCGCACAATAGCATCTGCCTTGTCTAGACTCAGCCCTTCTGGGCTTTCTAGCTGTTCGATTAAATCCCTAAGTTTGTCAAAGCACTCTAGGAAGTAGGTTTGCAGTTGTTGATCTACCTTGAGGTTTTGGTGGTCGCGAAATATCTTGAAGTTGTCCTCAAAGTTGTGCGCTAAGGTTTGAATGCCAGTGTAGCCTAGCATGGCGGCTCCCCCTTTGATGGAGTGAGCGGCGCGAAACACCTCATTGACTGCTTCTGGGTCTGTGAGCATGGATTCCAAGTTCAACAAGCCATGCTCGATGGTATCTAGGTGTTCTTTGGCTTCCTCGATAAAGTAGATGGTAATCTGGCGTTGCTTCTCTTGATCCATGGCTTTTTACCGTTAGTTGTCTAGTTGCCTTGGGTTTGGGCTTTGTGCCGCCGCCGTTGAATGCCAAAGCCAAACCTGCCGTTGCTTGCCTTTTTCCAGAGTTGGTCAATGAGCTGTAGGGTTTGGCAGGGTAACTGTTGAATGTCTTGGGTGGTCAGGGGCAATCCTTCTGGCTTGTTGAGGGCGCGGCACATCAGGTTCCAGGTTTCTAGGTTTGCTTCTTGCCACTTTTGTTCTTTGAGCAACTGCTGGAGACGAGTTACATTCAGCCCTGCTGTCCCTAGTTGAGGTGGCAGTTGGAATGGGGGGCGATAGTGCAAGGTAATGCCGTTGGTGGGGAGAATCACCTGACCATCGGGGTTGATTTTGATGCTGACTGTTACTTCATCTAGCACCAAGTTTTGGTCAGTGGCTAGGTGGGGATCGGGGGCTAATTGTTGCACTAGGGAAGTGAGGCTGGTGATCTGTTCTTGAAGATGCTGGACTGGAACGCCCTTGATGTGGGGTTCATAGCCATTACTGGCGGCATACTCAATCAGTAGTTGGGCTTCAGGGGATTCACTCATGGCAGGCTCGCTAGTATGTGTGCAGGCAGGCTACCCTACTTTATCGCATATATTTGTTAATCTGTCATCCTGACAGTTCAGCTGGGTTTAGGGAGTTAAGAGCAACCACGGTCTCATTGGCAGAGTTGTTCGCCCTATGGTTATTATCCTCTGTCAGCACAGTTTTTTCTAGGGGGGGGTTAATTTGTTCAGCGATCGCCGATTTGGTCAGAGCGCTTTCGTAGGCGGTGGCGATCGCCACTTTGTCGACGATAGCAACCACCCGCTTCTGGCGATGGCGATCCACTACGGGCAGTTGGCGCAGGTCCCTGACAGCCATGCGTTTCAGGGCATCAACTACCGATTCATCAGCGTAGGTGTGGAGCACTTCAGCAGTACAGGCTTCCCCTACTTTGATCTCCTCTAGGCGATGGCTCCACTGGGGATTTACGAGAATGCGCTTCACATCCTGATTGGTGAGAATACCTGCTAGGCAATTCTGCTGATCCACTACCACTATGCTGTGGTGATAGCCGCTGGTCATAATTTGGGCGGCGCGG
>Ga0308417_1002196_pt1 | contig 12960 bp, 11 predicted proteins | sample HotsprSampleOS65_FD_203528 | JGI IMG/M metagenome (GOLD analysis project Ga0308417, IMG submission 203528) | Hot spring phototrophic mat microbial communities from Octopus Spring, Yellowstone National Park, Wyoming, United States - 20090730_OS65 ... | reverse complement strand
TCGTGCGCCCGTCCTGGCCCAGGATTTCCTCAACCACCGTGTCCCAGATGAAGGCGATCTTCTCGTGTTTGAAGGCCCGCTCGCGCAGGGCAACGCTGGCGCGCAGCTCGTCGCGCCGATGCACCACTGTCACGCTGCGCCCGAACTTGGTCAGGAACAGCGCCTCCTGGATGGCCGAGTCGCCGCCGCCAACCACGATGATGTCCTTGCCGCGGAAGAAGAAGCCGTCGCAGGTGGCGCAGTAGCTGACGCCGCGCCCGGTGTACTCGATCTCACCGGGGACATTGAGGTGGCGCGGGTTGGCGCCAATCGTGACGATCACGGCGTCGGCCAAGTAGGTGTCGCCGCTGTCGGTCTGCACGCGGAAGGGCGTGCCGTGCGTGAAATCTACGTCCGTCACCGAGTCGAACACGAACTCAGCCCCGAAACGCTCAGCCTGCAGCTTCATGTTCTCGGTCAGCTCCGGGCCGGTGGTGCCGTCGGGGAAGCCGGGGAAGTTCTCCACCTCGTGCGTGGTAGCGATCTGCCCACCGAGCTGGCTGCCGGTAATGACGACCGTCTTGAGCTGGGCGCGGGCGGTGTAGAGCGCGGCGGTCAGCCCGGCCGGGCCAGAGCCGATGATCAGTACGCGAACTTTCTTGTCACTCATGTTGAACACAACCTCGTGGTCTGATGCAGGTCAGTAACAGCCTTACGTTGAAACGGGCGCCGCTGGATGACTACGGCTGCAAAAGCCGGCCGTCGTTTTCGGCGCGGATGATCGCCACCAGCGCCTCGAACTCCTCGCGGCAGTCGGCACAGCAGGCCAGGTGCGCCTCGACAGCCGGCAGCAGGTCGTGTATGTCAGCGCCCAGCGCCACCTGTTCAGCCAAGCAGTCGAACTGCTGGTTGCAGGTTTCGCAGTCCATACACTCGTGCTGTTCTTCGTGCGTGTTGAGAATGAACCGCAGCAGGTTGCTCAGCGGGTCCTGCGCCATGCCGCACACTCCCAGTTGTTTCTCGCACTACTACGGACGATCGGGGCGCGGGCAATCTTACGCGGCAGGAGAACTCACAGCGCGCTGAACGACTGCATCAGCTCCTGGGCGTGGGGCCACACGCGCTCGTCGGGGACCAGCCACTTGTCGCGGATAGCGCCGCTGGCGTCCACCAACACCAGGCCGGCGTAGCGCTCCATGCGGAACGCGCGGTGCACCCTGCGGTCAGCGTCGGCCAGCAGGTGGAACTGGAGCGGGCTGGCGCTGCTCATGTAGAAGGTGTAGAGGGCGTGCGGCTTGTCGCACACCAGCAGCGCGATGCGCACACCCTGGCGCTCGAAGCGCGGCGCGTGGCGCTGCAGCCACAGAATGCGGCGCACGGTGGCTGGTTGCCAGGTGTCGCCGGTGAAACCCAGCAGCAGCCCGCGCGGCCCGCTGAGCTGTTCGCGTCCCAGCAGGCGCTGCTCGTGGTTGTACAGCGTGAAGTCCGGCGCAGGGGTCAGCAGGCGCGGCCCCATCTCGAGCGTGTTGAGCATGCTGGCACTGCCTTTTCGTAACGCGGTTGCACTGTTCATTATATGCCCACATTGCGCGCGCGGCCCCAACGATTCGGCCCGACGGGCAGCAGGTTAACAGGTTCTAACAAAACTGCTCAGCCCTCATGCGGTCGGCTGCGGCACGCTGGATGCCCCCCCAAAAAAGCGGCCGCAAGCCGCCGAAATCGGCCTTAAGCCTTGCCTAACTGAGCAATTCCCTGTTGTCGAAAGCGCCCTTGTGCCCCTACCATAATAAAAATCGCTGCGCTGATTGCAAGGGGCCGTCTTACGATGACCGCAGTCACTGACCAGCGGCAGGTACGCCGCGTGTTCCTCATCACGCTGGCGCTGAACCTGGCCGTTGCTGCCAGCAAGATCGCCATTGGCGCGGCCACCGGCGCGCTGGCCATCATCGCCGACGGCCTGCACTCGCTGGTGGACAGCTCTGGCAACGTCGCCGGCCTGCTGGCGACACGGCTGGCCGACAAGCCGCCGGACGCCGACCACCCCTACGGCCACGCCCGCTTCGAGATGCTGGCGGCGCTGGTCATCGGCGTGCTGCTGCTGCTGACCGCCCTTGAGGTGGTGCGCGGCGCGGCCGACCGGCTGATGGGCGGTGAGCCGCCAGAGCTGACGCCGCTGGCTTTCGCCATCATGCTGGCCACGCTGGCGATCAACATCGGCGTGAACCGCTACCAGGTGCGGCAGGGCCGCCGGTTGAACTCGCAGGTGCTGCTGGCCGACGCAGCCCACACTGGGGCCGACATCTTCGTGACGCTGTCGGTGCTCGTCAGCATGGCGCTGGTCGTTCTGCTGGGGTGGGGCTGGGCCGACATCGCCGCCGCGCTGGTGGTCACTGTGCTGATCGGGCGCGCGGCGTGGCAGGTGCTCAGCCAGGCCAGCCGCGTGCTGGTAGACGCCGCGCCCTACGACTCCGACCAGCTCGCCGCCTGGGTGCTGGAAGTGCCGGCGGTGGACCGCGTGCTGCGCGTGCGCAGCCGGGGCGTGTCTGGCGCGGCGCACATTGACGTGGACGTGCAGGTAGCGCCGGAGACGACTGCCGCCCAGGCCGACGCCATTGCTGGGGCTATCCGCCAGAAGCTGGCCGAGCACGTGGGTTTTGTGGAAACCGAGGTGCACTTCGCGCCGGATTACGCTGGCGAGCCTAACTACGCGCAGGTGGCGCGCGCCCGCGCCGACGCGCTGGGCATGGGCACGCACGAGGTGCGCGTCACCGAAGGGCCGGGCGGTCTCGTGCTGGAAATGCATGTCGAAGTCGCGCCGGGGCAAACGCTGGACGCCGCCCACCAGCAGGTCAGCCAGTTGGAACACGATGTGCGCCGCAACCTGCCCGACTTGCACGAGGTCATCACGCATATTGAGCCGGCGCAGGGCGAGGGCGGCGGCGGTGAACACGACCGCGACGCAGTCCACGCGGCCGACGGGCTGGCCGCGCGCGCGCTGGCGCTGCTGCAGCGGCATTACCCTGAGCTGGACTGGCACGATCTGCGCGTGTACCCGGATGACGGCGGCTTCGCGGCGGCCATGCACGTAGCCCTTCCGCCGCAGATCACAGTCGAGGCGGCGCACCGCATCGCCGAGAACGCTGAGACTTTGCTGCGGGCAAACCTGCCGAGCCTGGCGCGGGTGACAATCCACACCGAGCCGTCTGAGGGGCCTGCTACACCGGCGTGAGCCTGACGCGCTCGCCGCGCTCGAAGAAGTGCTGCCGGCTGTTGAGCGGCTGCAGGTCGGAGAACCAGGACGCCTCTGGGTCGAAGCGGGCGAAGAACGGGCGGCCCACCCACTCCGGGCTGCGCCCCTGCAGGAAGGACAGCACGAACGCCCGCTGGCCCTCTATTTCGGCTACGCCGTGCACGTGCACTTTGCCCGGCGTGGCGCTCATTACGGGGCCGCGCACGGTGCGCGCCAGCCCGGACACATGCGCGTATGCCCCCCGGAAGATGCGCAGCGCGTGCGCCAGCGGCAGCTCAAAGTAGCGGCGCGGGCCGGTGTCGCGGCTGACGAACATGTAATACGGGATCATCCCCAAGCGCACGCTGCGCTGCCACATCTCGGCCCAGGCGCGGGCGCTGTCGTTAATGTGGCGCATAACCGGCGCTTGTGTGCGGATTTCGCAGCCGGCTGCGCGCAGGCGGCGCACCGCTTCCTCGCAGATAGCGGTCTGCATCTCGCGTGGGTGGCTGAAGTGCGCCATGATCGCCACGTGCCGCCCGCTGGCAGCAATCTGCTCGAACAGCCGCAGCAGGTCGTCGGCGTCGTGGTCGGTGACGAAGCGCTGCGGCCAGTAGGCCAGCGCCTTTGTGCCGATGCGGATAGTCTGCACGTGCGCCAGGTCCGGCGTCAGCAGCGGCTCGATGTACTGGCGCAGCCCGCGCGTGGTCATGATGGCCGGGTCGCCGCCGGTGAACAGCACGTCGGTGACCTCGGTGTGCTGGCGCAGGTAGGCCACCAGCCCGTCCACCTCGCGCGCGGCGAACTTGAGATCCTCCATGCCCACAAACTGCGGCCAGCGGAAGCAGTACGAGCAGTAGGCGTGGCACGTCTGGCCGCGGCTGGGGAAGAAGAGCACCGTTTCGTGGTATTTGTGCTGGATGCCCGCCAGCCGCTCGCCATTGAGCACCGGCACGTTGTGTTCAAGCTGGCCGGCCGGGTGCGGGTTGTGCGCCAGGCGGATGCGGTCGGCGGCAGCGCGCAAGTCGGCGCGCGGCGCGCCGCGGCGGATCAACCGCGAGATGGTGTTGAAATCGCGGTCTTCCAGCATCTCGCGCTGCGGGAACGTGAGCTGGTAGATCGGGTCGTCGGGCACGCGCGCCCAGTCAATGAGGTTATCGGTGACGTAGCGGTTGGTGCGGAATGGGAACACGGCCGAGACAACGTGGATGGCGTGCTGCATCGCTGCGTCAAGGCGTTCGTACTGCGGGAGGGTGTGCACGTTATCACGGGTGTACGCTTGATACGTGTCTGCCTTTCTATGCATCGCATAGTTCCTGCTAACGGACGATGGTATGTATATTATACCATGCCATTAGGGCATAATATCTTTCGATAATTTAATTAAAACCGGGGCACTGCGTTACAACAGTTACTAACAGCAGCCTGTCGCCGGGGGCGCACGGCCGTGTTAAACTGGCGCGAAAAAGGAGCGTTTGCGGTGGACTTCTCAACGCCTGAGCACGTCGAAAAGCTGGCGGCGCGCGTGCGCCGGTTTGTTGAAGACGAGGTTATTCCGCTGGAACCCCGCGCCGAGGAACACGCCGACGGCCTGCCGCCAGAGGCGCTGCGCGGCCTGCGCCAGAAAGCGAAGGACGCTGGCCTGTGGGCGCCGCAGCTTCCGGCTGAGCTGGGCGGCCTGGGCCTGACGCTGGCCGAATGCGTGCCGGTGTTCGAAGAAGCCGGGCGCAGCCTGCTGGGGCCGCTGGCGCTCAACTGCGCCGCGCCAGACGAGGGCAACATGCACCTGCTTCATCTCTACGCCACGCCGGAGCAGCGCGAGCGCTATCTGCTGCCGCTGGCGCGCGGCGACGTGCGCTCGGCTTTTGCCATGACCGAACCGCCGCCAGGCGCTGGCAGCGACCCGTCGCTGCTGCGCACGACGGCTGTGCGCGATGGCAGCTCGTGGGTCATCAACGGGCACAAGTGGTATGCCACTGGCGCAGACGGCGCTGCTTTCTACCTCATCATGGCGCTGACCAGCCCGGAGCGCGGCGTGCACAAAGGCAGCACCGTGTTCGTCGCGCCGGCGGACGCGCCCGGCATCGAGCTGGTGCGGCGCGTGCCGGTAATGGGCGCGGGCGGGCCAGGCGGCCACGGCGAGGTGCGCTTCCACGACCTGCGCCTGCCGGACAGCGCCGTGCTGGGCCAAGAGGGCCAGGGCTTCGCGCTCACGCAGGCGCGGCTTGGCCCGGCGCGGCTGACCCACTGCATGCGCTGGATGGGTATCGCGCAGCGGGCGCTGGAGATCGCGACGGGCTACGCCAGCCGGCGCGAGGCCTTCGGCGGCGCGCTGGCCGGCCATCAGGCGGTGCAGTGGATGCTGGCCGACAGCGCGCTGGAGCTGCACGCTGGGCGGCTGATGGTGCGCCAAGCGGCCTGGCTGCTGGAGTGCGGCGACCGCGCCCGCAGCGAGACTTCAATGTGCAAGGTGTTCGTGGCAGAAACGGTCAACCGCGTACTCGATCGCGCCATCCAGATTTGCGGGGGCACTGGCATCTCGCGCGATCTGCCGCTCAGCCGCTGGTATGAAGAGGCGCGCGCCTTCCGCATCTACGACGGGGCCAGCGAGGTGCACCGCATGGTGATCGCGCGCGGCGTGCTTAAGCAGTTCGGCGCAGCGGCCGAAGCCTAGCGGCGCTGCGTCTGAGCGTAATCCTCATCGTCCACAATGTAGAAACGCTCGCGCGCATCTCGTGCCAAGTCTTCGTTCTTGCGCTTTTCGTCGTTCTTGCGCTTCTCGAAAACGTCCTCGTCCAACGACCGGGCTTCGCTCCGGCGAGCGCAGTGGTACTTGTCGTGTCTGCCTATCGCGCTGAACATCATGCTCAGGCCCACCAGAATGAGAATGCCAGGCCACCACCAACCCGTGGTGAACAGGAACGCCAGCCCGAACAGCCACACCAGACCGTTGAGGGCGCCCCACACGCTGCGCTCGACCACGGCGCGGGCCAGGGCCGACGCACCAATCACGTATAGGATGCCAGGCCAAAACGCGATCCCACCCATGAACAGCAGCGCCAGCCCGATCAGAAACACGCCGCCGCCCACCTGCTCCGCCCGCTTGCTGTTCGACATTGCCGCCGCCCTTTTCTCCAAACACTCCCACATTTATACGAACGAGCGCGCGCTGCGGTTGCGCCGGCTGACCCTAGCACAGCACGCGGCGCAGCGTCTCCTCGTCCACGTTGCCGCCGCTGACCACAATCACCGTCGGCCGGTCGTCGGCGGTCACCACGCCGCTCTGCAAAGCCGCGATGCCCACCGCGCCGCCGCCCTCCACCACCCAGCCCTGCTCGAACAGCGCCCAGCGCATGGCAGCGGCAATGGCCTCCTCGCTCACCAGCACCACTTGATCCACGAAGCGCTGCGCCAAGTCAATCGTGATGGACTTGAGTTCGATGTCGCCGGAGAGCGCCTCGGCCAGCGTGTCCCACGCCTGCGGGTAGGCCGCGTCGTAGAGCGCGTTGTACATGGCCGGCGCAGATCGAGCACACACGCCGATTACCTCTACGCCAGGCCGCAGCGCCTTCAACGTCAGCGCAATGCCGGATACCAGCCCGCCGCCGCTCACCGGCACGAGCACGCGGCCCACGTCGGGCAGCCCCTCGACAATCTCCAGGCCCACAGTGCCCGCGCCAGCCACCACGTTGCTGTCGTTGTAGGGCGAGACAAACGTGAGGCCCTCGGCGCGCTCCAGGCGGCGGGCCTCCTCCTCGGCCTCGTCGTAGTTGTCGCCGAACAGCACCGCCTCGGCGCCGTACTGGCGCACGCCGTTTACCTTGCGCCGGGGTGTGTGGCGCGGCATCAGCACGCGGGCGCGCGCGCCCACCACCTGCGCGGCGTAAGCCACCCCCTGCGCGTGATTGCCTGAAGAGCAGGCCACAATCCCCCGGTCGCGCTCCGTTGGGCTGAGCGCCAGCAGCGCGTTGAGCGCGCCGCGCACCTTGAACGAGTGGGTCTGGTGGGCGTTTTCCAGCTTCAGCCACACAGCAGCGCCCAGGCTGTGGGCGCGCTCCAGCGGCGTGGGCTGCACATACGGGGCGATGCGGTAGCGGGCCAGCGCGACGTCGGCCAATTGCACCATGAAATGCGACGCTCCTTGTCAAAAGTTTGAGGCTTCCTAATTTGCGCGGAAAACAAACGCTTGTATAGTGAGAACTATAGCGCACTCTGGGATTTTATCGAGACCGACATGTACCCGCTTACCGACCCGCACACCCTGCGTCAGCGCGCCTATCACGACGACGAAATGCTGCGCCTGCGCCACCACATCCACGAGCAGTACAGCGTGCCGCGCGTTGATTTCCCGGAGTGGGCGCTGCAGCGGCTGGCCTGGCGCGGCGACGAAGTGGTGCTCGATGTCGGCTGCGGGCCGGGCCGCTACGCCCGGGCGCTGGCCCAAATCGCGCCGGGCGCTGTCTACTACGGGGCGGACTTTTCGGCGGGGATGCTGGCCAACCACCCGCAGCGCGCCCACACAGCTCAGGCCGACGCCCAGCATCTGCCCTATCCTGACGGCGCGTTCGACGTGGTGATGGCCAACCACATGCTCTACCACGTGCCTGACATCCCCCAGGCGCTGCAGGAGTGCCGCCGCGTGCTCAAGCCGGACGGCGTGTTCCTGGCCGCCACCAACAGCCTGGACTCAATGCCCCAGTTCCGCGAGCTGATCAAGCGCGCCATTCTGGTGCTGACCGCGCCAGGCCGCGCGGTGCAGCTTCCCCTGCCCTCCAGCCATCTGTTCTCGCTGGAAAGCGGCACGCGCCTGCTGGCGCGCTATTTCTACGCGGTTGTTCGCTACGACCTGCCCGGCGCGCTGGTGTTCGACGCCGTGGAGCCGGTGATGGTCTACCTAGAGACCACGCGCAGCCTGCGCGAGCCGCAGCTCCCTGAGGGCGTGACGTGGGACTCGGTCATGTTGATTGTGCGCGAGCAGGTGAAGAACCAACTGAACTACTTCGGCCAGCTGATCGTCAACAAACTGTCCGGCGTGCTGGTCGCTTCCGATCGCGGCGGTTTCATCGGCGAGTTCGTGCGCCAGGGCGAGTACGAGCGCGTGCATCAGGACAAGGGTGACCCGACACACGTCAGAAGGGACAGACAACTGCGATGAGCGCGTTTTTCATCACCGCCACTGCGCTGGCCCAGGCCGCCGCCAACCCCGCCCTGAACCCGGTATCGCTGGCGGCGCTGGCGCTGGGGGCGCTGGCGCTGCTGATCGCGACATGGGTCGCGCTGCGCGACGAGCGGCTGGCGGCACGGCTGGCCCGCGCCGAGCAGGCGCTGCAGGCCGCCCGCGAACAGGCCGCAGCCCCAGAACCGAGCGCACAGGCCGCCCAGCCGAGCGCCGACGAGCTGCAGCAGGCGCTGGCCGGCCTGGAGACGGTGCTTGCGCAGCAGCGCGAGGCGGCCGCGCGCGCCGCGCTGGCGCTGACACTGCTGCCCCAGGGCGAGCGCCAGTACCGCTGCAAAGATTTAAGCGGCGCGCTGGACACGTATGAGCGGGCGCTGGCGCTCAACGAGGCCAACCCGCTGGTGCACTACCGCCTGGGCTATATCCACACCCAGCGCGCCGCCTTTGATCAGGCCGAGAAGCATCTCACGCGGGCGCTGGCCCTGGCGCCGGATTTCAGCCCCGCCGCGGCGGCCTTGGGCTATCTTTACCGCCGCCGCGCTGAGGTCACCCCGCCTGGCCCAGCGCGCGAAAAACTGCTGTTCGCCGCCGAGGAGAAGCTGCGCGCCGCCCTGCAGCAGTCGCCGCGCCTGCTGGACGAGGACGGCGAGTCCTGGTGGGGGGCGCTGGGCGGGCTGTACCGCAGCACAGGCCACACGCGCAAGGCCGTGCGCGCCTATCAGCAGGCGGCCGCCATCACCCCCTACTCGTCCTACCCGCTGGGCAACCTTGCACTGCTGCGCGGCAAACCAGGCGACCTAGACGCCATGCTCGACACCTTCCGCGATGTGGAACGGCTGGCCCGCGCCGAGGTGCAGGCCGCTCCCGACGACTACTGGCCCTACGCTGACCTGCTGCTGGCCCGTCTGGCGCTGGGCAAAATCCAGGAGGCTGAGGAGACGCTCAACACCATGCGCCGGCTGATGCCGCCAGACATGCCGCACGCCGCCGCCAGCCTGGCCAGGTCGCTCGCCACCCTGGCCGAGCTGCTGCCAGACAGCGCCGCCACCATCGCTGACGTGATCGCCCACGTGCAGGCTGGCCCAACGCGGGCTGCTGCTGACGTCACGCTGGCCAACGAGACGTTCGTGGTGATGCTGAATGACCTGCCGGCGCTGGCTGTGCGCGTGTCTGACCAGGACGACCCGGCGCACATTGTTCATCTGCTGGACCTGGCCGAACCGCGCCCAACGATTTTCCTGTTAGGCGGCGCGGTGGACATGTCCGCCGATGAGGTGGCTGCCACGCGCCCGGTGCTGGAGGAGGGCCTGGCGGCTTACGCCCAGGAGCGCGGCATCGCCGTCATTGACGGCGGCACGCGCTCCGGCGCGATGCAGATGATGGGCGAGGCGCGGCGCAGCTGCCGCGGCACGTTCCCCCTGGTGGGCGTGGCCCCCATCAACCTGGTGCGCTTCAGCGGCCACGAACCGCCTGAAGGCTACCCGCTGGACCCCAATCATTCGCATTTCGTGCTGACCAGCGAGGGCGACTGGGGCGACGAAACCGACTTCATCGTGCGGATTGCGCAGGCCATCGCCGGCGGCCAGCACCCCGTCGTTGGGATCATCATCAACGGCGGCGGCATCGTGCGCCAGGAGGTCTACCGCCTCACGCTGACCGAGCGCCTGCAAACCCCCCTGCTGGTGCTGGACGGCAGCGGGCGCTTCGCCGACACGCTGGCGCGCGCCATCCGCACTGGCGAGACCGACGACAGCCAGCTTCGCGAGATCGTCAGCAAAGGCCGCATTGAGGTGATCGCCATCGCTGACGGAGCGGACGGCATCCGCCAGCGCCTCAGCGCCTATTTCGAGCCGCAGCCGCAGCGCTAGGCGCGCCCGGTCTGCTGATTCCACTCGGCATCTTGTAGGTCGCGTGGGCAGGGTTTTCGATTGTTCATCATCCTAGCTGTCTCGTCCATCCGATTTTTAACAGATACGCTCTCGAGACTCAGCTTGTTACATGCGCCCGCACGCCCGTCACAGCGGCAAAGACGTTTCAGTCCTGGCTTGGCGTGCCGCACGGTAAGCGCTCAAACCAAGCGGGAACAGGACGAGATGGACAACGCCGATCATCAGGATGAGCTGCGGAAGAATCGGCGTCAGCAGATCCGCGAGCCTCTCTGACAGCCCGACAAGGAACATGGCAACCCATGTCTGCGGCGGAACGGTGGGCGCGTTCGGACTTCGGGGGCAATCGTCTGCCCGGCGGGAGAGGCGACCCCGCTGATCATCAGCATCAGCGCGCTAAAGAAGAGGATGAAACCGACCAGCAGAAGTTGGTAGACCAACCCACCGCGCACGAACAGCGCCAGCACTACGCCGACCGCGAAAGTCCCCACGTTGAACCACAGCGCCAGCCACCATATCGAGCCGAGCGCCGTCGTGCGCAGCGCCCCGCGCGAGTCTGCTATCAGGGGGATGAGTTCAGGCGAACGCATGACCCTGCGCTTGAACGCGCGCAGTTGGAGCAGCCTGGCGATCTTGGTGGCGCTTTCGAGGACGAGCGTCAGCGCGATCAGCAGCAGCGAGATCGTCTCACTGGCGTCCGGTTGATTCAACGCCACGACTCCACCAACGAGAAAGCCAGCACCCCGGATGATGTAGGCAATCAGGTTGAACATTGTGTGTCTTTTCGCTCCACTAAACCACGCTTCGGTCGGATAGTTTTTTTCTACAGCACATCATAAACAATAAGCTTATCACGGAATAAAGAAGAGAATGTCAACGATACGGTTAAGAAAGTGACATGTGCGGCAAATGCGGGTGGTCAGCACCACAATCTGGTGCGCCAGGCCACTGAAGATGTGTATGACGTGATTGTGGCTCCACCAATACCTGTTCCGCGACAAACCGTGATCTACTGAATTTAGAGCTTCTGCGTGGATCGGCCTTGCCGGTTTTAAGGCGCGGGTTGTTCTGCCGGCTGGGCGGCCGGCAGCAGCACGCGGAACGTGCTGCCAGCGCCGGGCTGGCTCTCCACCTCGATCTGCCCGCCGTGCTGCTCGACGATCTTCTTGGTGATAGCCAGCCCCAGGCCAGCGCCGCCGGTCTCAGGCGAGCGCGAACGATCGGCGCGGTAGAAGTGCTCGAAAATACGCGCCAGATCAGCCTCGGCGATGCCAATGCCGGTATCTTGCACTTCGATCAACACACGGCTAGGGCGAACAGCCGTGCGTAGCGTAATCGTCCCCTCCTCCGGCGTGAAGCGGGCGGCGTTGCCTAACAGGTTGAGCAGCGCGCGCTGCAGCTCGTCTTTGTCCGCCTGGATCAGCGGCAGATCGGGGTGCAGGTCGTGCTGGAGCACGATACGGCGCGCCTCCAGCAGCGGCCGCATGCGCGTGCTGACGCTGGTGACCGCTTCGTTGACGTTGACAGAGCGGAACTCGAAGCCCTCGCGCTGGTCCAGCCGCACCAGCGTGAGCATCCCCTCCAGCAGTTCCTTTAAGCGGGCCGTCTGCTGTTCGATGCGGTCGTAGTGCAGGGCGCGGTGCGCTGGGTCGTTGTCCAGGCGGCGCAGCAGGTAGATGCTGGTGTTGATGGCTGTCAGCGGCGTGCGCACATCGTGCGAGACGTCGCGGATAAAATCGGACAGCAGGCGCACGCGTTCCTTCTGCAAGGTGGCCTCCAACGCGTTGAGGTCGGCCAGTTTGCGCGCGGTAATGTCCTCGGCGGCCCCGTAGATGCGGTGCACACGGCCGGTTTCGGGGTCGGTCACCGGGTGATAGCGCACGCGCAGGTGGCGCACCTCGCCGCTGCGCGCAATCAGGCGGAACTCGTGCTCGCGGTCGGCTCCGACTGTAACCATCTGCTGCACCGTGTCCTCAAACATCGCGCGGTCGGCCGGGTGGATCAGGCGCAGCCAGTTCTGATGCGAGCCGATCTCCTCCGGCGCGAAGCCGGTAATGCGCTGGAACGCGCCAAACACCCAGTCAGTGTGGGGCGTCCCGTCCTCGCCAATGTATGCGCTGAAGGCGTAATCAGAGGTGAGTTGGGAGATGCTGCGGTAGCGGGTCTCGTTTTCGGCCAGGCGCGCCTCGGCGGCTTTGCGCGCGCTGATGTCGTGCGCCGCGCACACCACACGCGCGCCGCCGGGGCCACGGCGCATCACACGGCCAGAGAACAGCACCGGAATCAGGCGGCCGTCGCGAGCGCGCAGCAGCTTCTCGGTGTGGCGGGTCAAGCCGCGTTCGATGAGCGTCTCGATGCCGGTGCGGCCTGCTGCCTGCGACACGAACACGGTCTCCAGCGGCTGTCCCACCAGCTCGGCCTCGGTGTAGCCCAAGGCCTCCAGCGCCGCCGGGTTGACCATCTCGATGCGGCCGTCCGGGCCGATCACGATGAGCATGTCGCCCATTGTGCGGACGACGCTGTCCAGATAGTCCTTGTAGCTGAGGCGGCCCACCGGCCGCAGGCCGATCCGCCGCAGCGCGCGCTGCGCAAATTGTGTCAGCCAGTCGAACAAGGCGGAAATCTCCCGCACCATCTATTCACATCACTACTATTAGCCGGCCGCGCCGCCCAGGGCGCAGCCCGAACGA